>Ga0247843_1008579_pt1 | contig 11844 bp, 8 predicted proteins | sample LaCruzMarch2017__FD_192420 | JGI IMG/M metagenome (GOLD analysis project Ga0247843, IMG submission 192420) | Freshwater microbial communities from meromictic Lake La Cruz, Castile-La Mancha, Spain - LaCruzMarch2017_8m | ecosystem: Environmental > Aquatic > Freshwater > Lake | place: Spain...
TCGATGTATGAAAAAAGTCTGGAGCCGTCGGGCCCAAGTTCTTTTGCGAGATTTTCAAATTGCCCTTGCGGTAAATATTCCACCCCGGCCACGATCATGCGCTCGACGGCATCGTGCCAGTTGCTGCCACAGGAACCCTGCAGGGCTGGCGCCGTCGCGGCCCCCGCAGATTCCAAGGCTTCCTGGAGGACGTCACAAGGCAACTTTTGATTTGCTGTTGCCACGGCGTTCACCAGCGCTTGGCTGACTCCAAACCGGATGGCTGGTGTCCAGTCTGAAAACGTCTTGCTCAAAGAACTCTCGACCTCACGAAGGCTGCGACCCTGCAAGTTTTTAAGTTCCACTAAAAGATTTTTTGGTTGAAGCGCATCGCGCGCACTGTTTGTTTGAATGGCTTGGTCGCGTCCGGATTTTCCGGCAAACGAAACGCTCAGGCAATCGCCCCAGGCCGTATCGCCAGACTCCAATTGCAGCCCGATGGAAAGAACTCGTGCTGGTTGTCGAATGAATTGCATCGAGCCATTTGGCGAGGGTGTCTTCCAGCGGTCACCGGCCGCGGTCCATGACTCACGGACCGCAGCAATATCCTCCTGCCAGCAGGATCCGACCCCTTCGGAGAAAATCAGGTTTTTGACGTGCGGGAAAAACAAAAGATTTTCCTTTATGGCCTGCGCCGTTCAGTTCGGAGCCACAGCGAACCAGATCGACTTCCGCCGCGTGTAAGCTTCCAGCGAATGAATCGCCATCTCTTTGCCCCAGCCGCTCTGCTTAAAGCCACCAAACGGACTTGAAAAATCGTAGCATCCATAACGGTTGACAAAGACCATTCCGGCATCGAGGCGACGCGACACACGCATTGCCCGGTCCGCATCTGCCGTGTAAAGACCTGCCGCCAAACCGTAGCGGGTGGCATTTGCCAACTCAATGGCTTCTTCCTCCGTGTCAAAAACACTCACGGCCAAAACTGGTCCAAAGATTTCTTCTTGAAAGATTTTCATTTCACGAGTCACGCCAGTGAAAATCGTCGGGCGCACGAAGTAGCCTTTTGCATTGTCTCCGGCTGTGTCGCGGCTGCCTCCAGCAACGCACTTGGCGCCCTCGGCCTTACCTGCCTTGATGTAGCCAAGGATCTGTTCCATGTGGCCTTCAAAGCACTGCGGACCTTGGTCGGTCGTGTCGGCGAAGGGATCTCCGCATCGGATTTTTTCTGCCTTTTCGACCAACGCGGCAACAACCTTGTCGTGCAGGCTGCGGTGGATAATAAACCGCGTTGGTTCCGAGCATTTCTCGCCCTTGTGCGAGAACATCGCTTGAAACGACCGGTCAATGACGGCTTGCAAATTTTTCGCATCACCAAAAATAATATTTGGTGATTTCCCACCGAGTTCAAGGGTGACGGACTTCAGGTTTGATTCGGCAGATCCCTTCAAGACAGCGCGCCCCGTATCCGTTCCGCCAGTGAAGGAAACTTTCGCAATGGCGTCGTTGTGGGTCAGGGCTTCGCCAGTCGGTCCGCCTCCCACGACGACATTGAAAACACCTGCTGGCAAAATTTTAGCGTCGTGGATGATCTCAGCCAGACGCAGCATCGACAGGGAAGTTTGTGGCGACGGCTTGATCACCACCGTATTTCCCATGGCCAGTGCCGGCGCAATTTTCCAGCAAGAAAGCAAAAGGGGGAAATTCCATGGAACGATGAGTGCACAGGGTCCGACGGATTCGCGCAGGGTGAAATTTACAAATCCCTGTTCGACAGGACACGTCTCGCCGTAAATCTTATCAATCCAACCCGCATAGTAATCAAAGACACTGGCGGATTCAGGGATGTCGTCATGGAACGACTCGGCCCATGTTTTTCCGTTACAGAGCGTTTCCAGTGCGGCAAGTTCATGATGGTGCTTGCGGATCTCCGCACCAATCTTGATCAGGGCCGCAGCCCGTTCTGAGCGAGGCCATTTGGTCCAGGGGCCGGATGTAAATGCGGCAAGTGCTGCGGCGGCTGCATGATCAACGACGCTTTTGTCTGACTCACGCAGTTCGCAAAGAATTTCTCCAGTGGCAGGATTGATCACCTTGATCAGGTGCGCTGATTTTGAAGGGTCATCCCGGTGCCACTCGCCGCCGACGAAGGCGCCATTTTTTTTGTTTTTTGCGGCGCCAGCAATCCAACTTAAAGCGTCACTTCTTGCTTGCATGGTCATAGTCCTCAAAAGTCGGTGGTTCTTTTGCCACCGTCGTTCTTCCGTAGCGGATATCGTAAAGGTGCGGTGAACTCATCACCCCCGGCTTTGAATCAAATCCGAAAAGTCCCATGAGGCGGCTCTTGGTTCCTTGTACCGGGGTTACGCGATGCATCGACCAGCGTCCCTGGAACAAGACCAGCGTGCCTGGATTGTTCGTGATGGTGGTGACTTGCTTGCGATCGCCTTTTAAAACCCTGCGCACGTCATCGTAGCGTTCGTTGTCCGCCGTCCGGATCAAAGGTGCGTATTCGAATTCTCCGCCCTCCGTTGAACTCTGGACGGCCAGTGAGGTTACAAAATCGGCTTGATCAAAATGCCAGCGCAAGTAATCGCCCTTGGTCATTACGGATAGATTCAATCCCCCCATCGGGTCAGCATAACGATAGATTTCTGGCAGATTTAAAATTTTTCCGACAAAGTTCATCAGAGGATCCCACTCGTAAATTCGACGCAGCAGCGAATCAAGCGGGTACTGGTCGTAGGCAATGACTCCTACGCGGGTGGTTTCCGTCATCCGGTTTGGATGGTCAGCAGGAAGGCCAGGGTCTTCCGGGGTAAGGTACGGATTGCCAACGACCGGTTTGAAAAAAGCAGAGGGTTCCAGGATGGCGCTTTCCAATTGCAGGGCCTCAATGGCTGCCGGTGTTACGAAATCCGGCATTTCAAAGGCGCCAAGGCGGGCCATATTTTCCCGGCCCGCGTCGATGAGCTTGCGGGCGGCCAGACTTTCCAGGTCGTGAACAGGATACTTGTCCAGGCGTACAATCTTGTCCCAGGAGTTGAGTTCACGCAGTTTCTGATGGAGCACGGATGATGGTTTTTGTGATGTCATGTTATCCCCCCTGCTTCTTATCTTGCCAACGCGCGCGTGACGGGTCGAGTAACATTATTGTCAGGGCAACACCCGACATGAGTTGAAGGAACAGCATGGGGAAGGCACCGAGATTTGCCAGCATCCGAACGCCGTCAACCCCCGAACCGTTGACCGTCACAATAATGATGGCGCTGATGGCCAGGCTCCAGGCTGTAACGGTGCCGCGCTCTTGTCCAATTCGCGTTTTTCCTGAACTCATTCCTGCCAGGGATGCCAAGGCGCTTGAGCAAAGTGAAACAAGGGACATGAAGGCCAGGATGGTAAAGACCGTTCGAAAGGTGTTGGCGTAAGGCAAAGCCCCGAGGGCCATGTAGACCACCGCGTCGGCACCGGTCTTTTGAAATTCTTGAGCCAGGGGCATGCCGCTGGATGTTTGCAGATAGAGTACGGTTGAACCAAAAATGCTCATCAAGATTCCAGTGAAGATCGCCGGAACCAAAAAATTCACAGTGAGAAATGCCCGAACCGTCCTGCCGCGGGCGATGCCGCCCAAAAAAAGTGCAGTTACCGGAGCCCATGCGATCCAGGCCGTCCAATAAAATAACGTCCAGTCCTGCCGCCAAGCCCGGTCCATTTCGCGGCCCGAGCCCGATGTTGCGCTGAAGAGTCCTGTTAAGAATTTGTGCACGCCGATTTTTGACTGGCTGGTAATGAAGGACGTCGGCCCCACAGCAAGCACAGCGACTGCGATGGCGATAAAAATGAGGCTGTTAATGGATGCCAAGCGACCGATCCCGTGGTTGCGCCCCGCCATGATCACAATCGCGCAAGTTGCGATGAGCAGAATCGTTGTGATGTTGAACATGCTTGTGAATGAAATTTGGGATCCGGCAAGGTCGCTCATAATGGTCGCGCCGCGCGTAACCATCAGGATTCCCGTTCCGACCGAGGCAGCGATTCCAAAGGTCAGGCTCATCATGGAGATTTTTTCGATCACGTTGCCGATGCCACGCGTGCGGGCAAGTTTCGCGGGCATCGCGCCATGGTGCGTTGCACAGACGCCGGGCGCTGCTCCGCGGTTGTAGTGGGCGATGGCAAACACCAAAGACGGCACGACGTAGATCGCATACGGCACTAGGGTCCAGTGCAAGTACAGGTGTCCCAACGCGCTGGATGCGGCGCCGGCACTGAAGGGTAGGTCGCCAGACGATGGCGATGGGGACGCCAGATGTGCGACGGGTTCAGCGGCAGACCAGAAAAAAAGTCCTGTCGCCACGGTGGATGTGATGCTGGTGGCGATCCAGCGCCAGGTCGACATGACAGGTTGTGCCTCGGGCCCCCCGATGCGAATCCTTGAAAGTGGGCTAATAAGGGCCAGGCACGTCAGGACAAACATGGCTGCGGCGCAGATTCCGTAAAGGCTTCCGAAGGTGTCCATGATCTGGTGGTGTAGGGTGCCGAGGGCGATTTTTACGGGTTCGATATTCATGGAGAGTCAGCCAGAAAAGATTGTGAAAAAAATGACTGCGCTTTCAGGTGTTTACGTAAGTCATCGTTAAATACATTAATAATTTCATCTTTTCATTAAAATAACATAGAATGCGCGTCGAAATTGATACTTGGTTTTCCCTCAGAGGTTCTGTGCACCAAGCTTTTGCAGCCATCCTGTTGCTTTGCTCTGCCCCATGCGCAATGGCAGCCACCGCGCCGTGGTTGTGGACCCCTGTTACGGAAGCCCAATTCTTCTCTGACCTGGTTCCTGAAATGGAGCTGCCCATGCGATGGGAATACCTCAAGGGTGATGCTCCAGATGCCATTGCCATGAACGATATCGTCAATCGGATCGATCGTCACCTGCGCCTTGAAAACCCTGATGCCATGATGGATGTCCCGCCTCCGCGCGTGAAAGTCCGTGATCATGAGGACGTCCAGGCGTTCGCGGTGGCATCTCGTGTCTGCCTTGATCTGCCTCTGCGCCTTGATTCGTCTGGCAGCAGCGTGGCTGAGTTTGCCGAGGTCACCCGTGACGACACGGTAGAACCTTTGCGCCGGCAGTATGCAAAATGCGTTCATCTGACGCAGCCAGAGGAAGTTCAGGCCTTTATCGTCTGGTTCAATCGCGAGCATGATCACTGTCGCCTCGAAGTCGCCGGTGAAATCGGAAATCAAGAGGTTGTTCCGGGAGCAGGTTGCAGGTTTGACCAGCGCATCACCGGTAAAATTAGCCGGGCGAAGGTTTTGACCGTAAAGGCGAATGCGCCTTGGTTGATCGCCAATACAGGACTTTTCGGGTGCGCCAATTATTTTCGAACATGATGTGATGGGAAAAAGAATTCTCTGGATTTGTTTTGAAGTTTGCGGTTAAACTTTGCGCGACTTCACCAGATCGAGAGCCCGACCATGTGCGGTGTCATGGGTATCATCGGTAGCCAGTCTGCATCCCGAGATGTTTATGCCGGCCTTCTGGCCCTGCAACATCGAGGTCAGGATGCCGCGGGAATCCTGTCCTTCAATTTCACAGAACAACGCTTTCATCTACTTCGCGGCGCAGGCCTCGTTTCCCAAGCCTTTGATCAAAGCTCCATGAAGACTCTGACCGGACCGATGGCCATTGGTCACACGCGCTATTCAACGGTTGGGTTGACGGAAGGCCGCGATATTCAGCCTTCAATCATGCCTCAGCCCTATGGCATTGGAATGGCCCACAACGGCAACTTGGCTAATTACAAATCGTTGGCGGAGAAAATCCGCGCCTCGCAGAACCGGTATTTGCAAACCGGAAATGACTTGGAGGTGCTGCAGTGCCTCCTCGCTGAAGGACTTACTTCTTCAACGGCTCGGGACAAAATCCCGGGCCGTTTTGATTTTCAGGACCTTTGTCGTGCGGTTGAGGGCATCTTCGATACCGCGCGCGGCGGCTATGCCGTCGTTGGGATGATTGCCGGGCACGGAATGTATGCGTTCCGTGATCCGAACGGAATAAGGCCTCTTGTTCTCGGGCAGCGGCGCGCCAGCAGTGGTGGCGACGGCAGCTTTGCCATCGCATCGGAAACCGCGGCACTGAATATCACTGGCCATCGACTGGTTCGCCATCTGGAGCCGGGCGAAATTATTTTTATCGATGAACAGGGTTCGATACAATCGCATCGCACGAGGGTCGTCAAGCACACCCCGTGCATGTTCGAGTGGGTTTACTTTGCCAGTGCGGAAAGCGAAGTCGAGGGGCGGGGTGTCTACGGTGCACGTCTGGAGCTGGGGCGGGCCTTGGCGCGGATCATTCAGCGCGACGGCCTTGATGCTGGGCTTGATATCGTGGTCCCAATTCCTGATACAAGCCGTACGGCAGCCATTGCCATGGCCGAAACCCTCAAGATTCCCTATCGCGATGTTTTGATCAAAAACCGGTACGTGTTCCGAAGCTTCATTTTGAATACGCAAGAGGAACGGGAGCGGGCTCTTAAAATCAAGCTGGCCCCGGTCGCATCAGAGATTGCCGGAAAAAGCGTTCTGCTTGTAGACGACAGTGTTGTGCGCGGCACAACGGCGCGACGCCTTGTCGCAATGGTGCGGGCGGCTGGAGCCAAACGGGTGTATCTGGCCAGCACCTGCCCGCCGGTGCGCCATCCTTGCCACTATGGAATCGATTTTCCTGATGCACGAAGGCTCGTGGCCCACGGCAGAAACGGACAACAGATCGCCGAAGAGATTGGCGTCGACGGTCTGTTTTATTTGGACATGCAAGGGCTGCGCGAGGCTATTGCCTTGCCCTCGCTATGCACGGCTTGTCTGACGGGGGATTATCCAGTGGAGGTTTCGCCGTGACAGAAAAAAAGGCCGGATCTGCCCTTATTTACCGCGGATCCGTAAAAGACGTCCTTGGCGGCGGTGATCGCGACGGCCTGATCTTTGAGTATAGCGATCGCTATTCTGTGTTTGATTGGGGGCCGATGCCCGATGAAATTTCCGGAAAGGGAGAAGCCCTGGCTACGATTGCCGACCAGGTTTTCCGCAACGTCAGGATTCCACACCATAGCCTTGGTTTAATGCCGGGACGACCGCGCTGCCTGTCGGTAAAAAAAGTTGATGTGAAGTGGCCGCAAAAAAATAATTCGGGATGGGATTATTCTCAGTACGCGAATCAGCCAGTCGACTGCTTGGTGCCTTTGGAAGTGATTTTCCGTTTTGGTGTGCCAGTGGGCAGTTCCCTGCCGTCCCGGTTGGCATCGAATCCTGATTACATGAAGTCCCTGGGCTTTGACCAGTCGCCAACCAGTGGGGCCGAATTTGCAGAGCCCGTCATTGAATTCTCAACCAAGCTGGAAGATTCGGATCGCTACGTTGCCTTGGACGAGGCGATGTCGATTGCTGGAATGACCGAAGCCGAAATCACACGGCTACTTCAAATGGCCAAGGGCCTGGCGATCGAGTTGAAAGTATTTTTTGCCAGCGCCGATTTAAAACTTTGGGACGGCAAGTTTGAGTTTGCCTTTATCAAGGGCGACGCGGCGCGAAATTTCATGCTGGTGGATTCTGTCGGTCCGGATGAGTTGCGCTTGACTCATGATGGGGTTCAGATTTCGAAAGAAATCTTGCGTCAGTTTTATACGGATGGACCATGGCATGCTGCCATCGGGCGTGCAAAGAAAATTGCGGCCGGGAAACCAGAGCTTGATTGGCGTTCCCTGTGCGCAAACGACATGCAGCAGCGGCCAATGCCGCTTACGCCCGAGATCCGCAAGATTGCTGAAAATATCTATCCAGCCATTGCCAACTCATTGGCCAGAGTGAAGGGTGAACGGCCACCATTTCCCGCGGCATGGGATTTAAGTCAACTTGTTGCGCGGGTGCGGGAAGAGGGCCTCGCATGACTTCCGGGAAAAAAAATCTCGCCAACATTCTGGTCGTCGGCTCTGGCGGTAGAGAGCACGCCTTGGCATGGAAATTCGCGCAGTCGCAGCGTGTCGGCAAAGTCTTCGTCGCCCCGGGAAATGCCGGAATGTTCTCAGGCTCAAAAATCTCACAGGCCGTGCTTGAGTCCCGTCCGGTTGTCGTCGCAGATCAACCCGGGGACCTTGACCGGGTGATCCAGTTTTGCAGGATTAATGATTGCGAGCTTGTGGTTGTGGGTCCCGAGGGACCATTGGGTCTTGGCGTGGTCGACGCGCTTCAGGAGTCAGGGATTCGCGTCTTTGGACCGACGAAGGCGGCGGCCCGGCTGGAAACATCAAAAGCATTTGCACGACGGATCCTTGAAAAGGCCGGTGTGCCTTCGCCAGAATTTCTGATTGCCCATGGCTGGGCAGATTTACATCCAATGATTGAAGTCTGGCCATGGCCTGAAGGCATGGTGATCAAGGTTGACGGTTTGGCCGCCGGCAAAGGCGTATTTGTTTGTAAAACGCGCGAAGCTGCAGGGCGCGCCGTTGCATCATTGAAGCTGATGGACGAAGCCTCCGGGGGCGCATTGAGCGCGAATGGATTCGTTTGCGAGGAAGTCCTCGTGGGGCGCGAAGTGTCTGCGTTTGTTTTATGCGATGGGCGTGATTTTCTTTCCTTCGGTATGGCCTGCGACCACAAGAGGCTTCTTGACGGAGACCGTGGACCCAACACCGGTGGCATGGGGGCCTACTCTCCGGTGCCTTGGCTAAATCAAGACCAAGGTACTGCATGGCCCGCATGGAATGACGCGCCGTTGACTTCAGTAGAGGCGGAAATCGACGAGAAGGTTTTTCATCCCGTTTTGAAATTGATGGATCAAACCGGCAGCCCCTTTCGGGGCTTTCTTTTTGCCGGACTTATGATGACAAGCACGGGGCCAAAGGTGTTGGAATTCAATGTCCGCCTTGGCGATCCGGAAACCCAAGTGCTGCTGCCTCGATTGAACGAGGATTTGTTTGAAGTGATCATGGCAGCGACCGATGGACGACTGAAAGAAGCGTTCCCCGATGGACTACAGTGGAGCCGCGCCAACGCTTTGCATGTTGTGAAGGCCGCTGCTGGATATCCAGGGATTGATGGTGTGACGATTCGGTCCGGCGATCCAGTGTTCGGGGAAAGCAAGCACTTGGTTTTTTATTCCGGTGTGGCTAGTTCCAAAGGCCAGTCAGGCCTTGAGACATCAGGCGGGCGAGTCCTTGGTGTGACCGTGATGGCTGATGATTTGAATGCGGCTCATGTGTTGGCATACGAGTCCATTAATGAAGTGAACTTTGATGGTGCGCAGTGGCGAACGGATATCGGCAAGTGATTCATCGTCCGTTAAAAATTGTGATTTTTGCTTCGGGGGCTGGCAGCAATGCTGAAGTCCTTGGGCGATGGGCGATTGACAACCCATCGCGAGCGATCGTGGCCGGGTTAATCACAGATAATCCACAGGCGGGCGTCATTGACAAGGCCACGACCATGAATATCCCCGTCAAGGTTGTTCCGAGGGTAGATCCTCATGGTGGCTCCGGTGTCGGCTCCGATCTCGGGCCAAGAATCTGCCGAAAAGCGCATGAAAAGCGGATTCTGGAGGCAATTGCAGAATGGCAGCCCGAATGGATTTTTTTAGCGGGCTACATGCGGATCCTTTCGGCAGATTTTCTTGCACGATTTCGTTGCGAGACCACGGGGCGTTTTCGTGTCGTCAACATCCACCCGTCGATCCTCCCGGAATTTCCTGGAATGGACGCATACCGCAGGGCCTTCGACGCCGGTGTTTCCCATAGCGGCGTGACAGTGCATCAAGTCGACGAGGGTGTTGATACCGGACCAGTTCTGGCGCAGGAACCGTTTCCAAGATATCCCGATGATGATTTCAGCACATTTCAACTGCGGGGACAGGCCGTCGAGCACCGCCTCTACGCCAAAGTCCTGGCCCACATTGCAGACAGCAGAGGTGGTTGATCATGAACATGCGGCGCATTGAAATCCATCAACGTGAGGCATCGGCTTCGCGACGTCTCAGCTCTCGCTGGAATCTTCCGCCCGGTGTCACGAGGGTTAGTGTCGGGCAAGTGTTTTGGGTTGCGGGAGATGCAGGTGTTGATACCACCGTCTTGTCGGATCCTCTTCTTCAAACCCGGATCGAGTCCATTGGGGGATCTGTGACAGCGGTCGGTTCTCCCCCAACTTTGGTGATCGACGTGCGGTGGCGTTCAGGTGTAACGGACAACCGGGCCCAAGCGTCCGCCGAGGCCATGGACCTTTTGAGTACTGCGGCAACTGTGGCATCGGGAGACGTCTATTACGTTTATTGCGATGATGGAGTGCAAGCGGATGAGGATCTAAGGATTCTTGTTGGCGCATGGGCCCGACGTGAAGTGGCCAATCCTCTGGTACAAAAAATTTCAGTAAGGGCATGGGCGGAGCACCTTCAACAGGAGGTCTGGGAAAATTGCCTTGCACCTGAAGACGCTGACAAAGCAGATCTGCAATCCGGCGTGATGGTCGAATCCTTTCCCCTGCCTTCGTCGATGGAGGACTGGCTTCGCTGGAGTCAGGAAAACTTCTGGGCTCTGGACCGGTCGGAGCTGCAACAGGTGCGCGACTATTTTTCCAATCCCCAAGTGAGAATGCGCCGCTTTGAAGTGGGGCTGCCGGAAAGTCCGACTGACGTCGAGATGGAGGTCATTGCACAGACGTGGAGTGAACACTGCAAACACAAGATTTTTGCAGCTGATATCGATTACTGCGAAGCCGCAACGGACAGTAATTTTGGGGGCCTCAAGGTTCTTGGTCCTTTGAATATCAATGGCTTGTTCAAGTCAGAGGTTGTTCGCGCAACGCGGGAAGTCGAAGCCAGTCGCGGTCTAGGCTGGCTCTCCAGCACATTCAGTGACAATGCAGGCATGGTCCGTTTCGATGAAGCCATTGATGTATCGATCAAGGTTGAAACCCATAACAGCCCCTCGGCTCTCGATCCATACGGTGGTGCGTTGACAGGAATCCTTGGGGTGAATCGCGACATCCTGGGAGTTGGCATGGGCGCGCGCCCTGTGGCAAACACAGATGTTCTTTGCTTTGGACTTCCCGATTGGAGTGAAAAGCAAGTCGAGGAGAATCTGCCGTCTGGATTAAAACACCCACGCCGGATCATGGAGGGTGTTCACCGGGGAATTCAAGATGGCGGAAACAAAAGCGGAATTCCCGTGATCAACGGTGCTTTCGTCTTTGATGAGGGGTACTGCGGCAAACCTCTGGTCTACTGCGGAACGATTGGCGTCTCTCCGGCGCGGCTGCCTGACGGAAGTTCCGGATCCAAGAAACGCGTGCTGCCTGGTGACCTGGTGGTGATGGCGGGGGGGCGTGTTGGCAAGGACGGGATTCATGGTGCGACCTTCAGCTCCCTTGAATTGAACGAGGCGTCTCCCCAATCCGCAGTCCAGATCGGAGACCCCCTGACGCAAAAACGACTGGCCGATTTCATTCTTGCGGCCCGTGATTTGGGGCTCTATTCCGGGATTACAGATAATGGTGCTGGAGGTCTCAGTTCCAGCGTTGGAGAAATGGCCCAGTTTACGGGTGGCGCTGCCATTGATGCCAGTTTGGTCCCGCTGAAGTATTCAGGCCTGAAGCCTTGGGAAATTATCGTTAGCGAAAGCCAGGAACGGATGACGGTCTCTGTGCCGGAATCGCGATGGCCGGCATTTTCTGACCTCGCAAAATTGCATGGAGTCGAAGTGACCCGGCTTGGTTCATTCGATGAATCGGGTGAGTTCAGGATTTTTTGGAACGGACGGACCGTTGGCTGCCTTAAACTTGATTTTCTGCACAAAGATCTTCGTCCGATGGCCATTCAAGCCA
>Ga0247843_1008581_pt1 | contig 11840 bp, 12 predicted proteins | sample LaCruzMarch2017__FD_192420 | JGI IMG/M metagenome (GOLD analysis project Ga0247843, IMG submission 192420) | Freshwater microbial communities from meromictic Lake La Cruz, Castile-La Mancha, Spain - LaCruzMarch2017_8m | ecosystem: Environmental > Aquatic > Freshwater > Lake | place: Spain...
CTAATATCGACCGTTACATAAAATCGATTTTATGTGCCCTAAAATCGATTATCCTAACCGTAACACCCTACCCTCCCCCTGTAACACCCTAACCCTACCCTAACCCTCCCCTGTAACAGCCCTAAAAATCGATTTTATGTAAAGTCGATATTAGCTGCGGCAGATCCGTAGATATTATCCGTAGAATAATATGATATCATCGTTGACGAGAAGAGCAGCAACTTCGGTGGCGGCGGTGGAGAAGGTCCGAATCCTTGGCCGTAACTGTGCTACTCAGACCACCACCGTCGACAATATCAATAACAATGACGTCAAGGGTGGTGGAGGGATGGGGTATGGGAATGTACACAAACAACATATCCCATCCGTCGAGTCAGAGAATCTATACCGACTTGTGACATCCTCTCCCAAAACAGTATCTATCATTGGGGCACCCATGACATACGGCCAACCGTTCGTGGGAACTGACTCCAGTCCGGCATTAATTAGAGAACATGGTCTAGTACGTGATTTGGACAAATTAGGTTGGCGCGTCGATGACACTGGAGATATTGACTTTGTTACAATTTGTGAACAACAGCAGTATCAACAATCATCATCAATTGTAATTAATGCAAAAAATTGTCTAAAGATTGGCGCTGGAACGAAGGCTCTGTCCAATATAGTGGAAAGTAAAATCAAACTTGGACATTTCCCCCTCATTCTGGGTGGGGATCATAGTATCGCCGTTGGATCACTCGCCGGCATACTACGTGCCAAACCTGATACGGGGGTAATATGGGTGGATGCACATGCCGATTTAAACACTCCTGCATCGTCAGAAAGTGGGAATATGCATGGCATGCCATTGGCAATCATGACGAAGGAACTTGTGCCAGATCGACGTGCTATACCTGGATTTGAATGGTTGGAGGAAGGTTCAACGGTGCCATTCTTATCCCCAAAGTCACTTGTATATGTTGGTTTACGTGATATTGATAAGGCGGAACGACAATTTATACGTCAACTTGGGATAAAGATATTTACCATGTACGACATAGATCATCTTGGGATTGGACGTGTAATGGATTTGGCATTGGAACATTTATTGACAAACAATCCCAATCGACCAATACATTTATCATATGATATTGATGCCGTCGACCCTATTCATGCACCTGCCACGGGTACTGCCGTGCGTGGGGGATTGACATGGCGTGAGGCACATTTTGTGGCTGAACATGTTGTTAAAAGAGGTAATTTAGCCAGTGCCGAAATTGTCGAGGTAAATGCCACTTTGTCAGATGGACAGGGTGCTAGTGTAACAGTCGAGCTGGGGCATCAACTTGTGAATGCACTACTTGGCGAAGCCATGCTGTAGGAGATTGCGTAATGATAGTAGGAGTAATATTAATACATTTAATTTACACTAAAAATGGATTTATATTCCCTCGCATGAAGGATCGGTGCAGACTTCTGTGTAACGACAATTGGCATACAACAAGTTGCTATTGAAATCTATGCAATCACAAACATAGGAATAGAAAGTTTCTCCACAGCAACTTTCTATTGTTCCATCATTACAGCCCAATGTTTCCTCATAGCATGGGATACCAGTAGCACATTCGTTATACAATGAAGAAGAAGCAGTGTTTATATCTTTCTCTCGAAACAACAGTAGTGCAATGGCCACACCTGCACCACAAAGGAGCAGAAATAAGATGGAAAACATGATAGCCAGTTTGCACGATCGTGATGATGATGATGATGATTTGTGTTCTTCGTCGATATAACCAGAAACTTGTGGAGAAGGAGTTTCATTCGATGTTGTAAAATCAGAAGTCTCATCTGACACATAACATGCCATATTATTTGATATACTTTTCTTATTGGCACCCCCACGACACGGTGCAGTAACATCACCGCTATCAAAAGATGGACCTAGTTTGGATGGTAGGTAATGTGAACTACCATCACGTTCTTCAATTGTTGTTCTGAAATTGACCGGACTTGACAACATACCAGTCCTCTTTGTTACTTGATGTAAATTAGTACTATCATCGGTTAATGCCGATAATGTCGATGTGAATTTGGATGTCAATGTCGTATTATCACCATAGTAGGCTTGTCCATACGAATGTGTATTCTTCTCATCACCAACTTCTGCTATCATTTTATTATTAAGTGTATCAGAATTATTATTGGATTTCTTCTTAATTATTGAAGCACGAGTAGATGCTGTTGCTCTACTTAATGTTGACGCATGAACATCGTATTGTGACGAGATATCATTACAACATTGTCCAATACTCTCATTGTCATTATTATTTAGTGTAACAACAACATCTTCAACAACGGCAGCATCAACAATGAATGACGAGTCGTCCGCGGGTAATTCCTCTATTGTTTCACCATTCTTGGTGGTGAGGAGAGTAAAACCGAAGACATATTGTTCACGATTGGATGATTCCTTTGATTGTATTTTACTAATCGATGCGTCTTCAATGTTGGCACTGGCAAGAAATGAAGAATCATCGACGACTAGTTGTTGTCTATGGACACTAGACTGGTTCGTTTCAACAATATGATTTCCATCGCCTTGCGCATTTGAAATTTTCAGCCGTGGCAAGCAACCCCTGATACTATGCTCAGTAGTAGTTTCCATACCGCATGTATTTAGAATACGACCATTCGATGACGAGGAAGTCAAGTCAATTCTTTTACTATAATCAGGGCCGGTAATTTCGGGACCTTGTTTATTGCCAAGCCAACCAATTTGAATTGTGGCTTCATACTTTTTATCACGATGTTCGCGATGGTGCTTCAATTCGTCTAATGATGGACACGAAGCATCGTCGTCTTCGTGATGTATCTCGCTGTGCACTTCGCCGATACTTTCCATTGTCATCGTGCCTCTCTAGAGTACCGTATCGGCTATCAGCAACATCTTCTCCCTTTCACCTTACTCTTGTCATATATTACATCTGATGCTCCGTCTATCATCTCACCCTCGTGCCGGCTCCGTCCGATCTCTCCGCTTCGTTCAAACAACAACAACAACCTTCATTATCTCCACCCAAGAAAGTCCGAAAGTCCAAGAAGCGCTCTTCCCCGGAAGCCAAAAGAGGACAATCCACGAACCGGAAGGGAGAAATGAGTCGCGCTTCTCATCAATAAGCAAAAAATAGTAAAAGAAATCTAAACGTCACTATCGTTAAGTATATTTTGTCACTATTCGGACCAATCAAGTTTCTATTTGGACAAATCGTGTCACTATTGGGACAAACAAACTGTGTGGGCCTTCGGACGTTGTGTCCAAAACGACTCCCCGCCTAGGTAGAGCGAGGTGCCACGTACATAGCCATCCAACACCATGTGTACCACGCAACAGAAAGCGGGAATCGGGCGCCCGAAAGAAAAGAGGATGGTGCGTGCGGTGGTGCGTGGTGCGTGGGCGAGATGAGAGTCCTCTCTTTAATAACACATCTTGGCCATAGTCACGACTTTGAGCATTGTGAGGGAACCTGGACATGTTATTCAACATGAAAACGGACAACAGAAGATTTGTTTCGAAGATCTACGTGAGTCGGATTTATTAATGGGTAGAACACCTGAAGCTCTGACGCATGCTGCAACTATGGCCTTTCGTACAAAGTTGATTGAACAGTTCTGTGGTGAGACACCTAGCACGACAACGGTAGATGACTATATCAAGGAATTGATAATGACGAAGAATGTACGATTCATGGTGAAGCGTCGTAACAAACTCTGGGGCAGCATTGGAGGTGCAAAGTATGTTGTTCCGAAGATTAAAAAATACATCCAAAGTAAGAATAAGCGAAAGAAGAAGAAAGTCGCAAGCACGAACGATGACGACTACTTGTAAGGGATTTATTACTACAATGCGGAGAAAAATTCCCTCTTGTGGATAACACTGTTGCAACATAGTGTTTGTGCTCCAATCGATAAAGGAACCTGTTTTCATAATATTTTGCAACAACGAGCTCTAGCTAAGGCAGCAACCGCCCTATAGTTTATTCAATCAAACGTTCCTAGTATATGTACAGACAAGGTCCCTGGTAATGCTGTTCATGTCGTTCGTAGGCATGTCTAGCACGGTACTCTGGAAATGCTGATAGCTCTCATGATGCTCACATCATTCTTCATTCAATCCAATGCTTCTGATCAAAACTATACCAAATACACAGACTCCTTCCTAAATGTTGAAGAATTCACGAAGAATTCAAACAATGTTATCCTAGTCAATTAGTTAGTTCGTTTCTTTATACGCTGCCATGACGGCTTAGTGCTTTGAGTGTTTTCTATTGCTAAAAGATACTCAAAAGTCATTGGGTCTACAATCCTCTGAGCCAGTTCATCATTGTGAAACCATACAAGACTATACAATTAAATCACCTATCCACCTATTTATTACAATACAACAACAAAACATATAACAACAAACAATTTCACAGTTTCTCTAAATAGTGATAGTCCTCTTCTCAATAATTGGGACATAGATGGGATCGTACATCTTTGATTGCACGAATGCATCAAGATCACTCAGGTCCTTCTCACTCATCTTTGTGCAGTTCCCAGTCCTAATTGCCTCCTTAATGACTGAAACTGCAACCTTCTTACTCACATCCCTGATCGTGCTAATATGAGGGAAGACCTTGCCAAGTGCCAACTCCTCCTCTGAAAGATAGTTGGCCAAAGCCTCGGCTGCGACGTACAACATGCGATCAGGACAGGTCTTTGCACCACAAAGGGTTAGGCCAAGTCCAATCCCAGGAAAGATAAACATATTGTTGCATTGTGTTGGGTAGAATGTCTTGCCATTGTCCATCTTTACAGGATCGAATGGACTTCCACTAGCAAAGATGCACCGCCCGTCTGTCCACTTGACTGCCTGTTCGGCAGTGCATTCTGCCTTACTCGTTGGATTGGATAAGGGGAAGATGATTGGCCTGTCACAATGCTTTGCCATATCCCGGATGAGATCCTCCTTCCATAGTTGGCCCACTGCTGTCATCCCAAGGATCATTGTTGGTTTATACTTGTTCACGATCTCCTTCAATGTTAACCCACCATCTTCATCTCGTGCAAAGTTGGACTGCTCAGCCGTCAAATCTTTGTGTGTTTTATGACTAAGCAGACCATTTTGATCAGCCACGAAGAAACAATTCTTCGCCTCCTCTGGTGTACGGCCATGTTCAAGCATCGCCTGGTAAAGTACCTGAGCGACGCCAATACCGGCACTACCAGCTCCGGCAATCAGTATCCTCTGATCACCAAGACTTGTAGGTGACTCACCCCGCGCACGTAACGCCCCGAGTATACCCGCCAACGACGTTGCACCAGTACCCTGAATATCATCATTGAAGCATAATATCTGATCACGGTACTTATTTAGCAATGTTTGGGCCTTATCACTGCTAAAGTCCTCAAACTGGATGAGTACATTCGGCCAACGATGACGTGCGGCATGGATGAACTCATCCACTACCTGGTAGTACTTCTTCCCCTGAAGGCGAGGATGTGGTAGTCCAAGGTAGAACTTATCATTAAGTAGCTTGGGGTTGTCGGTACCCACATCAATTACCACCGGTAATACACGATGGGGTGCAATCCCACCGGCAGCGCAATACAAACTAAGCTTACCAATGGGTATGCCCATCCCATTAATGCCTAAATCACCAAGACCTAGGATACGACTCCCATCCGTCACGACAATGACACGCACATCATTCTGAGGCCAATTGTGTATCATGGCAGCCATATGTCCACGATCTTCATCACTGAAGTACATTCCACGTGAGCGACGATAATGAATTGAGAATTCACTACATGCCTGTCCAACCGTGGGTGTATATATGATTGGTGCCATTTCTTCAATATGATCAATCAAGATACGATGGTATAGTGTTTCATTCGTATCATGTATATCCTCAAGGATGATATGCTTGCGGATCATATCCGTCTCGGCACGTATTTCCATGAGTGCACGTTCAAGTTGGAGTTGAAGATTCATCCGACGCGGCGGTAATAGACCTCGGAAACGTAAACGATCACGTTCCCCACCCTTGAAGGCTGAGGACTTGTTGAAGAGTGGATTATGTAGTATTTCTGTGGTGATTTCATTGGATAAGATATACTAGTTAGATGAGACGCAGCACCAAACGAATGAGAGATATAATGTCGATCATTTCTATACATCTGAACTACTCACCAGCTCCACGTGAGGAGGTAGAAATCGGTGCCAGAAACTTGGCCACACCATTATCATTCCTCATCCCTAACGAACATCCCTCCCACTCTCCATGAGTTTCTATATCCGGTCCCAACCATTCCTCGGGAATAGATTCACCCAAACTGGAGCCTCCTTTCATCATGGTACTCATCGACCGTGAGGTGGTAGCAGAACGGAGGGTGCCAGCGCCGCCGACGACGCGAGCAATCCCACTGCGGCTTAGTAGTGCGCTGGCCTTTAGCATCATGATGGAATACACGATGCGCGATCCCTGGCCGCGACTTGGAGATTTGAAATCTTTTAGATTTTTCATGCCCACTCGGCGGGAACGAATCCGATAGTAGCTTCGCCTCTGTCAGGGTGGTGTTAACACATACACACACAACCAGAATTTTCCAAAAAATTCCCCAAGAAATCCATTTCCACCACATACAGCAATACCCCATACCCCATGCTGTGGATTTTTTGCACATGCAGTCATAACCACCAGAGAGGGAATCTCTGTCATACAGGACTTGCACCTGCGTAGTAGCATGTGAACTTACCGTCTCACACCGTTTGTTGATGTTTTAAACTGCCCTTGATCAACATGTCCATAAACATAAACTGTTGTACAAGGCAAATGACATTGAAAAATGCACTTGAAGAAGGGAGCTTCTTGATATATTACTAGTAGCAGACTTTTTTAATACAATTAAATCACCAACCCACCTAGTAATACGATACAACAAAAACATATTACAACATACCAATTTCACGGTTTCTCTAAATACAACATACCAATTTCACAGTTTCTCTAAATAGTGATAGTCCTCTTCTCAATAATTGGGACATAGATGGGATCGTACATCTTTGATTGCACGAATGCATCAAGATCACTCAGGTCCTTCTCACTCATCGTTGTGCAGTTCCCAGTCCTAATTGCCTCCTCAATGACTGAAACTGCAACCTTCTTACTCAGATCCCTGATCGTGCTAATATGAGGGAAGACCTTGCCAAGTGCCAACTCCTCCTCTGAAAGATAGTTGGCCAAAGCCTCTGCTGCAACGTACAGCATGCGATCAGGACAGGTCTTTGCACCACAAAGGGTTAGGCCAAATCCAATCCCAGGAAAGATAAACATATTGTTGCACTGTGTTGGATAGAATGTCTTGCCATTGTCCATCTTTACCGGATTGAATGGACTTCGTCCACTAGCAAAGATGCACCGTCCGTCTGTCCACTTGACTGCCTGTTCGGCAGTGCATTCTGCCTTACTCGTTGGATTGGATAAGGGGAAGATGATTGGCCTGTCACAATGCCATATCCCGGATGAGATCCTCCTTTCATAGTTGGCCCACTGCGAGGACCACCGCCGGCTTGTTTCCTCCTCCACCTCCTCCTCCTTGGCAAGGATCACAAACTCCTGTCTCCCTTTCCTCCTCCACCTCTCTCCTTGGCAAGCTCCTGTCTCCCGCGAAATCGAGTGAAGAGATTTTTCTTGCCGCCAAATCGTGTCCTCATCAATGCCCACCTTGAAAAGTCTGTGACCATGTCGGCGAGTGATCGGCAGGACGACTGTATTCGTACACGATGACCACCAATACTACTCCGGAGCTGCGTGGAATTTTTGGAGAGAAGGGTGACTCTAAAAATTGGTGAGACGACGCCTGCGTTGTATCATGTATGTTGTGTTGCTCCTTTTCTGCCTCCCGTGAAATACTATTCTTAAATCTAATTCAATGACAATGACACAAATATTGTAGGCTCGATGCCACATCGAACTTTCCAAATGGTGTGCCACGTTTCACGTCCAAGTCTGAGTGTCTCACCTTCATGGAAGTTTACAATACACATAATGGTGGGTCCAATCCGGATTTACCACATTTGAATCATATCTTCACAACCCTAGTATCCTGGGATCAGATTGAACGTATATTGCTCCCCAATATTATCAAGGCGCGGTCGGAAAAATCATTTGCGACGAAAGTCCCACGACGGTACATGACACAACAATCACCACCGGAGGAGTCGCCCAATAATGTATACGAATGTAAAGAAACTTGGAATGTTGTGAATGAAATTAATTATCGACTCAATTTGCCTATACACAAATGCACTACAATAATATCCACAGTGAATACATTAAAATACCTCTTCTATCATATGAAATGTGGTATATTCGTCATGATACGGAATGGCAAATTACGCATATTTGCACCCTTCGTCAATTCTGACTATCGTAATACATGGGGTAATCATTTACTACTTGAGGGAGATGGATCACTTAGTTCGTACTATAGTCAAAAAGATGGATTATATAGAGATGAGGAGGTTGAACCAGATAAAACTAAATGGTGGGCAAATGGGAATATTATATGTAACGAAATAAGTAAGCCCGATGATCGGGACAAGACCCAATATTGGGGTGATCATTTCTTGGCCGCATTACGTGATATGATTGGTGAGGCATGTCGCACACGTCAATTACCCGATTGTGAATTCTTTTTAAACAAACGTGATTATCCACAATTAAAGATTAATATTGAGAAGGGCGGTGTGCCAGTCGAACCGTATGGGTTTATATATGATAAAGATGATCGTGATCCGGAACAGGATATTGAATTATTTGAAGAACATAGATATGAAACGTATGCACCGATAGTATCATTTTATGCCGCAAGTCCAAAGCGATTTACAGATATACCATGGCCATCATCTGAGGATTGGGAGGCTGCTTGTGAGTGTGTGAAGTGGGTGTTGTTTTGTTCCGGTAAAGGTTCAATTTATGTTTCCTCAAACACATCTCATTGCATCACTCTTTCCTGTCTACACATGATATTATTGCCATATATTATAGGTGGTCTCGTCTTTCCTGCTTCATTTATGCACAGTAAAGATAAGGAAGGTAATGCAGTAATGTCTGCTCAACCTCGTGACTTGTTCACAGAAGAGAATTTTCGTAAATTCGAAAGATCCTGGGACGATGGACGCATACCAACGGCATTCTTCAGAGGTGAGTTACATCGTCTTATGAAATGTATTGCTTCTATATTGAATGAATGACACAAAGATTTCACACATGACTTTCTTGCATTTATCTCTCTACAAATACAAGGTACGGCAACTGGAGGTGGGACGACAATACATAACAACCAACGTCTAATGGTTGCACATCTTGGAAATTTGTGGAAAACTGATCCTGAGAAGGGTGGTGATGTACCATTTGTCGATGCTGCCATTGTGGGATGGAATATGCGTGATAAGAAGACAGCTGATGGGCCAATGACATTCCTAAGACCGACAAATTTTAACTTTGATGCTGGGAAGCATCACTTTACGCCCATATACGAACAAAGCAGATATAAGTATTTAATCTATGTTGATGGACACTGTGCTGCATGTCGTTATGGATTTATGATGCGACTTGGATCTGTAATTCTGAAGGTAACTGATTGTTTTTGTGTGTGCATGATGTATGAAATTCCTCTTGGTTCAACCCTCATACTTAACATGATGTCGTCTGTTGTTGCGTCCAGGTTGCGCCAAGGCAAGTCGCTGATACCATGTGGTACTTTCCTCTGTTACAACCGTACGTTGATCATGTGCCTGTTCAAGCAGATTTATCCGATTTGGACGAGAAGATACGTTGGTGTCGCGAGAATGATGAGAAGTGTCGTCAGATTGGAGAGAATGCCAAAATCTTTTACGAAAAATATGTTTCAAGGTGCATTGCTTGACAATAGCTTATAAACTGTCTTCTTTCTGTTGTGCTGAAAGTATCTAATTCATTGCTTTCCTCATTATCTCTTAGGAATGCATTACTTGACTACGTCGAAATGGTATGCAAACAGATTTCGAAACGCTTCATTGACCCACCACAGTGGTGGAATCCCTTGCCAAATCCTGACATACCAAACCCTTCATTGCGTAAACCGGACTTGAAATGCCACGAGGATAAGAAAACGGGAATAGGTCGACTGTGTGTCCGATGTCAGGATGAAGAAGATGAGGAAGAGCGAGATAGAGAGGCTGAACGCGAGAAGGAGAAGGCAGAGAAGAAGGATGCAGTTGGTGCACGACAGAAGGCACGGGAACGTATGAAGAGAAAGTTTGCAGAAGAACAGCGGAAGAAACAGGAGGAGGCGATCAAGAAGTTAAAGTAGTGACAATTTGATTGTTGCTTATCCACAACCTATTAACAATAGTACTCATATCTTCCTGTATACTTCTTCTAACTCCCCTGTTTTATTAAAAATAACAAGATCTCAGATGAAGAACTCACGACACAATGACACAAGGAGTTGTGCTCCCTACCACACATAAATTAATCCCCTGTCGTTTCGTACCCTCAAGTAAAGTAACTTTATTCCCAGTGAAGAACTTGCTGTATGGATGATCTGTATTCACACGATCTTTCTCAAGTTCATACAAACGAAACACGTCACTTTGTAGATTCTTAGCATGTTCACTATCAATGGCATTTAATTCACGTCCTGTAGCACTTTCTGTAAATAATGGGCCACTAAAGAAACTCCCAAAACGGACTAATGCCTCTAACATGCGCGTATTGATACTGCCTCTTCACCTGCTCCAAAGGGTTGACGACATGCCCGTGATGGGCCATGGTTATCATTTTGGTGGCTGTGTGCATCATCGTGCTAGATATTTAGCAATTCATCGACCGAGATTAAACCACCCTTAGATTATCTCATCCTAATAAGTATCAATTATTCATCCTCCCCACCTCAGAATTTCATACGTAAATCAACATAATGGATCAACTCGGCACGTATACAGGTAAATGCCCAACAAAACGTAAATGGGACCCACATTCGTGTCTTATCCTCCTGCTTGCTAAAGTAATAAAAATCAGACTGACCACCTCTACCCTCCACCAGTTGCGTATACTGGACATAGGATAATAATGGCCCAGAAGCCAGAAGGATGATACAGCATACGTATATACCTCAAGTAGAAGTAGGCATCTAATCCGGCCACAGTACGGAAGGTCGACCAGGGTGTTTGATGGACAGATATACCAAAAGAAACCAATCACCCTTGTTGTTACTGTTGTTGTTGCTAATGTCGTAGTTGTTGCTGCTGTATGGCTAGTAGTAGCCATCGCTTGTGAATACACACTGGGTATGCACCTTCGGAGCAATTCATACAGAATAACCAGTATCAAACACACTAAACAATTGAAAATGAGAAATCGCTAACATATTGTCTGCGTTATTAATGTGCGGTGACGTCTAATTGAAATGTAGAAACTGCTCGAACGGGTTGATGACGCGCCCGTCCTCAGCCCACAACGTTATCATCTCGGTGGCTGTGTGCATCATCGTGTTCTAGAAATAGAAAAATAAGGCAAATTAGATTTATTTAATGTAACTTTCTACAATCTGTTTTCATCATACAAGCCGATCGGGGCTTTGCCACGCAGGTGGTTGGATTCATTTGAGGTCCTAGGTAGTTTTCATGATGTGTGAGAGAGGATAAGGATATTTTTCGTACAACGGCTCCGGGATTATGGTGTAGAAGAATAAATCCCTCCGCAAGCTAAAGATGTCATGTAATCACTAGTTTAATTTGGTGTGATTGCAGGCTTTCTTTTTGTAGTTAGTGT
>Ga0247843_1008583_pt1 | contig 11833 bp, 11 predicted proteins | sample LaCruzMarch2017__FD_192420 | JGI IMG/M metagenome (GOLD analysis project Ga0247843, IMG submission 192420) | Freshwater microbial communities from meromictic Lake La Cruz, Castile-La Mancha, Spain - LaCruzMarch2017_8m | ecosystem: Environmental > Aquatic > Freshwater > Lake | place: Spain...
GGTCAGCCGGCTGGTCAGAAAGTCGCTATCCTTTTCCAAATTGGACAAGTGGCACAACTTGGCGATTGGTTGGTGCTTTTGGCAATTCAACTTGGAGAGGCAGCATTACATTTGATACACCGCCGAAAATTATATTGCCAATACATTCCTATCTACAACAATCAGACCGGTAAAAACGCCAATTTAATTCAATCTACTTCTCTTTTTCCACAATTCTATGCATTCCCACTCAAATCTCAAAAGCTATCGAAATAAAGGGTAAAAGAAGGTATTTTGTAGTAGTTTTTAAGAATCTTTAAGTGATAAAATCAATTTTTGAAATATAAACTTTGAGATAACTTAAGAAATGTTTCAGTAGAATTTCAGTAAAAAACAGAAAAGCCCGAAGCTTTAGCTTCGAGCTTTTTGTTAAAGTACCCAGAGCCGGAGTCGAACCGGCACGGGAGTGACCCCATTGGTGTTTGAGACCAACGCGTCTACCGATTCCGCCATCTGGGCATCTTCTGGAAACGGGACTGCAAAAGTAGCGTCTGACAGATTAAATGCAAGTTTTTTGTAAAAAATTTTTGTAAAAAATTTATCTATTCATAGCGCAAAGCCTCTATAGGGTCTAAGCGTGAGGCTTTTATGGCCGGATAAATTCCTGAAATAATTCCAACGACAACACAAACCAGAATACCCATCATCATCCAGAACCAAGGTATGATAAAACTCGCATTGGAGCTGATTACTTTAGCAATGAGATTTCCAACCACAATCCCGAGGATTAAACCACCTATCCCGCCAAGGATACAAACGACAACGGCTTCCATCAAAAACTGAAGGCGTATCAGGCGAGGTGTAGCACCCAGCGATTTCCGAATGCCAATTTCCCGCGTACGTTCCGTTACCGATACAAGCATAATGTTCATTAACGCAATAGCCGCTCCCAACAGCGTAATGATTCCGATTCCGAAACCGCCAATGCGCAGGTAACCGGAAATATCTTCAAAATCTTTTGCCAAGGCATCGGCACTTTCTACTTCAAAAGAATCCGGTTTACCGATGATATCCTTCCGAACACGGCGCATAATTCCCCGCGCTTCTTCCATAATGAGTTCCTGGTCCTCTACACTATTGACGGAAGTAGTAATGTCAAAGGTAAGCTCCCGATTAGCAGCCAAAGCACGGCCGTTTTCGAGCGGCACTAAAAGTACCCGGTCGTCTCCACCGCCCGTCAGTGAGCCTTTTTTATCCAATACCCCCACCACTTTGTACTGGTTGCCCATCACAATGATTTCCTGATTAACGGGGTTTATTTTTCCTTCAAACAGTTTTTGTGCTACTTCCGAACCGATGATGATCACATTAAGGCCGTTATCCAAATCAGTTTGGGAGAAATTTCGACCGTCTAACAGTTTATAGCCTTTGATCGTCATAAAGTTATCATCAATTCCCACAATCCGGGTATTGGGATTGGTTTTTACAGAACGGTATTTCACCTGTACTGCCCCGCGTACATTGGAAGAAATAGAAACCTGAGCATTGTACGTATCCCTGATCTCCCGCTTGTATTGGTTTGCCTGACGATACGTAACGGGCGGATAGTCTTTAAATTTAACACCTGAATTACGTCTTCTGAACGGCTGCGGGCCTCTGATATCAAAGGTATTGGCTCCCAGATCGGCAAAGCTGTTGTTAACCGAACTTTGCATTCCGTCAATAGCTGTCAGAATCCCGACCAGTGACGTGATGCCAATGGCAATGATAAGCGCCGTCAGCACCGTGCGCAGCATATTGGACTGGATAGAGCGAAGTCCTTCGCGGAAGTTTTCAAGGAGATTCATAGCTTTCGGGAGGCGTCTAAAGGGAGCGATAAAGCAGAAGCTGAAATTATTTTCATGCGAGCTTCCGAATTCTATCTCTTATCTCCATTTTCTGCACGTTTTTTGTAGTATATTCGTTAGTACAAAAGTGATTCTGAAAATTTTAATCCACAAACCGATGAAGCGGTTCATCCTACCACTTATCATTTTTTTTGGCTTTGTTCACGGAGCTTCGGCTTCTAAAGTTCTGATTCCGATGGACGAGTCCCAAAAAAACCACCTGAAGGCCTACGGGTTAGCGTATTGGGTCCTACGTACTTATGATACTGAAATAGACTGGTTACTCAACTATCGAGGGGGCAGTTTTATGTTGGATTGGAGCCAACGAGTGGTCAACGAACTGGTTATTAGAGGGGTAAGTTATGATGTAATTTCCGATGCGCAAAGTGCGGGGATTTTGAACGAAATCGCTCAGCCTGATGCCAATATGGACAATGTCAAACTCCACAAAGCGCCCAAAGTAGCCGTGTATTCTCCCAAAACCAAGCAACCTTGGGATGATGCCGTAACGCTGGTAATGACCTACGCTGAAATTCCCTACGAGACAGTCTATGATGACGAAGTAATGCAGGGGAAATTGGCCGAATACGATTGGCTGCACTTACACCACGAAGATTTCACGGGACAATACGGCAAATTCTTTCATTTCCGGGATTATCCATGGTATCGCGCCCAAAAACGCGAGGCGGAAGAAATTGCCGCCAAGTGGGGATTCTCAAAAGTATCTAAGCTCAAATTGGCCGTTGCTAAAAAAGTGCAGCAATACGTGGCCGGAGGCGGATATATGTTTGCCATGTGTAATGCCACTGATACGTACGATGTCGCCTTAGCGGCCCAAAATACGGACATTGCCGATGTTTTGTACGATGGTGATGGAACCGACCCTGCGGCTCAGAAAAAGCTGGATTTTACGCAGACGTTTGCCTTTCAAAACTTTCAGGTTGTCACCAATCCTTATGAAATTGAATTTTCTACGGTTGACAGTCAACCCAATGACCGTGGCGTAAATGAATCGAATGATTATTTTACGTTGTTTCAGTTTTCGGCGAAGTGGGATCCCGTACCAACCATGCTGACCCAAAACCACCAACAAATCATCAAAGGGTTTATGGGTCAAACAACAGCTTTCAAAAAGCAATACATTAAGCCTGAAGTCATTATTTTGGCCGAAAATCGCACGGCGGGAGAAGCCCGCTACATTCACAGTACATTCGGAAAAGGATTCTTTACCTTCTATGGAGGCCACGACCCCGAAGATTACCGCCACGAAATCAACGAAGAACCTACCGATTTGAATTTACACCCCAATTCCGCCGGTTATCGTTTGATTTTGAATAATATTCTGTTCCCGGCCGCAAAGAAGAAGAAATTGAAAACATAGTTTTCAGTTGACAGTTTACGGTCAACAGTTTACAGTACTAATAAAGAATTTTACTGTAAACTGCCGACTGTAAACTGCTTACTTCCTTCCAAAGGCCATTCTCATTTTAATTTCCGTCAGTTTACGTTTGGTATCCAGAGGAAAATCCCCTTTCATCATCCAATCGTAATAACTGGGTTCTTGGGTAAGCACATCCACAACCCGTTTGCCATTGTGCTTTCCGAAATTAATAATTTCTTCCCCCTTGGCATTGTATGCCATACGATTGGCAAAATCCACGATTTTAGCAGCCGCTAAATTGTGTAAAGCCTCCATGTCATTTTGAACGGGTTCATACAATTCGCCCTTCTCGTTTTTCATCTTCACCCCTGCATAGCGATCAATTTGAGCGCATAATACTTCAAAAGTGGCTACCGTATCGGCATGAGCACTGTGGGCATTTTCCAAGTCTTTACCGCAATAAAATTTATAGGCTGCCGATAAATTGCGGGGTTCCATGAGGTGAAAAATCCGTTGGGCGTCCACGAGTTTACGGTTTTTGATGTCAAATTCTACGTCGGCCCGAAGAAATTCTTCTACCAGCATCGGAACATCAAAACGGTTGGAATTAAAACCTGCCAAGTCACATCCCGTGAGAAATTGTGCCAATGTTTTAGCAAAGTTCTTGAAGGTCGGACAATCCTTTACATCTTCATCGTAAATACCGTGAATCAGGCTCGACTCAATGGGAATAGGCATTCCCGGATTGACGCGAAACGTCTTGGTTTCTGTTTCACCGTTCATCAGAGCTTTCACCACGCTGATTTCTACGATGCGGTCTTTCTGGATATTGATACCCGTGGTTTCTAAGTCAAAAACCGCGAGAGGCTTTTTAAGTTTGAGATTGTGTGCCATTCAAGAGTTGGAATTGAAGCCCCAAAATTAGCATTTATTCCACAGGGATTCCCTCTTTTTCTAAATACGCTGGAATATTGAAGGTAATTCCATCAAAGATTTCAATGTCTTTGTGCCAATCAATGACCAACCAATTTTGGCCTGGTTCAGCTACAATCACCTGTTTGGTTTTGGTAAGAATCCACAATACCTTTTGTACCCCAAAGGTGAGCAAGTTCTTGGTTTTACGGTCAATGTATTCATAATCTGTAAAATTGGCATTGTCTATCTCAACGTCAATTTCGATGTTAATGAAGGGAGGAATTTGCAAATAATGTTCATCAATGAAATTAGGGGTCAATTTTTGTTTTTCATACACCAGAATATCTCCGGCTACATTATTGCCTTTGCCGATATGCAGACCGCCTTCCCCCGTAAAAACATAGAATAAATTTTCGTCAAGACGGCGATCCAATAAACGAAACAAATACCTGATGATAAATAATTGGAGTCCGCTTGCACCCATAATTTCTTCTAACGATTTTTCTTTTCTCAAAACTGCTTTGTACCCTTTGTAATAAACGGGCAGCCCGTCCAATACTTCTTTGATGAGGTATTCAGGGACCTTAGCAGGTTTTCTTGTTTTGGGAGAGATTGTCTGCACAGAAGCCATAACACTATGCTTTTTTTAACAAATATAGAAAAAAAGCATCGAATCGGAGAAATACAAATCGACTGATTCGGGGGTCCAAAAATATTTTGAATGAAACGTTTGGTTTTTATTTTTTCTTCTTTCATTTTTGCAGTGTACTATTTATCTATTACACTAAATCAACCAATAAAATGATACAATTCAAGAATGTTCAGTTTGGATACAATTCCCAAAAGCTCTTTGTTGATTTATAGCTGCACGTAGAAGCAGGGCATATTTACGGGCTGTTGGGTGAAAACGGTGCGGGGAAAACCACGCTTCTCAAAATGATTGCGGGACTGGTCTTTCCCAAAAGCGGCCACTGTTCTGTACTGAACTACGAGCCGCGGCACCGAAAGCCTTCCTTCATGAGTCAGTTGTATTTTGTATCCGACGAACCCTATTTACCCAACGCAACGGCCCGAAAATACGCCGATACCTATGGTGTATTTTATGAAAATTTTGACTTGGCTTTGTACCTCAACTACCTGCATGAATTTCAGGTAGAACCGGACCAAAAATTCGAACGAATGTCGTTTGGGCAGCGCAAAAAAGCCGTTATCAGTTTTGCTTTGGCTGCCAATACGCCCTTGATACTCATGGACGAACCTACCAACGGCTTGGATATTCCTTCCAAAAGCATTTTTCGGAAATTAGTGGCAGGTGCTATGTCTGAAAACCGTACCATTATCATCTCTACGCATCAGGTTCGGGACTTAGACAGTTTGATTGATTGGGTTATTCTGCTGCACCAGGGCAAAATCATTTATCAGGAAGACCTCAATGTGTTGGCGGAAGAAGTCACTGCTCAACCTAATTTAGAAACGTTGTTTCAGGAAGTAATTTCAAACTATTAATACCATGAAAGACACATTCGACCTTCGTCGTTTTGGACTGTATGCCCGCAAAGAATTCAGTGAAAATTGGAAAGCGTATGCACTGAGTTTAGTAGGTTTATCAGCTATTATGGGATATAATATTTATCAGGATTGGAATTATGTACACAGCAATCTATATGATAAAAAGTACCCATTGGAAATATATTCCTATTTGGCAATTGCGATGGGACCAATGACTTGGATAGCAAGTAGTTATTTATTAAAAAGTTTTTCAAATCGACAACAAACTTTTGCGACTTTGACCCTACCTGTTTCCTCATTTGAGCAGTTTTTGTATGCTTGGATGATAGCTGTGCCATTTGCAACATTCATTTGCTATGTCCTTTGGAAAATAGCCTGGTCTGTTTTTTTGCCCTATTTTTTAAATGATATTCCGAATTTATTAATCGGAAATGACTCAAACTATTGGACAGGAAACCCTTACGTTTCTGTTTTCTTTTTAGGAGGCTCAGCTATTTTTATGTGGGGAGCAGTGACCCTTGGGCGTTTAAATTTCTTAAAGGTATTAGGTATTTTAATTACCGTTGGCTTATTACTATTTGAGTGGGGTCCAAATCGCTTATTGAAAGCAACCTTTCCGAATGCTTACCATATTCGAAAACCCGCCCCAGCCCCTTGGATACCACAAATGGTAACTATTGAATCTTCCAAGGGCGTTTTCTCCAATGATATTCACTCTACTTTTGAGGAAGTATACCAATTTTGGTGGGTCCTGTGCGTCCCTTTATTACTCTACACCATTACTTACCTGAAAATCAAAGAAAAAGAAGTTTAACAGCCATGAACAACACATTTAACATTCGTCGTTTTGGGCTATATGCTCGCAAAGAATTTCGTGAAAATTGGAAAGCGTATGCGTTGGGATTAGTGGGGCTGACAGCTATATTAGGATATAACATTTTTCAGGAATGGGGTTTTGTCCATACCCGTTACAATATAGGAAATTCATATCACGTAGATATTTACCCTTACTTGGCAACCATAATGGGTTTAGCAGTTTGGATAGCAGGTAGTTATTCGCTGAAAAGCTTTTCAACTAAAAAAGAGACTCTTTCAGCTTTGACTGTGCCTGTTTCTTCATTAGAGCGGTTTTTATATGCTTGGATAATGACTGTTCCAATCTCTATGCTTGTTTGCTACATTATTTGGAAAATGGCTTGGTTTATCGCTTTTCCGTATTCCTTAAGTCACATTCCTAAAGTAAAGATTGTGTTTAAATCTGATATTTGGTCAGACAACCCTTATTTTTCAGTTTTCATTTTAGGCGGTTCAGCTGCCTTTATGTGGGGTGCCTTAGCCCTCGGTCGTTTAAATTTCTTAAAAACATTAGGCATTTTAATCGTGGTCGGCTTATTATTTGAATGGGGGCAGAACCGCTTATTAAAGGCCATTTTTCCCGCTGATTTTTCTATAAATTCTTATTCTTCTATTCCTTGGTTACCTCAAACGGCACAAATCAAATATCAAGGCGTATACTCCAGCACATTTCATTCTACGTTTGAAAATATCTATGGTTTTTGGTGGATACTGTGTGTGCCTTTATTACTCTACGTTATTACCTATTTGAAAATCAAAGAAAAAGAAGTTTAATAGCCATGCAATTTCATAACCAAACAGCCATTTATCTGCAAATCGCCGAGTACATCGGCGAGCAGATATTGGCTCAAAACTGGAAACCGGACGATAAAGTACCGTCAATCAGGGAGCTGGCAGTACAATTGGAGGTAAACCCCAATACGGTACAGCGAACGTACGATTTTTTACAAACGCGGGAAGTGATTTATACCAAGCGAGGATTGGGCTATTTTGTCACACCCAACGGCGAAATCAACTATCTCAATTGGCGTCGCGAACAATTTATGACCAATGAATTGCCCCTATTTTTCAAACAAGTCAGTATGCTTCGTTTGGATTTTGAGCAACTAAAAGCACAGTATGAAGCATTTCTAAATCCAACTCAGGTCTAAACTCCCTCAAACCATGAAACCATCAACTATCCTATTCATAATCTTCTGTGCAGGCACCTTATTGGTGCAATTATTCACCAATTTAGGCTACCGAAAAGGCTACGAAGACCATCTGTTGTTTGTCAAAAATCAGGTTTTTCCCATCAACGCTTTTCCTCTTGAAAAAATCAAAGTCGTCGTTGCCAACGGGGTTCGTTTTACCTTGTATCTTACTAAAAATCAACAGGGTTTCAAACAGGATGTCCGACACGAGGGGATTACTTTTAAAGCCCAAGGTGATACGCTGTTTATTTCTTCAAAAGATGGAAAATACAATGAGCGCCACTATTTTGAAACTTACTTTCGCAGCGTTCCGAACCTTATTCTTTTGGATGCCAACGCAAATATCGTTGCAAAAAATCAGGAAGAACTAAACACCCGAATTGAAAAAAATGGTCAGCTATTGGTAGAAAAAAGCAGTTTTAAGAAAATAAAGGCCGAAGTGAAAGACAATTCCACCCTGATTTTCAACGCCGATGCTACGGTAGATTTACTGGAAGTGACACTGAAAGACAGCGCTTCTTTAAGCGACCATGAGGCTAATATTACCAAGATTGTCCCAACCTATATTTCCGATAAAGCTTCCTTATCTCTTTCTGGAAAAGGGCTTCGGGCTTTGCGTTCTCTTCCGCCCCAACGATAAAGGAGTGCCTTTTGATTCACGCAAAGGCGCAGAGGAGCAAAGAATTTACCCACCCTACTCTTTGCATCTCAGCGCCTTTGCGTGATTACTAAACTACATAATTTGCCGAAAAAATAGTACATTTCCGACAAACTTAACCTTTAACGGAAATGACCTTCGATTATATCATCATCGGTGCCGGCTCAGCGGGTTGTGTATTGGCCAATCGCCTTTCGGAAAACCCTGCCAATCGTGTATTACTCCTTGAAGCAGGCGGGCCGGATAAAAAAATGGAAATCCAAATTCCGGCTGCGTATGCAAAACTCAATCGTACCGAAGTGGACTGGGGTTTTGAAACCGAGCCTCAACCGCATGTTCTGAATCGTAAAATCTATTTACCACGTGGAAAAACCTTAGGAGGCAGCAGTTCGACCAATGCCATGGCCTACGTGCGAGGCAATCGAGCCGACTACGACGAATGGGCGGCTTTGGGCAATTCAGGATGGAGCTATGAAGAGGTTTTACCCTATTTTATCAAATCCGAAAACAACGAGCAAATCACCAATTCCTACCACGGCAAGGGCGGGCCGCTGAACGTAACGTACGCTACCGCTTTTCGTACGCCCGTGGCCGATGCTTTTGTAAAAGCCTGTATAGAAAACGGCATTCCCGAAAACAACGACTACAACGGCGCCGAGCAGGCCGGAACAAGCTTGTTCCAATTCAACATCAAAGGCCAAAAACGTTGGAGTACAGCATCGGCATTTTTGAAACCAGTCCTGCATCGTCCTAATCTCAAAGTGATTACGTTTGCCCATACCAAACAGGTGTTGATTGAAAAAGACCGTGCCGTGGGAGTTGAGTACATCACGGGTAAAAATACAACTGAGGTAGCCTACGCAACTAAAGAAGTGATTTTGTCGGCGGGAGCCTTTAATTCTCCGCAGATTTTGATGCTGTCGGGTATAGGCGACCGCGAGGAACTCAAACATCATGGAATTGCAGCAAAGAAACACCTTCCGGGTGTTGGCAAAAACTTGCAGGATCACCTGTTTACGGGCGTGAGTGCCCTTTCCAACGTGCCAACGGCCAATGATACGCTCAAACCTTTGAGCCAGGTTACCTGTCTGATCAACTATTTATTATTCAAAAAAGGGCCTTTCACCATCAGTCCCTTGGAAGCGAATGCCTTTCTGAAAATACACACCGGGCCTGATCCCGTTGATTTACAGTTTCATTTTGCACCGGTACACAGTGGGAACGATGGCAAGGCTGACTTTTACAATCTTGACACATTTCCACACACCAGCGGTTATACGGTTTTACCGACGCTCCTCAAGCCCAAAAGTGTAGGGTATGTCGGTTTGCATTCATCCAATCCGCTGGCTGCACCGTTGATTAATCCCAACTTTTTATCGGAAGAAGACGATTTAATTACGCTACTGAAAGGTACTAAAAAGGCGTTGGAAATCATGGAAGCAGTTGCTTTTGCACCTTATCGAAAAGAAATCATTCTCCCGCTTCATCGCAGTTCGGACGAAGAATTGATTCTGCACATCAAGACGCTACTGGAAACCGTATATCACCCGGTTGGTACCTGCAAAATGGGTACGGATGAAATGGCCGTAGTAGATAATGAGCTGAGAGTAAAAGGAATCGAAGGCTTGCGCGTGGCCGATGCCTCAATTATGCCGCGTATCATTGCGGGCAATACCAACGCCGCTTGTATTATGATTGGCGAAAAAGCGGCGGATATGATTTTGGGGAGAGTTGCTGTAAAAACCCGGGCAGTCACCAATTAAAAAACAAACCCGACGGGCAGAAGTGCCCGTCGGGTTTAAGTACCCCCACTAAATCTCCTCCTGTAAGGGGAGACTTTGTTTAACTGATATTCAAGCTATTGGCATAGCTGAAAATACCTAAACTTTAATTAGCAGAAATGGAGAACTATGCTACGACTATTTCACGCGCCAATTCCACTAAATCTCTGTCATTTACTTCTTTTTTCACGTCAGCAACATCCAGAAACTGTTTGTAAATTATATCCAAAGTAGCTTTATCGAATGTATAACCCAACAATTCCAAACGGTGTTTCAAGGCATGACGACCGCTGCGAGCCGTCAACACGATCATTGATTTATCCACCCCTACGTCGGTAGGACTCATGATTTCATAATTGAGCGTATGTTTCAGGAAGCCGTCCTGGTGAATTCCTGAGGAGTGTGCAAATGCATTACGTCCCACAATTGCCTTGTTGGCCTGCACCGGCATCCGCATCATTTTGGAGACCAATTGGCTCGTAGGATATAATAATTGGGTATTAATGCCCGTTTCGTAGCCCAATTCTTTGTGTACTTTAAGTGCCATCACGACTTCCTCCAACGACGTATTTCCGGCCCGCTCTCCAATGCCATTCAACGTCACTTCTACCTGACGGGCTCCGTTCATGATACCCGCAAGCGAGTTGGCAGTGGCTAAACCAAGGTCATTGTGGCAGTGGATAGAAATAGTTGCCTGATGAGCGTTGGACGTATTTTCAAAAATATACTTGATTTTATCTCCGTATTCGTGCGGCAAACAATAGCCGGTTGTGTCAGGAATATTGACGACAGTAGCTCCCGCTTTGATGACCGATTCTACCAAGTGAGCCAGAAAAGCGACATCAGCACGGCCGGCATCTTCGCAGTAAAATTCCACATCTTCCACGTAACTCTTGGCATGTTTTACCGCACCAATCGCCTGTTCCACAATTTTCTCGCGGGTACTGTTGAATTTATGCTGAATATGAATGTCAGAAGAGCCAAGACCTGTATGAATTCTACCGCGCTGAGCGTATTGCAGGGCTTCTCCCGCTGCGTCAATATCACCTTTTATGGCACGGGAAAGCGCACAAATAACAGGTTGACGTACAGCCTTAGAAATTTCTACCACTGAACGAAAATCTCCTGGGCTCGAAATCGGAAACCCGGCCTCGATAATATCAACACCCAGTTTTTCGAGTTGTTGGGCAACGACAATTTTTTCTTCCGTTGTCAATTGGCACCCAGGCACTTGTTCGCCGTCGCGCAACGTGGTGTCGAAAATTTGGATTTTTTGGCTCATTGTGTAAAGAGGGGTTGATGGTTGATTTCGACTTTTGGATTATTTTTTCATAAAAAGACCCTTCCTCTGCGTGAGAAAGGGTCTTTTTTTTACAAAGTTCCCCTCTCACATGGCTAATGTGAGGAGAAGGAGACTTTGAATATTATAATTGGTACAAGTCATTTTTTGGTTGCGAATTTTCGCTGTACGCGTATTTCCACAACAAAAGTAGCGGAATAATTTATCCGTGCAAAAAGTTTTGAAAAAAAATCTAAACCAATTGTCGACAGGTTACGACTCAGGTTCTGAGTCAAATTAGTTAAAATGGAAAAAAACGTTTAGCATTGCCCATTGACAGATAAAGAATACATACTGCAACTTGAATCAGCTATGGCTGCTCAAAACCAACAAATTA
>Ga0247843_1008586_pt1 | contig 11826 bp, 10 predicted proteins | sample LaCruzMarch2017__FD_192420 | JGI IMG/M metagenome (GOLD analysis project Ga0247843, IMG submission 192420) | Freshwater microbial communities from meromictic Lake La Cruz, Castile-La Mancha, Spain - LaCruzMarch2017_8m | ecosystem: Environmental > Aquatic > Freshwater > Lake | place: Spain...
TCGCGGTAATTGAGAATAGTATTCCGAGAGACTTTTATGTTCCGTGCTATCTCCTTGATAGGTGTTTCAGAACACAGCTGATGAACAATTTGTCGCAGTAAATACATACTGATTCTTAATGCTGCCAAAGTTCCTTATCGATTTGTATCGAAGGGCAAAAGCAGAATTAACATCTCAAAACAGAGGGGTCAGGTTGCCGGAAACGGTTTCCTGTACCTCTTTTGGAGAGGGGTCAGATTGCCAGAATCGGATTTCTTTACCTCTTTTGGGTGGGGTTAGATTGCCATATTAGGGGATCAGTTAATTTCAGAATGGGGAGTCAATTCACTCCAGATTATACACAGGTACAACGCCTCTGAAGAATTCGTGTTCAAGCAGGGTATTGGATTAGTCGGTTGTATGGCTCATATTCGTCCATATTTAGAAAAAGCATTCGAGGAGAATAAAACAGAGTCAGAGCATGTACTATTGATTATTCGCTCACTCTACCAGATTGAATACAGCATCTGAGAACAGGAAGCAATACTAGAGGAAAGAAAAATCATCCGAGCTGAAAAAGCCTCAGCCCTTGTGCAGGAATTAGAACAATGAGCAATAAATCATCAGAATAGTTATTTGCCCAAATCCCTTATAGGAAAGGCGGTAACTTAACTAAGCAACCGAATGCGGTATATAAAAAGATACTTGGAGGATGGAGGTTTTAGATTGATAATAATTTAATTGAAAACACCATTCGACCCATCGCCATGGGTCTTAAGAATTATCTATATGCAGGCTATCATGACGGTTCACGCTGAGCAGCGATGATGTATAGTTTATTGCTAACCTGCAATAGGCATCATATCAATCCTTATGAGTGTCTAAAAAACATCCTCGAATAAATACAAGACTACCCAATTAACAAGCTTGGAGATCTTCTCCCAGAGAATTTTAAATTATAAGGAAGTTTCTGGAGCGTACAAGACGGGGTTGGATAGATGCTTACATATAAACAGCAACCTATAGTACTTAAAAACATTAAATAAGTCAATATTTATACTCTTTTACTTTTCATCTACTGAAAATCAATGCTTTATCTATTTTTGAAAATAAATCATACTTTGAAGCCAATGCTCGTTCTTCGGAAGAACAAATTTGAGACTGAATATAATAATATACAACAAGTTGACAAAAATTATCATTTTGCAATGTCAATAATTTAATATACTCTTGTTTCTGAACTTCCGTCAAGAAATCCTGCACATCAATATAATCAATAAAAGAGAATTACTGCTTCAAATAAAATCCGACCTTGTTCGAATGCCCTGTAAAATAGGAACTATGCGTACTGCAATGCTCCTCTGCCTTCAGACTGATAACATATTGTTCAACTTGGCTAGGTGGGATTTGGGCTTTATTAAAATATTCATACAAACGAGCTGAATCTAAACGAGAGATTCCATAAAAAAAGGTCGCAAATGCTAAATCCACTTTTCGAAATGCGTCCATCTGATTTATAAAACTATCGGTTTCAATAATTTCATAAGCCTTTCTTATCTGTGAATAATAGGAAACCCAAACAGCACCTCCTTTTATTTCTTTACATGTTTTAGGGGCGCTTATACTTATCTCAAGATAATTACTTCGATTAAAATCTAGGAGTTTGTAAAAATGATTCTCGAAATGATTCAGATTTTCTCTATTGTTCTGGTCCATAATTGTCGCATAAACAATTAAGAAACCTGCTAGTGCGAATATTGGCGCCGTGATACCGCTGATAAATTCGGCAAATGCGGATGCACGATCCGAAGTTATTGTATCCTTAGGCAAAGGAAACAAATTTGATATGATGGCAAAATGTATGTAAGCATACAGGCCCAAAGCTATCAAAGCAAGAGATAAGATAATCAAAAATTCACTAATATTCATGACCATTCAGTTTAGTATTTTCAAATACATAATATTAGGGAAAATAAAGCTATTCCATCAAAAAATTTAATCATAATTCAAAAATCAAGGGAAAAAAGGAGATTCCTCATAAAGCGAATCTCTTTTAAAAATCAGGCCTTAAATCCCACGCATGAAAAGTATCCTGTTAAGACAATAGAAATTAAACTTCCCGCATTTTGACAATACAAGATTAAACAAATCTACCTCAAAAGTTCTAAATTATAGATAGTAAAGACTAAATCTCAAGAACTAACCTGATAAATCATTCTGCATTGCACTAATAGGATAGATTCAGAATATTATACCACAAATCGTCCAAATAGATACAAGCGAACCCCTTGCCTGCCTGCATGCATTCTTAAACCTGAACCCAGCTCAATTTCTATACCCTCGCTACCTGCGAAACTACCGTTTTCATAATATGCGCTACCTCCTGACCATGCAACCCTACCATTGAAGTGGTATGCTGTACTACCACTCCAGGCGATACGTCCGTCGTCATAGTAAGCCGTTGATCCGCTCCACGCTACGCGCCCGTTTTGATGATAGCCGGTTGATCCGCTCCAGGCGATACGCCCGTCATCATAATAGGCGCTATCGCCACTCCATGCTACTCTTCCATTTCTGTGATAACTTGTGCTCATATATAACTTGTAAAGTATTAAACTAGGACAATGAAAAATAACTCGTATTCAGACAAGAAACCGCATCTCCTGAATTAGGACATAAAGTTAAAAAATTATTCAAAACGCTGCATTGTTGTGAATTAATCCGAAATTTTGTTCTCCCATCCCAAAATCAGGTGGATTCACTTATTGGGGATTATTAAAGATTGTAGCAAGTGGTAAAAAAAATGAAACTAAAGGATCTCAATTCGTTGATTAAATTCTTTACCAGACTTTAATCGCCATTCATCCAGTGGTATAAATTGATGAAACTCATTAAAAAGTTCCTTATCACGATAATGTTTGCTAAGCGGATAATTCAGCAGACCTACCTTATCCTTCGATAGATCATTGAAGAAAGCAAAAGGCGCTTCACCATCTTCTCCTTTATGAACAAACATAGGATGCACACAAAGGGCAGCATTATATCCTACCACCTAAACCTTACTTTCAAACACTTCCAAATGGGTATCAAAAAACCAGGAAATATTTAGCAAATCATCCAAGCAAGAGTGGAATCTAATGATATCATCCAGGCATTGAGCATCCGTGGGTGTGGCGCCATGTGCAAACGATTACGAAAAGCAATTACATTGGTCTTATCACTACAAATTACCCGATCCAGTGATTCAAACTCGCCGGCGAAGTTTCCAAACGACCAAGCATAAGCCTCAGCCTGCAATTCCTCGAACATAACACGACTAAAATGTTGCCAAACCCCAAGAGAGGGTATTTTCAGCCCATGAGCCAGCATTTCTTTTACAGAGTCCGAAAATTTGTTTTGCTTTATATATTCACTCAGGATAACTACAGTGTGAAACTTGATAAAACTTTCAAAATAAATCAATCAGGCGATGTACCTTACGAAAAGGTTGAATTTCGCTTTGATATAAAGCGTATAAAATTTTTAAGAGAGGATGATGCGTCATAAGATAATCAATAGCAACATGGACTGATTTAATGCAAATTAAAGAAAATCCGACACTTTCACATAAGTTCAATCGCAGGCACTTTTTAACATACTGCATTCATAATAATTTGTTTATCAGTTATTTGATACATAAAATTAGGAACCTAATATTTCCCACCGCCTACATCCATCTATCTGAAATTAAATAAAGTTGAATCCCATTGTACATATGTAATCTAAGTGTTGTTTTCCAGCCTTACAACCTTATCAGATATATAAAAGAAACTTCTCCTGCAATAAAAGAAACCGCGGCTCAAAATGCCCCACCCGGCAAAAACCTATTGATTATCATCATCTTGCGCTTTATGCAAACCAAAGCATTCTTGAATTAATCCGTTTAAATGATTAACTTTGTTCTGAAAAAGACAAACCAATCTCAAACAACAAAATCTATATCCGTATGGATTCCTTTAGTGCCTGCCTCATTAAAATTACCGGGTTGTTCTCCTATAATCCTCAAACGGATATTAATCGACTTAAAGCAGCAAACTATGAACCTATGCCTGTTGTTCAATTGCCGGGTCCATTGAATTCTCAGGAAAAAGAAGAAATAACTGGGAAAACCATTAAATACGAGCAAAACCTTTTCTACAAAGAGTATAGAGACCTAATGCCTAACATTGGTAGCGATTCAAGGGATCTTGATGGGTCGCCCCATACGGATGCTACAAAAATTTTTCTGAGACAAAAGGAATTTAAAGGCGAATTCAGTGGTAAAACTGGTCTACTTTCCTTTACGTCCCCCGCCCAAGAGGTGTTTTTGTTTCCGGATGGTGTAGGTTTGTTTTCCCTTAGAATCCAAAGCCCCGATAATACACCCGAAGCCATTTCGAATCTGACCTATATTGCTCGAAATTTTGATTCAAAGGTAAATTACAATGATCAGCCAGAACAACCCTGGCATGCCTGGATTAGTCAACATGTTTTAGCCGGTATTAAAATTGTTGGCTCCGATATTGAAGTAGATCAATTTAGTGGATCTAAATTTAAACTCTACATGGTATTTGACCATCCTGATTATTTAAATTGGGATTCTACTCAGCGCCAAAATCTGTTATATGAATTAGGAACCTGCACCCCTATTGGAAGTATTGATAAAAAAGATCATTATGCCCCATCAGACTCATACTTCAATGGTATTATTGAAAAACAAAAGTTCAGTGCATTTCACAACTATGAAATGCTCGCTTTGTTGGATTCATTTACTTGTCTTGGTACGAATAACTTTAAGGAATTAGAACAGAATTTTTATTCATTTGCAACTTGGAATAAATCCTATTATTACTTGTATGTGCTAAGTCTTTATGTACATTATTCTCTTGGTAAGTACAATTATAAGTTCATGGAGGCGCCCGTTAAATATCGCCGAGATTTCACCCATTTTCTTAATAAATATAATATCCGTCACCTTTCTTTTAATTTTCTACCCACCCTGATTTATCATAAAATACGGGAAGGCTTGAAAATAGATGAGGAGCTGAAATCTTTTGAAGAACGACTGACGAAACTATCTGATACTATTCAGGAGGATCAAAACAGGCGTCAGGGATTTTTGTTAACCATCATTTCAGTTTTATCCTCCTTCGAAGCGGTAAATATTATACTTGGGCAAGTGGATAATATCCAAAAACAAACCGGAATTGGACTCGGGTTGTTTTACACCATATTATGCCTTTTGGTCCTTTCAGCTGGACTTGCCTTGTTTCGTTTCTTATACCCCCAACCATTTAATAAAGCCATCAGGCAGGCGAAACCTTATGTCAGAAGAATTAAAGCAATTTTTAGTCCCGCCCGAAAATGAGAAGCATCTGCTTCGTCATTTTATGTCAGACCCGACACCCGGAGGGAAATTTAACCCTGACTTGTTTCCGAACACTCAGGCTTTATTAGAATATATAGCGCAAAACCCGCCATTGAATTGCTTTGTACAAGCCAATGGCAGATATGCCTTTTTGTATCAAACTGCCGAAAATGCATTTGCGGGCTGGACCGGAATAAGCCCGAGAAATAAATGGCCGGAGCATGCACTGATACCGGGTGAACGAGACGGATGCTCTATTTATACAGTTCATATCGCCGATCTGGAAAAAACCCATACCTTTAGTGTTATCACTAACCCACCAGAACAAGGACAGTATTCTATTTTAACAGCCTTTCCGGGACCTTATGCGCCGCCTCTTCCTAATACCACACTTCCCCCATTAATTCTGAAGGAAGCCCGAGAATTTTGGGATCAACATGTATTTCTGATTTTGGATAAGCAAGAAAACAAAACTTAATTAATTTTTAATTTGAAATTTTGAAATAAAAATAATAAATTTACTCGATAGTAGAACTATGCATTCGAATAATATTATAAATATTTACAATATTATAATTTTAGAAAAACATGGCATAATTCTGTAAAAAGGCTAGAAAAATGAAAAAAATAATACAAACCAAATTAAACGAATTATTTAGTATTCTCACAAATCGAGAAGAGGAAATAACAATTGAAACATATAAAACAATAAAAAGTAGTCTTTCTGCCAAAGTGACTGCTGAAAAACTGGGAATAACAGAGCCTATGCTTTGGGAATTTGAGGTAGCATTAAAGCAATTTTTTCAATTCCGAGATGATAACAAGAAAGGAAGAATTTCGTGTTTTCGACTTAGCTTATGGCTTGAAACTATTTGTAAAAAAAATAAATTAACTTTCAGTTTAGATGAAACTATAAGCAATGAGGAACTGGCAATAAAACAGGTTCGCGCTTTGGAGCTTATAATTCGCGATGTAGTAAAAGAGAATTTAGGTGGTAATGATAATATTTTATTAAAACTCCAAGCACTATTCAAACAGGATATAATTGAAAAATGGATTAAAAATGCAGATGAAACCGGTGTGTTAAGCGGGACCACATTTAGTGAATTGTCAAATATTTTATTAGATAAGAATATTTTCAAAAGTGTAGAAGAATTAGTAGAAATATCTCAATTAAAATTATCTAAAAGCAGTCGGGATTCAATACGATATATTCTAGAAGATATAAGATTAATAAGGAATTCCATTGCCCATAATAAAAAGATTTCAAGTATTCAAATTGAGGCACTAAATGAATATTACAAAGCAATTGCCAATTTAATAAAAGAATCCAATTCAAACAAAATAAACCCTGATTCTTATTTAAATACGGATAACGCTAATTTGGAAGGATTTATTTCAAGTTTGAAAGAAGACAATAAAGTTATTGGTTCAAATGTAGATGAAATAAAAGCAGGTGTAAAGGAAGTAAGAGAAGATACTTCTACTATACGTAAAAGAACATTTTTAATAATTGGAGGTATAATATTAATTGTTGCAATTACCGGGCTAACACTTTACTTTGTTTCAAAACAGTCTTCGTCAACCAGCGAAATAAGTAAGGATTTAAAGGATGTTAAAGAAATAATAACTGGCGATGCGGAATTAAAAAACATGTCCAGTACAGATGATTTATCAGCTACAAAAGATTTAAATGTTCGAACTAAGAATGTAAATGCTAAAAGATTAGCTATTATTTATTTTGATAATTCGGGTGGTGAACCATCAATGGATAAACTTAAAAAAGGCTTAGCTGACATGTTAATCACTGATTTATCAAATGTAAATATGTTAAATATTGTTGAAAGAGATAAACTAGAAGCAATATTAAAAGAGCAAAAACTCAGTAACTCTAAAGAATTTGATCCTAATACTGCTGCTAAAATTGGTAAATTATTAGGCGTACAGGTAATTTTGACTGGAGGGTATTTTGAGATGATGGGTAGCCTAAGAATAGATGCTAGATTTATTGATGTTGAGACTGGTAAAATATTAAAATCGGATGGGGTTGATGGACAAACATCCTCTTTCTTTAAAATTCAAAAACAATTGGCTTGGAAAATTATAAATACTCTTGATATAAAATTATCTGATGCGGAAAAGAAAGTGGTTGAGGTAAATGAAAAAACTAAAGCCTTATCTTTTGAAGACGCAAACTTATATTCGCAGGCTTTAGATTTATTTGATAAAGGAGAGAAGGAAAAGGTAAAAGAAATTTTGCTCAAAATTACAAAAATCTACCCTGAATTTAAACCAGCAAAAAATTTAATGTCAAAAATAAAATAAAATGAAAAGAATAGTGTCATTACTCACATTTATTTTAATTAGCATTGCCTTCCTTAATGCTCAAACAATAAAAATTGCTATACTTGATTTTGAGAATACAAGTGGCATCGTAAAATACGATGGTTTAGGTAAAGCTATGAGTAGTATGCTTATTTCAGATATTGAAGCCAATGTATCCCCAAAAAGACTGCAATTAGTTGAAAGATCTCAAATACAAAATATTTTAAAGGAACAGAATTTTCAAGCGTCGTCTGCTGTAGATAAAACAACCACTGTAAAAGCAGGTAAATTATTAGGTGTAAAATACCTTTTAGTTGGAGATATTTATATCTTAAATGATGTATTGGTAATAAATGCAAGATTAACAGATACAGAAACTGGTGATATTAAATTTAGTAAAAAACAAGAAGGTAGATTGAATGAATGGCTTACTTTAAAAACAAATATTAGTAAAGAATTGGCCGCAAGTATTTCAACACCATTTACAGATCCGGTAATTCCAGATAAGGATATTTCCATTGCTACTCTAACTACATTCGGAAATGCCATTTTAGCAAAAGATATTGGTGATAATACATTAGCTGAAAAACTTGTTGAAACAGTAAACGAATACAATCCTGATTTTAGGTATTTAGATGAACTCAAAATAGAGTTAGTCGAGATTAAGAAAAGAATAGAGCAAAATACAAAAGAAATATATATTTTGAAAGAGAATGTAGAAACATCTATCAAAGATCCAATGGAAATATCCTTGAAATATTTAGAAGATAAAAAGGTTGATTTAGCCGCAAAATATTTACAAATTAGTAAAATTCGATTAAATATTCAAGATAATCAATATAAAAATAAATTACTATTTATCAAATTTATTGAATCACTTATTCTGCAGGAAAAGCATGAATTTTCTAATGCACTAAGATTACAGGATAGCATTTTAAGGGAATATCCTTTTTTTCTTAAATGTAGGCAAGAATATATTGGCAATCTCATTAAACTAGATTCTAGTTTAAGTAGGATTCAAAGTGAATTAGATTTTATTGAGGAAAATGATGAGATTATTCAGAGTAAGGAATTTAGTTACCAATCAGGTTTCGATCATGATTATATTGGAATTGGTTTTAGGGGTAAGTATGTTTTGTCTTTAGGTTATGGCTTTATAGACTGGACAAATGATTTATCATTCAAATTAGGCCTATTATCTAATATGGGGAGGATTTATTTTGAGATGGGAAAATACCTACATGGTGAAAAATGGTTCAATAGCGGTATTAATTTAATCTTAACTATGCAAAAGCGGTGGAGTTATAATTTACCATATTTTTATAATTGTGTAGAGGAGAGTTCTTTTTTGACAATATTATCCTGGTCTTGTGCGGAATATAGACGATTCGAATTTGGAGATAAAATAATTACAGACTTGGGCTTTGATTTACTAAGTAAAGATTTAATGAGTGTTATTAACTTTGGTCATTTATATGTGTTAAATAAAAATGTTAAAAAGGCACTTGATTTTTATTGTTGGGCAATTCAGAATAATGTTGGCCAATACACTGATGTAAAAGAAATTATACTAGCAGATCTTGATACTCTAAAAGTTCCGGATAAATTCATCATTAGTTGTAAATATTAGGGAAATTTATATTAAACATATATTCTGTAACCACTTGTTGCGGATATAGTCTCCTCCCCCCAAATAGTATATCTACGCCTAGGTTGATGATAATCGGCCGAATATATTTATGAAATATAGGATTCGTCTTTTTTGAATCCCTTTCTCACGCTTTCGGCAACTTTAGCCTTTAAACTAGTTATAATGACATACCTGATGCCTCTCTCAACAAGGGTCAGTTTGCGGATTTATGGTCTTTGCCAATGACCAAATCTCCTACCTAGTAACCAGCAACTGTTCTCTCAGCAACCTCAGCTGGACGTTGATTAACTGATCATTTCCAGCATAGTTCTCCGTTTCTCGTTCTGCAGTTTTCTGGATTGACGTCTTAGTTTTCGCTGTCTTAAATTGCTAATAAACTCTTTCTTCTGCTCGCCTTTGGCCAGTATATAAATATGTTGATAGATGGATTCGTGACGTACTAACATATGATATTTCGTCAGAAGCCACTCGGATACTTGCCTTGGCGAACAACGAGCCGTCAATTTATCATGAATCAAGGACTTCTTGATTTCGTACTGAATAATTTACAATCGTGGTGCATGTGAATATGCTTGCCGTGTTAAAGCCGATTGTTGGGCCTCAACGGCAAGATATTCACCCTCAGCTTGATTCCGCAGTAACTCCCGACAAATTGTTGAAACGGACCGACCCAAAGTTTCTGCTATTAGGAATAACTACAATCTACTGCTAAGATCCTTGAAATTTATTCTCTCTGGTAAAACGTTAATCTTTGATATTTTGACATGTTGCTAAACTTAAGAAATTTTCCTAACTTAGCGATAGCAACTTGAAGTCAAGGTCTGTTTATTAAAAGTTAAATAAAATGAAAAAAATAGCACTATTGATATCTATTTTACTAACTAGCATTTGCAAAATAAATGCTCAGGCAATTAGGGTAGCCATCCTCGATTTCGAAAATAATTCAGGTATTGCCCAATACGATGGTTTAGGTAAAGCTATGAGTAGTATGCTTATTTCAGATATTGAGGCCAATGTATCTCCTCAACGTTTGCAATTAGTGGAACGCTCACAGATTCAAAAAGTGCTTAAGGAGCAGAACTTCCAGGCCAGTGGAAATGTAGATAAAAGCACTGCAGTTCAAGCAGGAAAGATTCTTGGTGTAGCCTATTTGCTTATTGGGGATGTATATATTTTAAATGATCAATTAATTATAAATGCTCGACTAATAAATAGTGAAACAGGGGATATCATTTTTTCGAAAAAACAGGAGGGTAAGACTATTGGATGGTTAACTCTTAAAACAATTATTGCTAAAGATTTGGCTACTAGCTTATCACAGCCATTTAAAGAGCCAACAATTCCAGATAAGAATATTTCGATAGCTACTCTAACTACTTTCGGAAATGCCATTTTAGCAAAGGATGTTGGTGACAATCCATTAGCAGAAAAAATTATTGAGACATTACATGAAAATAATCCTGATTTTAAGTATTTAGATGACCTCAAATTAGAGTTAGTTGAAATTAAGAAAAAAGTAGAGCAAAATTCTATGGATATTATATTATTAGAGAAAAGTGGTGGCAAAATTATTAACGCAATATCCCCATTAGAATTAATGAATAATATGACCAATCCAAATTCCAACTATAATGAGCGAAAAGTAGCCCTAGAAAGTATTCTTAATTTTCCTCTAGATAGTATACTATATATTTATGGATATAATGCAAATCTTGCAACCTTCTATGCTTATCCAGCCTCATCAGAAGGGTATACATTTACTTGTAATGATTTGGATTATTTTGTGAAAGACCTAAATTTTCTGTTAGGATTGTCCGAGAAAACTACCGTTAACAAAGCCTCATTAAAATACTTTATGCAGTGTAAGCTAGACTATTTTCATGGTGACATTTCGAGAACACACCCAAAATTAGTTGCCGACTTCTTGAAACTTCATGGTATTGTATACGAACCACCAAAAGTTCCTTCCGATCACTTTACAGAATTATTAAAATGTGAATCAGAAAAATGGGATACTTTACAAAAAATAATGATAAAGGCAAAATTGTTTATAGGTCCTTAGATACCTTTTTATTTATTTGGATCAATATGTATAATCTGGTGTGAACTGCCCCCCCATTATGATATTAAATGACCCGCTAATCTGGTAATCTGCCCCCACCTCAAAAGTAATGGCACTAACTTAGCTATTTATATTTGCGATAAGTGCCAGTTTTCGTTCGCCTTTCATAATGTCTATTGGGTTTACGCTTAGGTAGTAGTTTCATTATAAGTATGCTTAGTTCTTCTACGACCCGTTGACCATCTATTATATATTCGTCCCGTTTTGTCAATATGTACCTTCTTATTATGCGTATAGAATTTTTGAATGAAATCTTCTTTTGGGGAAAAAGGCAGCTTTTTAATGGCTGCATATATGAATCGGCGTATTAGATTGTAAGTTGCCAGCCCAACATTTAATTCCTTTAATGCCATGTCCGGAGTT
>Ga0247843_1008588_pt1 | contig 11825 bp, 6 predicted proteins | sample LaCruzMarch2017__FD_192420 | JGI IMG/M metagenome (GOLD analysis project Ga0247843, IMG submission 192420) | Freshwater microbial communities from meromictic Lake La Cruz, Castile-La Mancha, Spain - LaCruzMarch2017_8m | ecosystem: Environmental > Aquatic > Freshwater > Lake | place: Spain...
CGGGAAGACGAAAAAATGAAAGAGAGGAGATGACGCTCGTCCAAGCAAAGCAAGTCGTCAAACAATGGAGGAGGTCTCGTAAGCATCGATGATTGTTTGCTCGCGCGGGCATGGGATCACTATAAGAATTTCATGGGCATAATCGACGATGGTGCTGAAGAAGACGAGATTGATGAATACGAAAACGAAGGTGATGAAGCTCGTGGAGATATCGACGAATTGTTGGAGCTAATTGAAATCCTCTCTCCGTATTCTGATATATCATTTTCGTCTTCATCGACGTGTGCAATAGAATTTCCTCACGATGGTGACTTCAGCCAACAGACATTCTTGTCGATATTGCTAAGTATGGCGAACGTCCACCTTGCGAGCGTTGCCATAACTGATGAAATGATAATGATGACAAGAAAGGAAAATGATGAAACAACATCTTCTTCGACGTCCTCACCAGAAGATTTCATCCAGAAAGCACTTCAGCATTGGTCAACGAATCCTATTGCATATAAGCTATGGGCAGACTATCATCGTCGAAAGTGTAGTGAGCGCCGTTCTTCGTTGGAGAATGTTTGCACCTTGTATGAAAAAGCGGCAGAATATGCTACTTACTGGAGGACAGTGGCTTTAGAGAAGATGCAAGAGAAGGATGACGAGGATAATACAGTTGCTACTGCGGTTGTGACCAATGTCAATGAATGGGTCGAATTGTTGATCATACAAGGTGCATTGGACGTTGAATCTATCTACATAGGCAACGATGATGGTGATGACGAAGATGAAGATGGGGAGAATGATAATGTTGATGAAGATGGCGAGATTTACACATGCTCTTCACGTGTAGAGTCTACATCGTCGTTCATGTCAGCATATCTACTTTCTACATTGTCAAGACACGACGAGGCGCTGGTATACCTGAAAAAGTTCCACCTGAGTCATCGAATACATCCAAATGTCTGGTTGTTGGCCTCCAATCATGCGCAACTATCAAGCACTCCTTCGTTATCATCTGACGTTGACTTCACTCCAAGAATCTACCGCGGTTCGAGTGACAGTGGGATACTACCACCCGAGCTCTACGAGCAACTCTGCCACCTTTTTGCTCCCGGTGCATCCTATTGGAAGGAATCAGACTACAAAAATCGGGGGTACTACTCTTACTTCATCGGACTAAATGATGTTAGTCATGTCTCCCCGACAAATGTTATAGATGACGTAATCGTCAATCATTTATTGCCGCTCGCAAATCAATCACTAAGTGATAATAAAGTCGGTTCAGCTCACCCGATCATAGGTGCTGAGTGGTGGGTGCATACACGTCCTCTTGGGGCAAATCTTGGACATCAAATACATTACGACACTGACGAGTACATGCTTAATTCGAAGAAGAAGGTCACTCACCCACTCGTTTCATCGGTGTTGTATCTCACAGGTGCCAGAAAGAGAGATTGTAATGAGGCTGATGCCAGTGCGACACAAGCTTCTGTCACCGCGGGGTCAACTATTGTTTTCGATCAAACTCCAGAGTCGACGAATGTGGCCTCGCAAGCTTGGGTATATCAACCACGTGACAATTCGTTCTTGACGTTTCCAGGAAATTTGCTACACGGTGTTCTACCCTGCACTGACGTGAGAGTAATAGACAATAATAGCGGTGGCGTCAACAGCAATAACGATGAGGGCTTACATCGCCTTACATTTATGGTTGGATTCTGGACGAGAGATGTTCGAGAAGGGATGGGTGATCGTGTACTGTACTCGCCCTGTGGACCATTACCACCACCCGTCCTTGAGCATTCGTGGGTCATACAAAGCCAAACTGGGTATACAGATCGAAAAAGTAAGAAGAAACAAAAAACAAAAGCATATGATAGAATGATTGTCACCAAATTACCATCGACATCGCCGGCATGGGAGAAATTTAGTGGTAATAAGACATCAACATTAACAATGCCCAAGGAACTTGATCATGGATTCTTTGTATCGAATGCTCCTTACTGTTTTACCGAAAATCTTTTTGATAAGAGAGACCACATCGATTAAGTTATTAGAGTAAATAATAAGATTACTTATAAGACCTCAGGAAGAGAAGAATGAAGCTTCTTATTGAATTGTATTTGTTGAATCAAAAGTGAAGCCCCCTAGTCTTATATATTGCCGCTGCCTTATCTTCGTCGCCATCAACGCCTAGCTCCTTCAGTACAGCCAAGAAAGACATAGCGTGCTTTCTGGCTCGGAATCGTATATTCCTGCCTGGGGAGAACCAAAATTTATCCGTCTTACCTACAGTTTCTCCACCAGAACGTCGGTATGTTTTCATGATCCAACCTTCTGGAAAATCAGAATCAGCAGGACCAGAGGCTACCTCTAATGCGGTCGTGTTGCGATCCCCCGTGGTGAGAATAAATGCTGGCGCTTTCTTTTGTTTCTTAGTATTCGACTTGTTACTGCAAGGCGCCGCGTCTCCACCGCTTGGTTGTCGCTTCAACTTTGCCATTACAAGGGATGGATCTGACAAGGTAACATCAGCTGATACTGCCACAGCTTCAGAGGATGTTATCTCGTCCGCAATCACACTTTTCTCTTTCGCCGAACTCTTGACTCCAGTGCTGCTGCCGAGTGAGCTATGCCACGTACTCGCTCCTCCTCTGACTGGACCTGATCCGCGACCACCTCCAGGATAACTAGTTGCCAGTCCTGTACCACCCCCGATAGTATTCCCTACAATACCCGGCGCTAGAGGCCCACAAAATTGAGGATCAGCGATGTGATTAGACATCAAACCCAAATAACGTCCCAACATATCTGGAACGAAGCATGATGGATCGAGGTGTTGGACCAGTTTTTGATCAAACATGGGAAGCATCATCGACGCAGCATCAACGTCACCGTTAGTATCGTTCATTCCATCTTGCCGGTCAATCTCACTCCCAACCAAAACTACCGGCGGCGGACTGGGCGGGATGGGGATATCAGGTATAGGAATAATGCGAGGCGGACCTGGACGCTGTGGGCGCGATGGCATATAATCCATAGGATCTTCAGGGGTCGGCGTGGTGGGCCTAACCTTCTTTCCCTTTTTTACTTCATCATTATCCGCTGCACTGCCATCTACCGCATTCGTTCCTTCATCCATCTCAATTTTGCAGACATAGCTAATATTCACAGCATCTGCGTTGTCATTGTCAGTACTCCCGTCCCCTTCCTCCTTCTCGGCAGCATCAAACAACTCCCTTTCACGTTTGAACTCACCCTCTCGCTTAGCAATCTGCGTCTTTTGATACTCAAACATGCGTTCCCAGGCTTCAACGTGCCCCAAATACTTCTCTTCTGCATCTTCTGCATCATCTTTTGCCTCCTGAGCAGCGATAATGGCATCCTCTCGCGCTTGAACGGCAAGTAAATATTCACGCCGCTTGGCAACGTAGGACGTGGGGTACGTGGCAGTTAATGATACTGGTAGCATGTCGAGGAAGGACATGGGAACGTGCGGAGATGGACGAGGACGCGTCTGAGGAGCACGGACGGGATTTACAAAGCTGGGCAATTCGTCCGACTTGAGATCTGGAGATACCTGTCGCATTATCACGGGAGTCGACTCGAGCGGTGATGGATCCTCCTCCGACTTCACTCCATCAGTCGTGACATTAGTTGCCGTCACAGCGTGCTCTTCAGAAGCAACTACTGGCTCAAGCGGCACAGTTACACTCCTATTCATTTCCTCGCCAAGCATCTTGCTCAGGCCAATAATTACCTCATCCACAAGACGCGGCCCTCGTATCTGGCCATCGTCTTTCTTCGCCATAGGCATGTCGTCTTCGTCCATTGTATCTGTCCGCAATTCCTCGCCCGCATCATCTTTTGACCCCTCCGTCGCCATTGATGAATTTAAAGCATTGTCATGACCTGCCACCTTCATCTCTTGTCGGAATTCCTCAATGTACTGCCTCGTCTCTCTAGCATGTCTCTCCTTGTCAGCATTGGCCATATCCTCATATGGCTTCTTCTCCTCAGGCTTTAACGCACGCCACCGTTCTCCCATAATAACTCCCTGTTCAGTGAATTTCAATCCTGGAAATTGTTCACAAATTAATGGTCGTTGTGTATTTGTAAAGAAAATGTATGATGATCTTGCACCCTTCGGACCAGCCTTTAAGGAAGATGAGTCGAAGGCATCGTAGGATGGAAACATCAAATCAAGGTCAGCACCACCACTGCCACCTACACTACTCAGACGACGACTATCACTCGCCTCCTTCCTTGCTTGACTTGCACGTTCAGCATCGCCGAGTCTACGATTCCACAATGCCTCGGGCAATAAGTCTGGAAAATGTAAATACATACGTGGTCCGGCATCACAATCGAACATATCTCCCACTGTCCTTTCTGTACTCGATCCACGGTAATAATAAGATCCACTACGTACAGCCTCCGTGTACCCTCCTGCTATCATGCTTTCACGAAAGACCGTCGATGGTAGGATATAGTCCTCATCTTCACCATATGCATTTGGAATGTATACAAGATCAGCTTGTCGTAATCCACGTTCCTCGGGCATATTGGCATAATTCGGTAGCATTAACAGGCCAGGTGAACCGATTGGTGGGACATGGATTTGTCTATTGCGATGTGCGGCCGCACCATTGCGTGACATATGACGTGGATGTGATCCTTGACCGAGACCACGATTTGGTTGGAGGTTGGGATATGTCGGGCCACTGGACCTCTTTCGTGGAGGAGGAGGAGGATTAGTAGGAGGGGTAGGGGAAAGATTATTTTCCCTGTTGTCGACCTGGCTAACTGAGGTGGAGGCTGAGGATGGTGGCAACCTTTCAATTGCAGGTGGCTTACTATCATCATTCTCATCCTCGTTGCGATCGGTTTTTGTTGGAGAAGGAACTTTAAGTCGGATCCTAATTGGCGATTTAGGTACAGTTCCTCCCAACGTCTCCACTTTATCATCCACATTCTTTACAAGGTCTTTCAACCGAATTTCTAAGCCCTCGTCTTCTTCGTCTTCGTCTTCCTCATCGTCGATTTCATCACTCATGACTTCTTTCCCATCACTTGAAGCAGCGTCCCCGCCATCGGATGATTCCGCCGAGAATGATGATCGAGTAATACCAGAGGAGGAGGGATTTACCTCACTCATATTATCCTCGTCACAATTGGCAGAGGAGGGATCCTGGGTTCAATGGAATGGAAAAGAAAAATTAAAATGAGCATTGCTCAAAAGAATCACGGGAATAAAACGACATACTTACCGATTCCATGGTCGATGTCACCGATTCTTGTGAGCGATCAGCCAGTATCGATATCTGTCAGCGTCGAAGTGCTAGTAGTATCGGTAAGTGCTCAAGTTCCGCACAAAAAGATCGGCCGTGAGGAGACAACATCTCGTTGACGTAGGACAGTCGCTAAAGCAGAACCCGCATTATTTTAGCGACAATGTTGGTCGATGGATTCCGAATCAACGAAATCTGAGCATATCCATGGCCGAAGTACCCTACCACGCCAAGCTCATCATAGCACCATCATCCTTAGCAATAGGTCCCATCCTATCCGAATACATTATCGAATGCTGCACCAAGGCACTTGCTTCACATGATGTGTTCACTATTGCATTAAGTGGAGGGAGCGTGCCCACCTTCTTACAGGAATTACCACACTACTGTAACGAACTTGGTATTGATCCACAATGGAATAAGTGGCATGTATTATTGGCCGATGAACGATGTGTGGTGGAAACACATGCTGATTCTAATTTGGGATTAGTTCGATCGAAATTTACTAATCACGTGAGTATCATCTCTTTGAACCTTCGCTGCGCTGCGAAAGGTGTTTTGCTTGAGTACGATTATACATGTTGATATTCATTTGTTTGTCCAATCTCACTCTTCACCGTTTAGGTACCAATTCCAAAATCTCAAGTGTATGGCATAGATGAATCGCTCTTAACTGTTTCCACCGAAGCTGTTGCATCGGCCTATGAGGAAACAGTTCTCAAACCACTATTACAGTTAAGTGGAGGTAAAATTGATTGTGTATTACTAGGATTCGGTCCAGATGGACATACATGTTCACTATTTCCAAATCATCCTCTACTTCATAAAGATGAATTACGCTATGTTGCACCGATTGATGACTCACCCAAACCACCCATGTCAAGAATCACACTCACATTACCGATACTTAACATGTACTCTCGTCATATTATATTCTGTGGTGCTGGATCGTCAAAACTACCGATATTGGATGCCGTGTTCAAAACTCCCATAAATTGGCTTGTACATGAGTCACAAGAATTTACCTGCCCCCAGTACGACAAAGCAACGGTTGAAATGGTTGATCCAGCACCATTTCCATGTGGCATGGTCAGGCCAGAAGGAGAAGGTGGTAATGATCGATTAGTGTGGATCGTTGATCATGATGCATGGGGAGGAATATAATTATGAGACGGCAAATACACTCCATTAAAATTGACTACTCTAAATACATTACATTATAATTTGCTATTGAACATGTAAAAACAAGTGATAAGGTCATGTGTGATAGTATTTCATAAATCCCAAATCATGCAACAAACACTACGTGAGCAATAATCACCATCACTACTGTCACTCCGACAATAATTGGCAATGATATCCATGCGGTTAATGCACCAAGAAATTTGTCTGCCATAGGATGTAACACATTAATGAGCGGCCAACAATTCCGTAGAAGTGTTACCATTAGACATAAGGCCAATAAGTCAGTTGTCAGTCGGAGACTATTGCAGTAATTGACAAGGCATTTTTTACACCAAACAAGACAGTTGCCGGATGTACTAGTTTCGTTTATTGAAATTCTCTTGCTTGACGAGTAGATCATGATTTCATCCCTTGTGTTGCTTTTATGTTCATCAGATGTCGAGAGAAGAGACACTTCTTCCAAGGAACCGTACTCCTTATTTATATCATCAGCAAGAGCATGAGGGATTTCTCTTGATTGTCCGTCACCTGTACGCAATACTTCTCTTTCACTCTCTTCAACACACTCTCTATACTGTGTGTACTTGGCTTTCTCTATACTAATTTTGTTGACCCAGATTGAGAGGAACATCATCGCAAAGAAAATGCACCAAATAAATACCGGATTCATGTGTATTAGTTGAATATCGCCAAAAACTCCTGGTCCCAATAATACCACTGCAATAAGTAATTCCATCATGTACACTGGTACCGATAGAACAAGATTTGATATGAATGCTAAGCTCGCCGTGGCAACGGTTGATCCTGCAGCCACACCTTTCACTACAGACTCGACACCTCCTGCTAGTGCAGCGACAATAAACAGCGCCTTGATCCTCAGTGAAGCAGATGTTGTTTGGAAATTCAATAATAGATTCGGAAACGATACAATGATCCCAATTACTATACCATAGTGTATTAGAAAGTCAATACAATATGCCTGTACCTGCACCGTACTGTTTAATTGACTTTCTCCCATCCATAACTGACCAACACTGGGAACTACATTCTTCGTCAAGCATTTCATGATGATGATATACGTCACAAGACCAGCGGTCAATATTGAATTTATAACAAATCCAAATGCACGCAACCCATACCCCAGCGATTGCTTTACTAAACCTTCAGCCTCGGCATCCTTGGCTGTGGCATCAGCCTTTTCCTCCAGTGATTGGAATTCATCTTTAGTACTTGATGATAATAATTCATTCGCCTCACTTTCGGTGGCCATGGCCGATGTTTCCTCTTCGGCAGCAATGCTCTCATCTCGTGCTGCCTTGGCATATTGCTCTATTGCCTTCTCCTTAAGTGTAGTCGCGGTAGCCTTTTCTTGTTCACTCGCTTCTAACTCTTCTTCACCCATTGCAGTCTCTTCTCCTGCTGTAACATCCATGTCGGTGGCATGACCTTCATCAACGGTGGCTTGAACACCCTCCTCATCGGCCTGGACTTGTAATTCCTCAGCCTCAATGGCAAGCCGTTCGGCCTCCTCACGTTTTTCCGTCGCAAGGATAAACTCGGCTCGTTCTCGACCACGTGCCGCGGCAGCCGATATTGAATCAATAGCCGCCTTGGCCCCCTCCACGGCAGCAACACTTTGATATCCCACCTCCACGGCCGAGCCGATTGCCTCACATACTGCATTGATCAGGGGGATTGGTGCACATACTGCCATGACCTCGACATCTTCCATTGCACCCGTCTCAGTCTTAACCAATGCCTCTCCATCTTTGGCAGTTTTGACTAGATCCTTGGCAACGACGGTGCTGTATTCAATGGCATTTTCCTCTGCTGTCGTTGCAACCTCGATTGCCTTAATTGATCCTGTTGCGTCAGCTACCGACTTCTCAAGATCATGTGCCGATTTTTCTCCCTCGGTTATTGCTTTCGTGTGTAGTCTCTCCCCCTCTATTGATACTTCGTCCGCCTTTGCAAAGGATGTTTCCGACGCTAAGATATCTTTATCAGCTGCTGCCTCCATCTCATGTGATTCTACCCTGTACGAATCACCCATTGTCTTTTCAGCAAGGGCTTTCATGGATTCACGTTCGGCATTCATCTCAAGCTCGGCTGCCTCACTTTGTAATATCAACCCCTCCTCTGAAGATATTGCCGATTTACTTTGCAATACAATCGATTCGGTTATTTCTGTATCCGCAGCCATATTAAGGAGGAGTGCATCTGATGCTAATGCTTTCATTTTACTTATTTGATATATCGAGCGTGTTTGTGAGTAAAGTGCCGATCCGGCAAGGAGGTAGGGACCCAATGGACGTACGAATGCCGTTGTTGTTGTTACTATCATCATGAGCAACGACGCCACGAGTGGCAGGTAAGAGAAGACCATGATTGGACGCTCCGACGGATCTTTTATATCGCCGCCGCGCCGCAGGCACTTACAGCTCACCCTTCTCTTCTGTCCCCCTCAAGTCTTGCTTAATTTCTACCTACTACTCACGCCTATGTCAATCGTCCGTCAATCTGGCGCAACACACCACCTCCGTCTGTCCGTCACCCCATCACCCTTTTCTTCCTCACTCACTTCTCCTTTCTCTTTGGTCATGACGGACTCACGCGGCGCTCGTGTTCAGCTAGGATTCTCCCAACCAATCGACGAGGACGAGCTTACGACTACTACTACTATTGGCCATCGTAGTCCACGATGGTCTGACTGGGATGGTGGTAAAATCGGTGGTGTGCCGTCATGGCTCAATCCACGTGATTTGCCACTATTAGAAACCCCACTCCGTTGTCGGGGTCCATGTAGTAGCAGTAGTAATGAAGAAGGACGAGAAGGAACGATATTGCAGTTCATCGCACAGTTATATTGTCCTGCCGATGATACTACCAAGAATGATGCAGCGTTTCATCGATCAATATACATCTTTGCATGTCCGAAATGTTGCGTAACTGCCTCCTCTACTGCCAATTCTTCACTAACAACAGTGGATGAAAGTCAACACGGTCGTCTCTTCTCCACCTGTGTACGAGCACTACGTTGTCAACTACCAAAGAGTAATGATTTCTACCCACTATCATGTAAAACGCTAAACGTGAACGGCTGGACGAAGCATACAAGTCAAAGCTGGGCACAAGTTTTAAAGGATGAGACTCTGAATTTATGCTCCATTTGTGGACAGCGGAGTGTTGGCAATTGTACTTTGAAACAAATGAAGAAGAAGAAGAAGTTATGGTTTTGCTGCTCGGAACATGAGACGGAATTATTATCATCACAATTATCAACAACGCCAAGCGTCAATGTCAAGAGCAACAACAAGAAATGGACTAATAAATCCATTTTCCACGAAAGTGAATTGGTCGTCGAAGATGAACCGCGCCGAGCAGATATCACAGGCAACAACGAAGTACTATCTACGCCTTCGGCGACGACGGCGACGACAATGATGAATCAATCTCAAATACAAAAGGAATTGGATGATTACATCTCTCAACAAGGTGTATCTCCACTCTTCGAATCGTCAAGCGTGATCGGAGGAGGAGGGCGGAATGATGTAGATGATGCCAATTTAACACAGTCGGATCTTAATGCCATGACTGGGATGGCACTTACTGGTGTGACTGATCCAGTAACACTTGCATTTTATCATCGAATGAATATTGGTGGTACTGAGGGTACGAATGATGTACGAGGACAATGTTTACGCTATAGTCGCTGGCCTGGTAAGAAGACCGAGGAAGAGGAGGAGGAGGAGGAAGAAGATGATGAAAATGATAGTGTACCACTATGGTTATCATCGAACAATCGACCACCAACAACTACCTTCCCTCCACCGTGTCAATACTGTGGTTCGCCACGAGACTTTGAATTCCAAATCTTACCCCAAATGCTGTCATGTCTGATGGTCCCAGCGACAGCAGTAGACAACAACAAGCATAACAAAGCAACAATGACAGAAGCCGATCTTGCAGTGCTTATGGAGGCTGCATCGATGATTGAAAGTGGTATGGTCCTGCCAGTGGGATTTAAGGAACGTCATGATGAGGTTTGTGCCAATGCTCGATCAAGATTGCTCGGGGTAGCATCTTCTTCGACGGGTGTTGATGGGCCGTCTTCGGGTGGTGTCGGTGTTGATTGGGGCACAATCGCTGTCTATACTTGTACGGGCAGTTGCGGTAATGGAGAGCTGGTGTGTGAAGAGACTGGTTGTTATAGAGAGGAGGTGGCATGGATGCAGCCCCCCTTGGATTGAATAATGAATGATGTTGTGTCAAAGATATCATTGCAAACTAGTAATATTATTTGTATTACATACGCCTATTCTCCTGCCATCCAATGACAACAAATAGGTTCATTCATCCTTAATTTGCAAGGCGCAAACAAATACATACACATATCATATTTTCTGACGCATTCTCAGGATAAATAGCGACGGAATTGTCCCTCTTTCTTTCACTCTCTCACTCATTCAACTCTTTTTTCTAGTTAATGCCTCACTGGCAATACAGAAAGAACCCATCCTCTTCCTCTTCCTCGTCATCGTCATCATCATCATCATCTGAAAAACCATCCCACTCGGCCAAAGCTATCTCATTCCTAAGCGTTACATCGTCATCAATTTCTTCCGGTAAGTGTCCAACAATGTTGGATGAGTTAGAAGAACAATTATTGATGATAGAATCCTCGGTAGTAACAACATTAGGCGGGTCTTCTCTCTCGTAGGAGGCGAAGCAATTACGTTCCATGTTGAACCGCACCGTGCTCCGCGATGGTGTGATTACTCTTATGGAAGAATGGCGTGGAGTCTTGATGATGCTCTTGCGAGGAGTTGGAGTAGACGTCGTCGACTCGTTGGTTTCGTCAGAGGATAAGTTATCATCACCTTCGTTCAGCTGAAGAAGAAAGCGTGGAGAGATCAGAATCGTCTTTTCGCTGGTCTCGAAGAGTACTCGGATGAAGTTGGTGGTACGTCCCTGGGTCGTGCCCACCTTTCCACCATGCTTTGGGTGCTGTCCTTTTACTTGTATTCTACCGATGGGAAAGTTGGCAATGTTGAGCTGCTCGACCGGTTCCAACTGAACCTCGTCCGATGAATTCTCGCTCAGGAATTGCAGTGAGCATCTAGTCGCTGGAGACGTTGATGATCCGCGCCGCCCTTTCTTCTTGGTCTTCTTATCCCCTCCCATTTTAGGATAATCGATGCGCTTGTCGGCAAGGCGAGGCGAACGGCGTGGCGTTGCCATGGTTACTAACAGGCGAGCGAAAAAGTGAGGGAAAGAGATGTTCATTTCATTCCCGCTTAAATGTTGCACAAACGTCTCAAAAAGTCCAAGATGGACACACGGTGACGGCGAACGACAACA
>Ga0247843_1008592_pt1 | contig 11819 bp, 15 predicted proteins | sample LaCruzMarch2017__FD_192420 | JGI IMG/M metagenome (GOLD analysis project Ga0247843, IMG submission 192420) | Freshwater microbial communities from meromictic Lake La Cruz, Castile-La Mancha, Spain - LaCruzMarch2017_8m | ecosystem: Environmental > Aquatic > Freshwater > Lake | place: Spain...
TCAGATGAGGCGACGTTACTTGAGGGGCAAAGATCGATTTTTTCACTAAACCTGAGCAGATTTACCAAAGATTTAGCTGAAATGAAGTTTAGGTGCGCCGGTTAAAGCGCACCACGCTCTAATTAGTAATGACTAATGTTTTTAAAGTCATGAGAGAGCCTTTGTTTGATTATTTGCTTAACTGTATGAGAGGGAATACTAAAAGCCCAGTGGGTTAAACTGGGCTTTAGTATAATTCACTACTTTCGAAGATCGAAACTGAATTTAAAAATGGGGTGGCAGTCGATCCCCAGGACAAACGTTTACAAGACAGGACTTTTGCCACACATTTTCCATTCGTAATCAGACAATTTCACAAGAAAAATTTCAGTTTAATAATGCGAGATTCTGTTTTAATAGAGGGATTCGAATGTGGTATTTGCGCCAGAAACACCCAGGGAATTTAGGGAAGGTTTCTGGTGGAGGGAACCCTCGCACGGTTTATTAAATACTCCACCAGTTTTTCTATTCTACCAAATGCTGAAATTCAAGCAAGCTTAAAACCTGGACTCACTTCATCTGGATGAAGTAGAAATAAAAAGCCCAGTGGATTAAACTGGGCTTTAGTATTTTTCACTTTTTGCGAAGATCGAAACTGAATTTAAAAGTGGGGTGGCAGTCGAGATCGGGGACAGTCATGCGCATGGACGCACTCTTGCCACACTTAATCTTGAACCAAATAAAGTTTTAGCTACTTTTTCGAGCATCTCTGCTGCCTTATTTGATTAAACTTATTTTATTTTGAATGCTCGTCAGTGACAGTAATTTCAGTTACTTGAGCCTGGGGTAGGCCTAGCTACCATTTAGGGTAGTTTAATCTACCGAAATTGGTAGCTAGGCCTACCTCTAGGTGGTATGATCTTTTATAGCTAGTAATTATTAAGTTTAAACTCTGGAAAAGTGTCAATGTCGTATCACCGAAAAGAGAGTCCCACTCAAAGTATTAGGATTGCAGCCTTGCAGGAGAGTTCTTTGGAGGTTTGGGGAAAGGAGCCTAGGGGGAGCAATATCCCGGCTGTTCAATCCTATAAAAGAAAGCTTCCTGATGGAAGTCGGGGCATAGAGTTTGATACTTATGTTGAGCCTAATTCTGATGGCCATCCACACTACGCAAGCTGGTCAGGTGAGCGGCCAGGTATTTTTAATAGAAATGATGAGAGCGGTGAATATGTTGCAATTAACGTTTTTAATTTTATAAATAAACAACGTTAGGAGAGTTTGATTGGAAAAATTTAAACCAATGGCCATTACTTATCTTAAATCAGAAGAGTTAAAAACAAAGTTAAATATAAATTTCAAACAGGGTTCAGATATGCTGGGCTCTTTGTATATAGCTGAGAATCCAGCCGGATCAGATGTAACTTATCGCATCCGAATCCGTGAAACGTCTCCTCAGCCGGCAACAGAAATTATGCTTCTTGAGGATAGTGCGACTAAGGATTTGAAAAAGATTTTAAAATTACTGGGATTAACAAAAGAAGATTTATTTTGGGTTCATCCACGAGCAGGGGGCACCCTAAGAAGATCCGTTGTAGATGCCTTGATTGCTAATCTTGAACAGAATGAGCCCTTGATTCAATTGTTAGTTGGACCAAGACAAGTAGGGAAAACAACTGCAGTAGAGCATCTAATGAGAGAATGGGAATATGAGAGTCATTATGCTTCGGCTGACAGTGTAGTAAATGATCATGGGCCATGGTTAGAATCAGTCTGGCAAGGAGCTTTAATTAAGGGTGAAGGAACACTATTAATTATAGATGAAATTCAAAAAGTTGAAAATTGGGTAGAGAAAGTAAAATTGCTCTGGGATAAAACAAAGAAAAGAGGATTACGGGTTGTTGTTTTAGGATCAACTTCACTAACTCACTTTTTAACTGCTGCTGGAAGCGAAAGTTTAGCAGGTCGATTTGATACTCTTTATGTTCCACATTGGTCTTCTCCTGAAACCACTGAAGCCTTTGGAACTTCATTCTCGCAATTTTCCTTATATGGAGGATACCCTAAGGCAATGGAGCTATCACAAGACACTCAGAAGTGGAGTGACTATTTAGGTCAATCTATTATCAATCCGATTATAGATGTAGATATTTTTCAGCAGGGAAATTTTAAAAAAATAGAAAGTTTAAGAAGAGCATTTAAGATCTTTTCTTTAGAAGCATTTCAAGAAATTAATTATAAACATCTTCTAAGTGAGATTCAACAAACAGGTAATATAGATATTATTAAAAAGTATCTTGAAGGTTATTTCGATTCCTTTTTGTTTAGTCCATTAAAGCATATTGATGATAGTGGTAATGAAGATTCTAGGATCAATCCGATTTTGATGGCTAATTGCCCAGCGATATATACTTTTGGAAGAAATAGCTATGAAAATGTTGGTACAGATGAAGTTCGATTCCAACATTCTGTTGCACATGAATTGAAAAGAATATCTCCTTCCTCTTTTGGTGTTTGGAAGAAAAGCGATGATGTTAAAATGGATTTTTATGTTAGAACAAAAGACAACAAAGAGTTTGGAGTTTTTTTAAATATAGATAGGAAATCAGGTTCTTCAACAAAAAGTTTCGATAAATTTCGAAAGACCTTTAAAAAAGCTCGAATCGTTTCTATCGATCCCGAAAGTTTGAAGGATTTCTCTAAGGGACCCAGAGCTTTTCTAGAGAGTCTTAGTATTTAAATTTTAAGTTTGTAGTTAACTTGCTGAAACTGTTTTCACTTTAAAATAAAAAAAGCCCAGTGGGTTAAACTGGGCTTTAGTATAATTCACTCCTTACGGAGATCATCACTCGAATAAAAAGATGGGGTCGTGTTCGTAAGTGAACACACTCGCAATCAACATATACATTTCACCACAAAACCTGGCAAGAATTGTTCTTGGCGTAGAAGTATGCGCCTCCAATGGCCGACTGCCCCTATCGGCCTAAGTGCTTAAAATCTTACATTGGCCTACAGCGCATAAAGTACTATGGCCGTACGTCATTTTAGTAGATATGCTCAGTTATGAGAGGCACCAATGACGGTGTCCTGCACTCTCTAAGGAGACATAGATGTCTAAGAACAGTGGCTTTAAGCCGGGGGCAGACCGCACCTAAGTCAGGTCAGTATCAAGAGATTGGTCCACGTGGTGGCAAAGGCCACGAAGTGACTGTGGTGAAGGGAGAAACACTTCCTCCAACAACTCAGAAAGGATCGACATTCAAAATTGTTGATCCGACTAAGAACAAGTCAGGGAAGTAACTAAGCTGGGGGCTGCGAAGCCCCCTTCTTTTTTAGAGAAAAATCTTAAGTGACATAGGGAAGATAGGTGAGCTACTGACGGGCAAGAAGCTGTTGAATAGTTTTTCTGTGCCACTGACCAGTGCCACTTTTTGTGGGTGTTCCCAGTTGGTTGAGATTATCAGCAATATCTTGAAGTGTTTTACCTTTTTGCCTCCATATACGAATTGCTGAGAGAACCTTTTGTTCTTCAGTGATTTTGATTGTTCTTCCATCACTCAGGATTTTTTCACCAAATGATACACCACGATTTCGTCTTCTGTTGTAACCAAGCTCTCTTCTTGGGATAGAATGCAGTTTTAGGTATTTTGATACAGTCGAACGTGAGACCTTTAATTCTTTTGCGATTTGTGAACTTGTCATATTTTTATTTACAGATAACTCGTATAGCTTAGATGCTTCAATACTATCTTTATTTAAATCAAGGTTTGCTTTAATTGCTTGTCTACGAGAGCCCAAGGGAATTTCCACTTTATATGGAAGCAGTTGTACTCCATTCGTTAGCTGGTGCTTCCAGTGAATTTTGATTTTTTTGCTAGGGACATCAATAACAACTTTATCAAATAATCCACGCAACCATCCGCGAACTGCCTTCTTGTCTTCAAACTTTTTAAAATCAAATTCGCCTTGCTGTATCGAATTTTCAAGAGATACGACGCTTTCTTCTTGCTTCATAAGCTCATTAAGTTCATTTGATAAGTCATTACATTTTCCAGTGAGCTCCTCGACTTGAGTGTTGATTGTGGCAATCCTCGATTCAATTTCATTCAGAAGAATGGATGAGGCATTTAACTGAAGGTTATCAATAGAGCTGAACTTAAGTGACTTAAGTCGTTCGATCTCTTTGGTTGTTGCTTGAATTGCTTTTTTCAAAGAGGTGATGCTCTCCTCGTTACTTCTTCTTACTTCTTCCTTGTAAGGTTTAATCCCTTCGTAACTGCAAATATCTTCGACCGCCCTTAGAATTACAGACTCAATTTCTAGGCATGCAAAAGTCAGGTCTTCTTTTTGGCATCGATAGTACAGGCGCTGAGTTCCATCTTCTTTTGTGGAGGATGTTCCATTTAACACGTTCCCTGACGGTGTAAATAGCAATCCCGTTAGCAGATAAATCGAGCTGGGATTTCTGGTTTTGCCACTAAGCTCGTTGTCAATTGAATGAACAGTGGCTTGAACCTCATTAAATAGATTAATGGGAACAACAACTCCAAAAGGTAGATCAACTTCTGTGTCTTCACGAGGCACTCGTAATTTACCGATGTATTTACGATTTGTGAGAAGTCGTTTGAGTGACTGATAGTTGAAGCTTTTTCCTTTTTTAGATTTGACCTCTAGTTTATTGAGACTATCTAAAGTGCACTTATACGACTTGTAATGTTGAAAAGTTTTGAAGATGCCGATAACAATCTCCATTTCGTCTTCGACTACAATCCATCTTCCACTTTCGTTGGGGTCACTCTTGAAGCCGAGAAGAGTAGGTCCTCCATGAATTTTTTGTTTGCTAATTACAAGCGATCTAATTCCCGAAATCGTACGCTGAACGATTAGTTCGCGCTCTAGTTGAGCGAATACCGAAGATATGTGAGTCATTGCAACACTCATGGGGGAATCGAGGTCAATATCGAAACTGGGAACACGGATGCTTACGTTGCTCCTGTGACAAAGATCAATTAGTTCTGAAAAATCTTTTGTACTTCTTGATAATCGACTAAGTTCTTTTGCCACAATCCAGTCAATCTGCTTTGTTTTAACAAGATAAAGAAGTTCTTTGTATTTTGGTCTGTCCGCATTTTTTCCACTGCTCCCTGGTTTCTCAGTAAGAATATGAGTGATACAGATTGTAACGTTCTTCGACTTTGCTAGCTTGTAAGCATATTCTTTACTTATATGGATTTGAGATTCAAGGCTTTGGATTTCATCTTCGTGTGACACACGATTATAAATTGCAACTCTTATTACTTTGGGAAGGATTCTCGTTTTCAACTAAGTCCTCTATCTCGGTGCTTTCATCTGTATCTAACGAATTAGGAAAAGCTATTTGTTCTGTTTTTTTTCCAACCACCTCTATTTCGAACGATAGTAGTGTCAGGAAGGTTCCACCCCTTTCAGTCCCATTAAGCATAAGAAATCATTTTGGGAATGGGGGTGGCAAAATCCAACGTGTTAAACCTAAGGAAGTATTGATAACCCAATATCCCTATATTAGTAGCGACTCTTTTCCTGAAAAGGCAGAGAGGGGTTAGGAGTAATTCAAAGAAGTACTTTTCAGATGTCATCACTTCCCCTTTGCCTCAGCCCAGGTCGAACCGTGGCCAATATCTGCAACGAGGTTGATGCCTAACCAGTCTATCTTTTCCGACATGACCCTTTGGAGCATATGTTTTGCTTCCTCAATGTCGGCATCAGGAACCTCTAAAAGGTATTCGTCGTGGATAAAAGCGAGAAGTTTCCATCCGGGATTTAGATTATCATGAATTTTTTTAAGAGTGATTTTAGATGCGTCTGCCGCGGTACCTTGGATAATGAAGTTAATCGCCTCTCTCTCGATTGAGTTAACGTCAGGTCTTGAGAGATCTTTGGTTAAATCAAAATCTCTCCTTCTTCCCAGTGGAGTTGTAAGGTAGCCTTTTCTGATAAGCTCATCAATAATACTGTTTTTCCAAACGACAATTTTGGGAAATAGAGAATCAAAAAGTTTAAGGATCTTCTTTGCTCGCAGATAGCTAATCTTTAAGTCCTCAGCTACAGCAGGAGCACCTTTTCCATAAATTACAGAAAGAGTAAGTACCTTTGCAACCGCTCGGATCTCATCGGTAACTTCGTTAAGGGGAATAGAAAAAACAATAGAAGCGACGTACTTGTAGAAGTCTTCCCCCTTGGCGACTATCTCGAGCAGTTTTTCATCGCCTGTGCAGGCAGCAAGGATTCTTGGTTCTTGTTGCTTGAAGTCAGCACAAACCAACTTGTGGCCTTCTTCCGCAATAAAGAAACTTCTCAGAGGTCCTTTTTTCGATACTCCTTGAAGGTTTGGGTTGTTCGCTGTGAAACGTCCAGTTTCGGTACCAAGCGGATTGTAGGTGCATCGAAGCCTTCCATCCGCGGGGTCGCATTTCTTAAGAATTGGTATTGCTTGATTGGATAAGAACTTTGAGTCTTTTAAGTAGGCAGTAATTTCGTTGATGGTTTCGTCCTGTTTATGCCTGTTATACTTCTCAAGAGATTTAACATCGGTAGCCCTCTTTCCCTTCTTAGTGTGGTAAATCACTTTTATTCCAAGAGTGTCATGGATATATGAAGCAATTTGTGTCGGTGAGTTTGGGTTGAAGTCGGGTGAAATTTTTAGAGCTAGATTTTTCAAGCGCTCTTTTTGTTTTTGAAGGAGCTCTCGACAATGCGTTTTAAGAGCTTTTAATTCAATTTTCATTCCATTTGACTCTAGGTCTATAAGAGCGGGAATGAGTGGAAGCTCTACATCTTGATAAAGGCTTAGTAGGCCTTGCCTATCAAGTTGCTCGAGGAGAATAGGGTAGAGTTCTCTCGTAGCTATTGCGTCTTTCTTTGCGTAGATGTCCATTTCTTCAAGCGATGAGTAGAGTGATTCATCGAAATCATCCATGTTCATCCCCAAAAATTTCTTTGCGAGTGGTTTGAGACCATTGCTAGAACGAGGACCCTGAAGCAAAGCAAAACCAATGAGCGAACAACTAACCTTGGCTTGAGGGATAAGAACCCCGATCTTGGCAAGTTTAGGGAGATCAAATTTTGCGTGATGAAAAGTAACGGTGTCTGCGGTATCAATTTCGTTTTGCAGATGGGCAAGACTTTCTGGCGTAGGCTTAGCAACAAAGTGAGCTGTGCCATTAGAAGAGCAATAAAAGACATGATGAATCTCTACGTTGTAATTGTACTTATTGATTTTTTCATCAAAAAGTTCTGTTTCTGTATCAATAGAAACAAGTTTCATTTTCTACCTCGTTTAATTTCAGAATCATGAAGTAGCTTTTGATACTCACCATCTAAAGGGGATTCTTCTCCGTAAATATCTTTGTATAACTTTTGGAGTTTTTTCTTCTTTTTAAGTGTATTTGATAGGCGTTTTGAATCAGATAGTTCTTTGTCCATTAGCTTTGAGTAGTTTTCATTTGACCAGGGAGAAGATACTCTTTTCCATAAGTCAGATAGCGGGCGTTTGCGGATCTCTTTATTGGTGTAGTTTCCATCTCTCTGAACGATGTAAGTTTGAGTTGCGTATTCCCAAAGGCCAGCGAGGCTACTTTTAAGATTTTCGATTGAGGCTATCTGTCTCCCCCTTAAAAACTGACTTTCGTACGTTACTTCAAAGCTGATGATGTCAGCCTTTGGTGAAATCTCTGTGGAAAAATATTTTGAAATATCGAATGATTTTTCGTTCTCTACTAACTCTAATGACTTTAGGTAGACTTTGAAATAAACAGTCTGAGTGCGAAAGCTGCCAAAGCGAAAACCTGTAATTTGATCTGCCCTTGTTCCATGGGAAGCGTAGAAATTGTGAAATTCTCTCCAGTAACCGGTAAATAAAGCGCGTTCTCCCTCACTGAGTATGAGCTCTTTTGGCATTTGGTAGATTCGGCACAAATCAACTCTTGTCGGGCAGAAATCACCTTGCCCAAAATTTTGAACTACTAATTGAACAATTTTTTCTACTTCAGGAAAAGGATCACCATTCCAAAGAATGTTCTTTGGAATTTGGATTTCCATTCCTGCTTTCTCTTTTGGATGGGTGATACGCAGTTTTATTTCGACATTGTCCTCTGACTTCATAAAGATGGGCCATGAACGACCAATCTTTTGTTGGACATTAAACTTTCTGTCTAAAATTTCGAGTTCATAAGATGTGTATTTCTTTTCGTTTGTTTTAAATCGGGCTTCGATCACTTGGTTATACAGTTCAGGTGTAGTAGCGAAGTAAGAAAAAATAAAAGAGTCTACCGCCTGAGCAATAAGTTGCACATTATTCATATTTGACCTGCTTATAGATTAAAGAAGGGGGTGGTGTTGAGAATCACCACCCCGTCACTGGGAGGGGAAGCGAAACTCTAATTAAAGAGTCTAGCTCCAGTGACTTTTACTGCGCGTTTTGTAATTTCAAGTTTATCAATGTCTACCTTGATAACTTGTCCAATTGTTGGCAAGGCCCTTTCTTCACCTGATCGAAGAAATGAGACATATTCAACTTCGTTAGGTGTTTTGAAACCACTCTCGGGCGTAGTCTCACCTTTGACTACTGCCATCTCGTAGTCCCGATTGTCCTTTTTGCTGATGCCTTTTTTGAGTTGTGCATCTTTAACCTTCAACTCCACAGTGTGGGAACTTTCCATAAGTACCTCTCGATTTATGTCGTCGGCGTTGTTGCTTTCGACTTGTTGTCGAGTGGTACTTTAGGAAAGAGCAATCAATTAGGAAATGATTGTAACCTCGGTGGTAGCCGATGGATTTGAGTAATTAGGTGGAGTGTAGGTCCCTCTTAAATGAGGGACGGCAGAGTAAAAAGTTGTCGGAATAGTTAAGAATATTTGGTCATTCAGATCACCATCAGATTTTTTTCCTTTTACTACGAAGTTTATTCTTCCTTCAGTTTGAGAAGAGAGAATTGCATCAATAATCGCTTGATAATGAGCTTCTTTCTTTTCAACTTTTCCACGCTGTTTAAGGTCATCCAAAAATCCATTAAACTTTTCATTAAGCTGATCCATCATGTCGTGCACTGAGTTTTTACCCTGAAAGCACTTGTCACTTATGGTTGCTAAGTGTTCATCAGTAATTGGACCAGGGTAGTTCAAAACTTCGGATAAAAAGATGTAAAGTTTTGAAGTGTTTGATTGGGTGATCGGAAAAGTAACAGTATCGGAACCGAAGTTGAGGATGTCCCTCATTAAAGCAAAGATAGCACTAGTGCTTGTAAGCACAAGACAAAGGGATGCGTTCATAAACTACCTCCTTTGGGTAATTGTCAAAGTTATCCCATTTGTGGTAAACTGCTACTACCGTGGCGACAGCTACACAAATGGGTTTTGTTTTCTCAACGACGAATTGAGAGGGCAAAGCCCAAATTTATAAATCGATTCCAACCTTCTAAGCACTCATGTTTTTCTCCTTTGTTTTTTCTTATTTAAGTCTTTTAATTTTTTAATCGTTCCGTCCTCTTTCATCGCCTTATAAATGGCTTCTGCATTTTTTGGTCGTGGCATTGTCATGTCTTGCCGAGAAAGACTTTTGTCAAAAAACTTTTCAACAGGAACATTGAGACACTCACTCCAGTAAAGGAGAGTAGAAACTTTAATGTCCCTTCCTTCTTTGAAAAGCTTAGTAACGTCACTTGGTTTCATTCCAACTTTTTCGGCAAACTTCCTCATGCTTAAACCTTCGTTATGAAGAACAGATCCTAAATTTACCCATGCCATGGTTGCACTCCTTTGCTTGGTATGTGTGGATTTGTATCATTGTACGGGATGGGTGTCAATACCCACGGGGATGGGTTTGTGGTCTCTCGATTTTAGTACTCGTCTAGCGACGAGAAATCATGCTTGGACTCATCGAAGGCACGGATTTAAAAGTAGGTCCAAGTTATCAACCCACTCACATTGGAGGACTTTATGAGTGAACCTTACGAGTTTATGGAAATCCCAGCACTCGAAAAAGAAGTTGATAAACTTATATCACGCTCAGTACGGGATGCAATCTTGCAGAAGTATCCTGGACATGGAGGCTTTTCTGAACGCCTCAGGGATGTATGTAAGTTTATCAGAGCAAAGAACAGTACAGTTAGACCTAGAGCAGGACTTCTTGCTTATGCGAGTGGTGGCAATCCCTCGGGGGCTCTTTGTATTAACACTATGGTTAAGTACTGGTCGAAAGAAGACGGAGAGTTTCCTAAGGATATTCTTCCTTCTAGTGGGAAGAAAAAATCTTCTGCACAAGAGAGCTCGGAGTTTTTGCGAAAACTTCTCGAAGAGTAAAAGGCAAAGCGGTGGGGAGGGAAGGCCTTCCCCCGCCCGCCTCTTTGGCATCCAACACCCGCAACACAACACTTTTTGACCGTCGTCCCTCCAAAACTTCCGTCCAAAAAGCCTTCCAAAAAACAGCAGGACGAAACCCTCGTCCTGCCTCGCCTCTTCCTGCAACAGTATTTTTTTTGCAAGCTCTATGCCAGCGAGGAGTATCTATGCGAGATATATTTAGTCATGGTAAAATTGAATATGATGAAGGAAAAATTCACTTGGTTTGAGATTTTCTATTACATCATCGCCACATACTGTCTTTGGTCTTCACAAGACTTGTTTCTTGCAACGGTTAAACTTCAAGGTACGAGTGAGGCTACAGCTTTTGATATAAATCTCATTTTTCTTGGAGCAATCGCTCCACTTACCACAATAACGTCTTCTCTTCCTATAGGCGGAAACATTGTTGGTATTTTCATACTCCTTTCGCCTTTACTTGGTACAGTCCTTTGCTATGACTTTAGGAGAGTTAGGTTCGGATGCGCTTGCTTTATCCTTACGATGGCAACTACTAGTCAAGTTGTGACTGGGACATATTTTAATCTAATGGCTGGACTTGGTGGACTGATTGCTTTGTTTGTAGTGGGAATGATGTTTCTGGTGGCAGTTATGGTTACGGTGCGAGATGAAATCAAAAAACAACTGAAGTTATGATCTTAAACGTAGGCTAATGCATTCACACATCTGGTGAAATTCATTTTTTGAATAAATTTTTTCCTCTATGATGAACGAAGTGTCTGTAACTTCAATCTTCAGTGGAGATTCATTGAATTTTTCTTTTAAGTAAGCTACTTCTTTGTCACTCGAAGCACACACAACTTCGCATCCAAATTTCTCCTCTAAGCTCAATCTCATAAGATCTTTATAATTTTCATCGCTGGTAACGAGTAAGATTTTCCTCATATAAAAATGGAAACACACAGCAATATTCCTTGTGAATACATGTCGCAATAGCAGAGTTAATTTTCTAATAACTAGTAACAAGTGAGGAAGTATGAATCAGTCTGAAGCAAAGACATTTAGGAATGTGGCACCATCGCTCGTGCGACGCAACTGGAAGGAAAACAAGGAGGATATTATTAGACTTCTTAAAGATAGGGGAGTTTATGTAACAAAAGATTTAAAAATTCATCGCACTCAAATCGAAAGAGCTATTCAGGTTTTACTTCAAGACACACGTTTTAAGACAATGAATATTAATGAACTCGCCGACCTTGTGGAATAAATTTCTCCTATTTATATCCCTTGTTTTCCGCCAACTCTCGTTGGCAGGGAAATTACACGACCCCTATTTGCCATGTTAAAATAGAGTCTGAAAGATATCTAGAGATACTCTGAACTGTATTGGGCCATCTAAGAATGAGACCTCGGGCCATCTAAAAGTGAGAGGCCAAACAGTATAATTACGCAAGGCGCCGTTGCCCTATAATAGAGTTTTAATCAACTTTATTTGAAGGAGCAAGGAGT
>Ga0247843_1008594_pt1 | contig 11818 bp, 11 predicted proteins | sample LaCruzMarch2017__FD_192420 | JGI IMG/M metagenome (GOLD analysis project Ga0247843, IMG submission 192420) | Freshwater microbial communities from meromictic Lake La Cruz, Castile-La Mancha, Spain - LaCruzMarch2017_8m | ecosystem: Environmental > Aquatic > Freshwater > Lake | place: Spain...
ATGCATGAATTAAATTAATGACCTTTGTAATGAAGAGAATAACTATGAAAAACGCACTTACTATTCTACCATTTCTATTATTTGCCTTGACCAGTATGGGTCAGGATCAAATAAAATTCTACAATAGTGCTATTGCTAAAGCTCAAAAAGGCGAGATGGATGGAGCCATTTTGGATTTTGACAAATGCCTCGAACTCGATCCTACCAATGCTGATGCTTATTATTGGAGAGGGCTTGCAAAGGCAGCAAAAGGAATGATAAATGAGGCCATTGCCGACTTTGGAAAGGCTACCACCAATAATTCGAGTTATGGTGAAGCATATTTGCGTAGAGGCACACTGTACAATAATGTAGGAAATCCGCAAGCTGCATTAGACAATTTAACAGCCGCTATTAACCTGCTGCCCAACAACATGGAAGGCTACTATGCGAGAGGCATTGCGAATGCCAACCTAGGAAAACATGAGCAAGCAGTTGCAGATTACTCCAAGGTCATAGAAAAAGACCGCGCAAACGTGGATGCATTTATTAATAGAGGCATTTCGTACCGAAAAATGGAAAAATATGACTTAGCAATGGGAGATTTTGATGCAGCCATTCGATTCGACAAAATGAACTCAGATGGCTACGTAAATCGTGGGATTACGCACAGATTGATGGAGAATTTTGAATTCGCAATTGCCGATTACACGCAGGCAATAGTTGTTAATCCAACGAATTCAGATGCATTTTACAATAGAGGGATTGCCTATTCTAAACGAGATCAACATCAAGATGCAATTCGTGATTTTTCTAAGGCAATTGAGCTAAATCCTCAAGATGCGGACTCGTATATGAATCGAGGAATAGAAAAAGTTATTACCGGCAAAAAAGAAGATGGCTGCAAAGACATTATTCAAGCTGCCAATTTGGGACTTGAAATTGCCGTGAAAGAACGCAACAGGTTTTGCGAAATGTGATTTTTCGCTAGCGTAACGTAAACGTAAGCCCAATGGAAGGCGCAGGAATTTGATTTGGTGCAGCTTGTTGCATTAGCGGACGAATTCGAAGGGATAAATCATCACTAACATCAAAATCTTTGAGATGTCCATCTACGCTTGCATCCACAACATTAAGAATATAAAGGATTCCCATTAGAATAAACGAAAGGTCTCGATTGCGTTGATTCGTAGTTTTCAGTTCCTTTAAATTAGCATCTGAGTATTTGCCAGCAAATTCATCTACCGTAGATGGGTCATCGTCTACCCTATTGAGATACGCCTGTCTGTAACGCTCCATATCCAAATGATTGGTCACAGCCATATAAGTCAGGCCTCCAAATCCGGCATAAATGATTGGAACTTTCCACCATTTTCCATTATAAACCTGGCCTAAACCAGGCAAAGCAATGCTCATTATGGACGCTTTCTTAGGGGAATGAGGCTTTTTGGCCGATACAATTGAAATGGTATCTGCCTTGGCAATTATAGAATCGATGCTTTGAGCTATAAGCACAGATGTGCTAAAGCTGAGAAAGACTGCCAGTCCAAGGCGCAAAATGTTCCGAGAATTCAATTTGGAGGTAACGAAATCAAAGTGCAAAGTAAACCAACCTTGACCTATGGAAGAAGATCTAAAATGGAAAGCACGCGTTTCAAATCAGATTCGTCAGCGAAGTTGATGGTTAAGCTCCCTTTACCTTGACCATTTGCTTTTAGCGCAACTGTGGCATTCAATTGCTCTTTAAGATGCGCAGCAATCCGCTGATAAGTGAAGGGCAATTCCTTCACTTTTTTATCCAATACAACAGACTTTTTTGCCGTTTGCGAACGATTCTCTGTTTCGCGAACAGAAAGCTGTTCCTGAATTATTTGCTTAAACAGCTGAAGTTGTTCCATTGGGCTGGTTATGCCAATCAAAGCACGCGCATGTCCCATAGATACATCGCCATTGGCAATGCCTTTCTGGATTTCGGGAGGCAGTTTTAACAAGCGTAAATAGTTCGCAATGGTTGATCGTTGCTTTCCTACACGTTCGCTAAGTGCTTCTTGGGTGAGGCTGCATTCCTCAATTAGTCGCTGATAACTCAAAGCCACTTCAATGGCATCAAGTTCGTGCCGCTGAATATTTTCCACCAACGCCATTTCGAGCATTGCTTGGTCGTTGGCAATGCGCACAAAAGCAGGCACTTCAGTTAAACCAGCCAATTGTGAAGCACGAAACCTGCGCTCTCCGGAAATCAGCTGATAATTATCGTAACCCAGTTTTCTAACCGTTATTGGTTGAATTATGCCCAACTGCTTTATTGAAGCCGCCAATTCATCCAATTTTTCTTGATCAAAATGGGTGCGCGGTTGAAATGGATTAGCCTCAATTTGCGCGATTGGAATCGAACTAATAGAGCCAACCAAAGCACCTTCACCACCTCGCGAAGTAACATCCGTTTCTGCACTTTGCAGCAAGGCGCCTAACCCGCGACCTAAAGCATTTTTCTTTGACATTAGCTCAGAATCTTATCGCTGTCTTTGAGACGAGTGAGCCCATTCTTTTGCAAAATTTCGCGAGCAAGATTGAGGTAATTGTTCGCGCCTTTAGATGAAGCATCGTGCATAATTATCGATTGACCAAAACTTGGCGCTTCGCCCAACTTAGTGTTTCGGGCAATTATAGTATCAAAAACCATTTGTTGAAAATGGGTTTTAACCTCTTCCACTACTTGATTTGCTAAACGCAATCGCGCATCATACATAGTTAGCAAAAGTCCTTCAATTTCCAAATCTGGATTTAACCGCGCTTGAACAATTTTGATTGTATTCAACAGTTTTCCCAATCCTTCCAAGGCAAAATACTCGCATTGAATGGGAATGAGCACACTATCAGCAGCAGTCAAACTATTTACAGTGATAAGCCCAAGTGATGGTGAACAATCTAAAATGATGAAATCATAATCGTTCTTCACCTTATTTAAGGCCAACTTCACCATCATTTCCCTATTGGGAAGATTTATCATTTCAATCTCGGCTCCCACTAGGTCAATATGCGCAGGAAGTATATAAAGATTAGGTGTATCTGTACTTAGAATTATGTCTTTGGGTTCGGCTTCTCCAATGATGCATTCGTAAATGCTAGTCTTCACATTTCGCGGATCAAAGCCAACCCCTGATGTGGAATTTGCTTGTGGATCAGCATCTACAAGAAGCACTTTGTACTCCAACACTGCCAGACTAGCCGCAAGATTGATGGCAGTAGTGGTCTTCCCTACTCCACCTTTTTGATTTGCTATAGCTATTATCTTGCTCATGTTTGATTCGCTCCTATTGCTTCCGCAAAAATAACCCTAACGCCACAGCCTGTGCCCACTTCTTTTCAACAAAGGGGCACTGTTGCTAACAGAATTTGGCCTAATAACTTACTCTAAAACACGTTAGATTTCGACTTATTTCGAGCCGAAACTTGGGATTTCTGCAGTTTTCAGAAATGCTTTAGACGCCAGCATGTGTGGTTGCATTTGAACGTCTGCCTCCAAAAAAGGAACAATGGCTCTGTATCTTGTCATCCATTCCTCAACAATTGGAGAGCTTTGAAGAGGTCTCCGAAAATCGAGCGCTTGAGCCGCTGTAAAGAGTTCAATCGCCAACACTTGATACACGTTTTCTACAACTTCCAACAGTTTGGTAGCCGCATTGGCACCCATACTCACGTGGTCTTCTTGCCCATTGGAACTAACTATAGAATCTACCGAAGCGGGCGTGCACAGTTGTTTATTCTGGCTTACAATGCTTGCTGCTGTATATTGTGGAATCATAAAACCTGAATTAAGTCCAGGGCTGTTGACCAAATAATCGGGCAATCCGTTGCGACCAGAAACCAACTGAAATGTTCTCCGTTCTGAGATATTGGCCAGTTCGGCAAGCCCAATGGCAAGAAAATCGAAGGTGAGCGCCAATGGTTGACCATGGAAATTGCCTGCCGAGATGATACGGTCTTCATCGGGGAAAATGAGTGGATTGTCAGAAACCGAATTAATCTCGCGCTCTACAACTTCAATGGCATACGCTATTACATCAGCAGTTGCACCATGCACCTGTGGCATGCATCGAAATGAATACGGATCTTGTACATGTTCCTTTTTCCTAGCGAGTAACTCACTACCCTCAAGAATAGAACGCACACGAGAAGCGCACAAAATCTGGCCTGGATGCGGTCGTACTTGTTGCACCAAAACATCAAACGGGTCAATGCGGCCTCCAATAGCATCTAATGAAATAGCGCCAATTAAATCAGCAAAAAAAGTTAGCCGCTGCGCGTGAATAAGCGCATACACGCCATGGGCAGACATAAATTGCGTGCCATTCAGAAGAGCTAATCCTTCCTTCATTCCAAGTTGCAAAGGCTTCCATGCAAGCTCTTGCAACACATGGCTTGCCTCACGAATTTCGTCTTTGTAATAAACCTCTCCTTCGCCCAACAAAGGCAATGAAAGATGCGCCAAGGGAGCCAAATCTCCACTTGCCCCGAGCGATCCTTGAGCATAAATGACAGGTAAAACATCTGCTTTTAAGTGGGCCAACAATCGTTCTACTGTGCTACGTTGCACGCCACTGTTGCCATAGAGCATGTTTTTTGCTTTCAGGCAAAGCATTAATCGAATCACATCTTTGCTAACACGATGACCTGTACCACAGGCGTGCGACCGAATAAGATTTACCTGCAATGCATTTAAATCCTCCTCCTTAATACGAGCACTATGTAAAGACCCAAATCCAGTGTTTACACCATATATAACCTGATTATCGGCAACTTTACCGTGTAAAAATTGTACGGCTTTATCAATTCGTTGTGCATCAATTTGGGAAATATCGAGTTGAAAATTGCCATGAAGCAAGGCCTCCAACTGCGCAATGCTAATCTGTTCGTTGACGTTCATTCTTCTCCTTTAGAATTTCTGATAACGGCTTGGATTGCAATTTAGAATCTACCCATGCAATCAAGTCGAGTGTGGACAATGCATTGCGGTCGCCAGGTTCGTAGCCCACTCCAACCAATTCATTTCGAAGTGCTTGAAACGAAGGAATAGGATCAAATCGCTGACGGGTATTTGAGAATCGTCTCATAAACGCAACCATGATGGATTCAAACGGATAGAGTCCTTCCAGTTTTATTAGGTAACGTTTGGTAGAACGCGCTAAATACTCCAGCACCTCATTGCGACCAAGCTCAAGTTGCAACATCATGGTGAGCAGTCGCGTAGATGCATGCAAGTCTTCGATAGAGCGCACATCATTATCATTCAAAATCAAATTGATGTATTGAATTGCACTTGAATATTCCTTAATGGTGAAAAGAAAATATGCCAAATTGAAGTATAGGTGAAGCACCACATATTTGCGCGGATATCCCTCTATGTAAGGCATATTGGCTACAACATAATCTATCAGCTTCAAGCCTTCTTCTTTCATTCCAAGCCTTGTATACAACGCAAGTCTTCCAATCAATCCTTGCATACGAATGCGCTGCCCCAATTCGATGGAATAATGCGTGGCAAGCGAGCGTTCTTCTATCGTGTCAAGTTCATCAAGCAACGCAGCCACCTCATTAAACTTGCCCAATTTCATGCAAATAGGCACGATATTGTTGATAGCTACAAAATAGCGTTTTACCGCCTCAGGTTCAAATGACGCACCGAAACGCTCGGAAACCAAATCAAGTAATTCTTTACGGTACCGATAGGCTTCGTCCCATCGTCCATTTATTTTATTGTATTGCGCATGTATGTTGAGAAAACAGCATTTCGACCGAAAAGTAAGCGCGCGATCTGGGTCGCGCATGGCAAACTGATTGATGATTTGATCGTTGGTTTTATATTCTTGATTACCACGTTCAATTCCAATTTTGTAATAATTGTTGAATACTTTAAACTGCAGGTCGATGTACTCTCGCTCGTTTTGAAGTAACCCAAGCACTTCGTAATATTCATCGGCTAAAGCATCTAAATCGGCCTCATCTTTTCCTACAAAAAAACCTTCGGCAATCAGTTTAGTTTCCCATTCCAACACTTGAAGTAAAATGGTGAAACTATCGTGCTTCATGGCCGCTTTTCGCAGCCTTCTTAAGATGGTTTCCGACTGTGAGGCTAAACCTTTTTCATAAAGAAAATGAACATCCTGCATCAACCCTTGAAGCCTAAAATCTATGGATCTCTTTAGGTGATAGGACCGCATAGATTTTAGAATGATCTCATACAGGTGATTTTTGGTTACGGCTAATTGATCTAGGAATTTCTCCCCTTTAAATTCCTTGTGAATGAGTTCCTCGTCATAATCTTCTACTCCACAGAGATAATCAAAGAGTTGCGCCAAATTGCTATTCTTCTTCTGGAATGAGGCGTGAAGTTTAAAATACCGCTTCTCATTAAGTTCAAGTGAATGAACAAGCTGGTGTAGAGCATCGCTTTTAGACATGCAATTGAGCCATTTAGAAACATCGGAAAATTAAGTTATTTCCGATAAACGACACACAAAAATTACCTTACCACTATTGTCTTTGAAAACATAATAGACCTAAAGTTCTCCGTTCTCAATTTTAACCACTATGCTTTCTATAAGCTTGTCATCATTCTCAGCATCATATTCTGCTTTCAGGTCGTATTTGAACATTTTGGCCAAACCTTGAAAAAACCAAGCGGTGAAGCCCCCTCTAAATTCTTTAACAATATCATAGGAAACTTGACCAGTTTCTCTATCCAATAACTTGATTAGAATGCGTCCTTGCGTAAATGTCAACTTGGTCAATTCACCCTCGTAATCACGCTTAATCTCTTTTTCAAGTTCTTTCAACCTTTTCTTCCGCTGTTTTGGATTCAGCGTTTTTAGCTCTTCTTCCACTTCACGCATGCGTTTTCCAGCCAACTTTGCATAAGGTAAAACCTTCTTAACGGCTGCTACCAGTTTGTTGTATTTGCGTTCCTCTCGTTTTGTGGGAAATGTTCGCTTGGCAACAGCACTCGCCTGTGGCAGCACAATTATTGGAATTGTGTCGCCATTAACAATAATGGCTTCATATAATTTTCCGGTTATGAACGCATAGGACTCAACCACACGAAGCGGCAACGAATCGGCTTTGGCTTGAACGGAAGTAACAGGTTTACCTCCCTTAGTGATGCCACTGTTTTGCCCCCAAGAACTGTTAGCGACAAACATCACGAAAAGGAAAATCAATTGTCTAATCATGGCTTCCGGCTAGACAATTACCTCGCCAATCGAAACTGCGTCTTTAGAAAATTCCTTCATTTAGCAGGAAGAATGGCGATTGATTCTATTGCGATTGCCGGCATCAAATGCGTGAACGATTTAATTTCCAAGCAGATATTTCATTTACTTCTTGGGCATGAGCGGATTTTTTTTCGTTTGATTCAACAGAATTACCACCCGAAGTGAGCATAGCTGCCAATTCCATTTCTAGTTCATCCTCCTTGTTCAAATACTCTGGTTTGAAATACTTCTGTACAAAATGAGTGTCAAATTTTCCGGAACGAAAAGCCTCATGATTCATCACAAACCGGCAAAATGACAAGGTGGTTTGTACTCCAGAAATACGGTATTCATCAATGGCGCGAGTCATGCGGTCACATGCTTCCAATCGCGTATCCGCATGCACCGCCAACTTCGCAATCATGGGGTCATAGTAGATTGGAATTTCCATTCCTTCTTCAAATCCATCATCAACACGAACTCCCGGCCCTTGCGGACGCTGGTATCGCACCAATTTACCTATATCAGGAAGGAAGTTGTTTGTAGGGTCTTCGGCATACACCCGAGATTCAATGGCATGACCCCGAATTTGCAAATCTTCCTGTTTGAATGGAAGATGTTCTCCCATTGCCACACGTATCTGCATTTTAACTAAGTCGACTCCGGTTATCATTTCTGTCACAGGGTGCTCGACCTGCAAACGCGTGTTCATTTCGAGGAAATAAAAATTGAGGTCAGAATCAACCAAAAACTCTACTGTGCCAGCCCCAACATAGTCGCAAGCTCTGGCCACATCTTTGGCGCATTCGCCCATTCGATGCCGAATTTCAGGAGTTAGCACAGCACTTGGAGCTTCTTCTACCACCTTTTGATGCCTGCGTTGTACGGAACATTCACGCTCAAAAAGGTGAACAATATTTCCGTGCGTATCTGCCAACACCTGAATTTCGATATGCTTTGGAGAACCTACATAGCGCTCGATAAAAACTGCTCCATTTCCAAAAGCCGATTTGGCTTCGCTTATGGCCAAATTCATTTGCTCTTCCAAATCAGCTTCGCGTTCCACTATGCGCATACCTTTTCCACCACCACCAGCAGACGCTTTGATAAGAATGGGAAACCCAATTTGACGTGCTACAGCAATCGCTTCTTGCACATCAGTTACTTCGCCCTCTGTACCTGGCACCATTGGTATATTGTAGGTGCGCACTGCGGCTTTGGCAGACAACTTATCGCCCATAATGCGCATGGCATGAGCGGATGGACCAATAAAAGTGATACCGGCCTGTTCAACCGCGGTAGCAAAAGCCGCATTTTCCGAAAGAAAACCATAACCAGGATGTATACCATCAACTCCCAACTGCTTGCAAACCGCAATTATTTTCTCCCCAACAAGATAACTCTGACTTGATGGTGCAGGACCTATACATACTGCTTCATCCGCATATCGCACGTGAAGAGCGTGGCGGTCGGCCTCTGAGTAAATCGCGACAGTAGCAATGCCCATTTCTCGCGCAGAGCGCATGATGCGTAAGGCAATTTCTCCTCTATTTGCTACCAATATCTTCTTCATGTTATATTTTTTTTTTTGGGGAAGCGAAAGTAGGGATTCGCCTAATGTTTCACCGAACTAATGGACGCTCAAAAAGACATCCAAAAGCCGTTGCTTTTACTTTGAATAATCGGTTATCACCAACTGATTTGAGCAAAACGCATACTCTTGTTCTTGAGCGTTTGAACAGACTATGATAACGCGGCCAGATTTGTGTGATTCCACCAAATTGCTATACCATTTCATGGCATTACTGTCCAAATTGGCGCAGGGTTCGTCTAGTAAAACAAATGGCGTATCAGTAAGCAATGCCAAACCAAGTTTTACCCGCTGCTTCATGCCCGAAGAATACTGCTTTAACGGACGATTGGCCGCATCATCTAAATAGAGTAAACTAATTATTTCTGATATGCTCAATCTACTGCGAAACGGTACCAATTTTCCATGAAACAATAGCATTTCACGAAGTGTGTATTCCTCAATCAATTCAATGTATGGTGTTGCTAATGAGAACAAGCCTAAGGCTTCTTCTTGCCTTATTTCAACACCATTAACTTTATAAGTTACACTTCCCTCAGATAGCGAATGACTGCCCAAAATGGCTTGCAACAATGTTGACTTTCCAGACCCGTTTGGACCCAAAAGCACCGTGTGACTATCCTGCTGAAAGCTATGGGAAAGATGGCGAAATACCCACGAGCGATTAAAACGCTTGCCCGCATATTGCAATTCAATGCTATTCATCGACATGGCTTCCTTTGCCACTGCCATTGCCGTTCAAAAACTGATAGCCTTTCATAATACCCCGCTTTGAATCGCGAATAAAGGCAAGAATTTCATCGCGCTCATCGGTAACTGGAAACTCCGCTTCTAAGTAGGAAAGGGCTTGTGTGGTATTGTAGTGTTTTAGAAAAATGACACGATAAATTTCCTGAATCTCTCGCACTTTTTCTACACTATAACCTCTACGCTTCATTCCCACACTGTTCACTCCTGAATAACTCAATGGATAACGGGCAGCTTTGCTATATGGTGGCACATCTTTTCCCACCAAAGCACCGCCAGAAAGAATGGCATGTGCTCCAATACGCACAAATTGATGAATTGCTGACATGCCGCCAACTATAGCAAAATCGCCAATTTGAATATGCCCAGCCAATGTGCAAGCGTTCGCAAGAATAACGTGACTACCAATTTCGCAATCGTGCGCTACATGCACATAGGCCATTATAAGCGAATTGCTTCCAACAACGGTTCGACCACTGGCCTTAGTGCCGCGATTTATGGTTACACACTCCCGAATAATAACGTTGTCGCCTATTTCTACAGTTGTTTCCTCACCACCAAATTTCAAATCTTGGGGAATGGCAGAAATAACTGCTCCGGGAAATATGCGGCAATTACGACCGATGCGCGCACCTTCCATAATTGTAACATTTGAACCAATCCAAGTGCCCTCGCCAATTTTTACATTCTTATGAATGGTAACAAATGGCTCAATAACCACATTATCAGCTATCTCAGCTTGGGGATGTACGTAAGAGAGGGGTTGGTTCATACGGTTGTTTTGTTCATGTCGCGATTAGCAATTTTACTTCCGCGAAGCTATGCGTTTGGGCGTTTAGAAATCTGTGCCATCATTTCGGCCTCCATTACCAATTCATTTTTCACATAAGCATAGCCTTGCATGTGGCAAAGCCCTCGTCTAATGGGCGAAAGTAGGTCAAGACGGAAGATGATAGTATCGCCAGGCCCCACCATTTTGCGGAACTTAACGTTATCCATTTTCAAGAAATACGTGAGATAATTCTCTGGGTCGGGCACAGTGCTCAACACCAAAATGCCTCCCACTTGTGCCATGGCTTCTATCTGAAGTACACCTGGCATTACCGGAGCTCCTGGAAAATGGCCTTGAAAGAACTCTTCGTTCATAGTTACATTTTTCACACCAACAACGTGCGTATCGGACAGTTCAAAAATCTTATCTATAAACAAGAATGGTGGGCGATGCGGCAATTTTCGCATAATGCCATTGATGTCAAACAGTGGCTCCGAGTTTAAATCAATTCGCGGTGCTTGTGGTTTACGAGATTCTTTGAGAAGTGATGAAAGTGCTTTTCCAAAAGCTGCATTTCCGCCATGCCCAGGTTTAGTTGCTATAATGTGACCTTGAATTTCGGCTCCCAGCAATGCCAAATCTCCAATCATATCCAAGAGTTTGTGACGTGCTGGTTCGTTTATAAAACGCAAATTGGTATTGTTTAAAACTCCAGCTTGGGTTACCGCAACATCGGTTTGATTAAACAAAGTAGCCAAACGTTTTTGATGCGATTCATCCAACACTTCTTCTACAAAAACAACCGCATTGTCTAAGTTTCCGCCCTTAATCAAATTCTTTTCGAGCAGATATTCGAGTTCATGAAGGAAACAAAATGTGCGGCTTGGGGCTATTTCATTTTCGAAAGAAGCCAGCTCTTTTAGCATGGCATGTTGCGGAGCAAGCACTCGACTGCGGTAATCAATCATTACCGTGTATGACGTGCTTTCGGCAGGAACAACCAAATAAGAAGCGCCACTCTTCTCATCCGAAAATTCGAAATTCTCGGTGAATTGAAGCACTTCCTTATCTGCTTCCAATTCTCGCGTTCCAACAGCAGCAATTGCTTCTAAAATTGGTTTAGAACTACCATCTAAGATGGGGCATTCGGGTCCGTCAATCGCAATTTCGGCATTGTCAATTCCCAGCGCATAAAGTGCAGCCATCACATGCTCTATGGTGCTAACTGTAGCTCCATTTTGCCCAATTGTTGTTCCACGAGATGTGTCTACCACATATTGAACTTGAGCTTTTACTTCTGGACTACCATCTAAATCGGTGCGAACAAAGGTGATTGCTCCATTTTCTGATGGGCCTATTGTTATGCGCACATCCGCCCCAGTATGCAATCCTACACCTTGAAGTGAAACCGACTGAGCAATAGTGCGCTGCTTAGCTTTCATGCGCTGTGTTTTTCAACTTTTCGACAATCATTTTTAG
>Ga0247843_1008599_pt1 | contig 11815 bp, 9 predicted proteins | sample LaCruzMarch2017__FD_192420 | JGI IMG/M metagenome (GOLD analysis project Ga0247843, IMG submission 192420) | Freshwater microbial communities from meromictic Lake La Cruz, Castile-La Mancha, Spain - LaCruzMarch2017_8m | ecosystem: Environmental > Aquatic > Freshwater > Lake | place: Spain...
TTCAAATGGCTTTCTGTCACAAAGCAACATTTGCAAGATTTTGTGCAAGATTTGGCTTCCCGCTCAGAAATCTTGCACAAAATCTTGCACGAAATCTTGCACGAAAATTTTGTGACAGAAACTGGTCTAACAAGAATACCTCATACCTCATCGATCATGCTGTCATCTCCTCTGCACCTTGTAACTTCCTTTCTGTTGCTGTTTTTGTTATCATCGTCTATCGTCGAAGCGTTCTTCTCGACTACTACTACCAATACTGCTGCGCGAGGTCGAAGAGCAACGCAAAGTCTTGTTCGTCGTATCACCACAACTACGACCTTCTTTGGCTCACTACGTGATTTAGTAGATGATAGTACTGAGGGGGAGGATGTAACCACGAATTCGAATACTAAATCCAGCAATAATGGCAGTGATGGGGGTGGTGGTGCACGGTCTGATAATTTCAGTGGTTTAATCAATTATAGTCGGTCAAAATTCTCAGATACCAAGTTTCGTAGCCGGAGTGTCTATGGCACTGGATCGGGGAAGGAGGAGGAGGAGGAACTGTTAGGACTGAATGTTGATCGATTATCACCCTTCTCATTCTCAACTTCGGTTCCCAAATCACAAAGTCGGGGGAATGATAGGTCGTATGATGTGAATGTTATGGAAAAGCTTGATAAGGCACTTCCGCGTTCTTCCATTGCCACTGCCGATGGTGATGATGATGATAAGAATGAAATGATGGTAGCAGATAGGCGTAGTGGTTTCCTTACTGGGAAAATAGACATGGTCGGGACTTTTTATAGCAAGCAATCAACATTCCCAAATAGAGATAAACAACAGATATCAGATGCCAAGGATGAGAAAGGACAGCATACTGATCGACTATCCACATTCTCATTATCGTCTATGAATAATAAAACACCCAAGCAATTGAAGAAAAAGAATACTACCACCAGCGGCACAGTTCCAGCAGCAGCAGCAGCCGACGACATTGTAGCAGCTCTTGCAATGGGGGATGGTGCTACTGCTGACAACATTGATCTATCAATATGTGTGGATAATTTTCATAATCAAGTCGATGACAGTACACGCAAATCATCAACGGCATCTACCTTTTCGAATCTATCATCCACACCCGAGGGACTTGATAATCATGCTGATAGGCTATCCACATACTCATTATCAAAATCACCTCCCATCACGAGGGTTGAAGGAGGAGGTGGTAGAGGAAGAGGAGGAGGAACAGATGAAGTAGTGCAGGTAGGACTTTTAAAGGAATCTACATCGATGGGTCTATCACCCGATCGAGTATACACTCCTCCCACACAGAAGGGATCATTGTCATCAATAGCATCATCAGTCTCAATCAAGTCACGGAATGAACGGATTAAGGACATTAAGGAGGCGACAGATCCCAAGCTATTACACCCAGACGGGATGAACATCCCTCGATTGAATAGCAAGGGTGATGTTATGACACTTAGTAATACGGGTGGACGGAAGAATATATTTGAAAGGATTGATCAGGCCGCAGCTCAGCAGCAAGAGGCTGATCCTACGGAGGGAATGAATGGGATTGAATATGATACAAGCTCTAATTTTCTTGGAGAAACTTCAGTGTAAGTGTAAAGAAAGACACTATATCTTCTGTGGTTTTATACATTTGGTAATGGACAAGATGTAAATTCAGACACAAATTCCTCCACACCACACATTGATAATGCATACTTAAAAGAACACTTCCATTTTTTTACTTTTTGGGTACCGTTTGTGTGTGTGTGTAGACAATAATAATAATGTTCAATCAATTCCCATAGCCTTACGAACTTTCATAACATATTCTCTAGCATGCGGCTTCAACTTTAATATTTCTTCATTATCCCTCGGACCATAAAAATGTTGCTCCAATTCACGTATCTCACTTGTTGCCTTATATTTATGTATCCCAATGGGACGTGATGTTATTGCATTCTCCATCTGTCCTGCATTAGTTGGCTTGCCCTTCCAATACCACCATTCACCCTGTTCGGTACGATTCCAGGTTAGCACATCCTTATACTTGTCAAGGGTAATATATTCTCGCATGTTTTCATCACGAGCGGGATAGGCACTAATATTTAAATGTTCATGTAAACAAACCGATGTGGATGCCTCTTCGGTGGCATGTGCTCGATCTTCACACTTGCCACGAAATCCGCCAGTATATCCCATGGGCATGTTTCGATATACAGTCGCAATATCAGTTAATGTTTTATGACTCCAACAGACAGCCGCACCCGCTACCATTGGTGGTCCATCATGACGACTTTGGATTAAATGTCCAAAGTAATGATACTCCGTATATGGATCCCAATGCTTGTAGTCATGGACATAATATTTCAAATTCTGTGGAAAGAAGAAGGTATCATAATCAACTTTACAAAACCATTCTGCCTTTGCTATATGATGTTCAGCAACATAGACCCATGATCGCCACATTTTTTCCCATATATGTCTACATACCTTTTTCGTCTTAGGTTGATGATTGGCCTCCTTCACTTTGTTACGATTACGTCGTCGTCCACCCTCATCATAACAATCATTCCATGATCTTGTCATGTTGATAAAAATAACATTATTTGGGAATGTATTCGTTGGGTATTCCCAATATGGTTTATATTCCTCTTCTCCCTCTTCTTCGATGATTGTATCACCCTTTAACTTTCCAGAACCAACGATGGAATCGGTTAAAAAGTATATACTATCACACCGTTTACCCCACGTCTCCATAATTGTTGTATACATTTCTTCATTCCATATAAATGGGATCATACAGTAAACTCGATCCATCGACTTCATGTTGCTGTTGTTGTTGTTACTGCTTTCTTCCTCTGATTTTTTCTCGGACCAACTCGTAATGGCAGCATCAGATTGTCGGACCGAAGAAGATGTACGACTAGCAGCTGTAAATTTACGTTGACCGTTGTTAAAATTGTAATGCTGCTGCATTACAATTTGTTGAGACAGATGAATTGCCATTAATGATAGCACAATGACAAGTACGATGAGTGTCATGGACAAGATATGGAATCTGCTGCTGCTGCGAGAAGAGCGGCGAGAGTCATCCTCGTCATTGTTGGGTCGTCGGTATTTCACCATTGCTTCCTACGTTTGGGCTGGAAATACCATACATCACGGTGATCATTTCAAAAGTTGCCATGTCGTCGACCGCAGACTATCCGCCTCCACCACCCCCTCCACCAACACAGTTATCATCATTTCGATCGCACGCGGTCGATAGGAGCATTGAGTTCCTTTCGGCTGCACGTACTGCATTAAAAATTGCTCAGGCGCGATATCATCATGCTGGCCGCAATAATAATAACGACGACGACGCGGAGAGGACTCTCCCTGAATGGCTGATAGATGTGAATCCTACAACTTTAACACTATATCAACAACATCCTAACATCGCCGAAAATAGCAATGATGAGAATGCTAATGATACCGCACCCTCCCTCGTGCGTGACTCACACTCATTGTTACAATTTCTCGATGCACAACTAGCAGAGCTACATACACTCGTTCGACGTCGTGGACATACGAATGACCCCACATTGGAAATACAACATATAATAGAACGTTTCCAAGAGGGTGCGCATGAAATCAAGGCCGTTTGTAATGCACTTCGACTTGCTGGATCACGCCCTCCTCGTACTAATGCTGCTGCAGCCGAGTATGACAATAACAGCAATAGTAGTAATAATAATAATAAGACACAGTATTCATCGAATCAACGAAGGAAGCATTATGAAATAGTATCATCCCAATTAGAGGAATATGCACATGTACGCACTGACAGGTTAAAGGTGGAATTGGGTACACGGAGTCAGGTATTACGTGATCAAAGTCATCGACGAAAATTGTTAGCCACTGGTGGTGGTAGTAGTAGCAGTAGTGGCAATACAACCTCATCAGCAGCAGCAGCAAAAATAACAACAAATGTATCATTAATGAATAATGCATCATCTGCTGCTCAATTACAATCACCGTTATTTTTAACCACGACAACGACGACAACAACAGCAGCAGCAGCAGCAGCAAAGGCGAATACGAGTACTACCACCACAAGCAGGATTGCGCCATCATCCTCGTCATCATCTGTAGCGTCGGCATCATCCTATCCTGCCTATGTCGGATATGGTGGTGGTGGTGGTGGTTCATCTTACTCCTCTGGCGGAAGAATAATTTCGGGATATGGAGGAGGAGGAGGAGGAGTGCATAGTGGTACGACGACGACTACATCCTCAGTATCCTCTACTACTACTGCCATGGGAATGCGTCAACGTAGACAACAACAACAACAATCGAATATTCAAATAGACAATGGTGGAGGAGGTGAGGAGTATTATGATGACAAATATAGCAAATTATCATCAACATCTTCTTCATCATCAATGCAAGAACAGATTATACAACGACGAGAGGCACGTGATATCAAATATCGTACTCAACAGGCACGATTGGCCGAACGTACATTGGCCGACTTAGGGAATATGTTTACGAAAATGTCGACGTTAATTAGCACGCAAGGTGAAATATTAGTACGTATAGAAGATGATGTCGAAAATGCATATAATGATATAAATGATGGACAGAATGAATTAGTAAAAGTTTATGGATATACAAAAGGTAATCGTGGATTGATAATCAAGATTTTTTGTATTTTACTATTCTTTATTGTTTTTATGAAACTGTACTAAAAAGAGAGAGAGAGAGTTCTTTATTGTTTTTATGAAACTGTACTGAAAAGAACAAAAATGAAAGAAGAAGGAAAGTATGGCTGTTTTGTGCTATTTGTTATCATTATTGGTCGTGAAGTGGTGTTCGAATGATAGAAAAAGAGGAGAAGAACTGCTCGACTATGTATGTGTGATCCACTTAAAATTAATAATGTCAACATTGAATCAAAGCTAAAAATAAAATACTATGTTATTGTATACATATATCTCCTCTTCACAAATTTTCCGTTCGGCAATCTTTTGTTTATCAATCAATTCAAGTTTGGTAGCTTACGATAATTCTTGTGCCGAGATGAGGAGTGAAGCAAGAGACACTTACATCCATAAACGAAGCTGAAGCAATATGAAGTATGAATAACACCAAAGTGTTGCTACTATTACGGCGAAGTAGTCGTACAGCGTAAAGAACACCTACTCCAATATATATTTTACTTGTGTCATTTGGGTCTGCCAACATCATATATCACATTAATATTCTAAAGTATACCTTCATTGATTAATTAATGTATGCTTCACCGCGAAAAACTCATACCTCTTCCTCTACTCCGTGAGATCATCATTGTTTGTCAAATCCCCCAACATGACGCGGATAAAAACATCTCTTGCTTCACTTCTCATCTCGACACAGGAATCGTTGTAAGCTTCCAAAGTTGAGTCAAATGATTCTCTACTAACAATATGTTTTCCATAGAAGTTCCCTCCTTCTCTTTCAAAGAATGCTCTCAATTCATGCATGGCAATGTAATTCCCAGCTGATGCTGCAATCGTCCAATGCTTAGTAGCTCGTTCAATATTTCCAGAATTATACTCATAGACTCCAAGGGTGAATCTTGCCATTTCATGCCCTGCCATAGCCGCGGCCTCAAAGTGAAACTTGGCCTGCTTCAAATCCCCCGCTTTATCATATTTCAAACCAATGCAAAAATGCGACTCACTACAACCGAGATTTGCCGCCCGAGAGTAAAGTTCCGTCGACTTTGCATGATCCTGTTGCAAACCGTTATACCCATGGTAATAATGTTTAGCAAGTTGACAAATCGCACCAGCATCATTTACCGCAACCCGCTTCATCAGTTTTTCAAACAGCTCTTCGTTTGTTTTGTAGCTGTCGGAATTGCAATATGGGCACTTCTTGTTTCCAGTCATAGCAAAGGAGTGTATGCAACCTGTACAGATGCTCTTTCCACAACATGAAAAGAAGTTGACCGCACCATGATTTTCCAACTCCTCATTTGCTCTCGCAAAGTCATAAATTGGAACGGACGATATTGTCGCGGGTGGAAGCGAGGCACATGAGAAGAATTTCTGCGGCATTGGTAGGAAGCAAATTTGACAGTCGTCCTTATCAGGAGGATCCTTAAACAAAGCCTCATCGCGTAGTTCGGCGGCACGTAGTTTGCATACTTTCTTGTGCTTTGGCCAATGCTTTCTTTGGCACGATGCGTCGCAATACTTGACGAGCATACACGACTTGCATGTCTTGAGACTGACGCCTCCCTCCTCGCCGCACTCGGCACAGCAGTGGACCGTCGTCATCATGTATCATGCTTCTCCTCAGGCAGGCAAAATTTGAATTTTGGCGGTTTTGGGGGGTCTGCCTACTTACGTAGAATAGTTCATGGAGTAGACGACAACCTAGCAACAACAACTGCCAGAAGCAGTCTGCGGCGCGCGTGATGACAAACAACTGCTGCGATGAGTGCGGAAAGGAGGGGGGCGCTAGCCTCAAGGTGTGCAAGTCGTGTATGCAAGTTAAGTACTGCAACGCCGAATGTCAACGACAGCATTGGTCGACGCACAAAAAACAATGCAGACTACGTGCTGCCGAGCTTCGCGATGAGGCGCTGTTCAAGGACCCACCTCATAAGGAGGACTGTCCCATTTGCTTCCTACCAATGCCAGTAAAACTGTTATGTTGTACCTCCCTTCCTGCCGCGACAATATTATCCGTACCAATTTACGATTTTGTGACTGCCAATGTGGAGTTGGCAAATGATGATACGGATTCGGCAGTATATTATTCGTGTTGCGGGAAGAGCATTTGTGGAGGGTGCCTCTTCTCCTTCGTTGAATCTGGAAACATTGGCAAGTGTCCATTTTGCAAGGCAGAGAGAATAGGTCTCTATTCAACAGATGAAGATACTGTTGCAGACATGATGAGGCGGGTTGAGGCGAATGATGTTGGGGCAATCTATCAACAGGCTGGTTATTATTACTCCGGACTAGAAGGTTTTCAGCAGGATCGGGCAAAGGCAATGGACCTTTATGTCAGGGCAGCAGAGCTTGGTTGTAAGAAGGCGCATTATTGCTTGGGTGTGATTTATATGGGGGAGGGAGATTTGAAGAAGGCCAAGTTTCACTTTGAGGCCGCGGCTATTGCAGGACATGAAATGGCAAGATACAATCTTGGATACATTGAGTATAATTCTGGCAATATTGAACGAGCTATAAAGCATTTCACGATTGCGGCGTCAGCTGGGCATTATAAAGCCATGTATCAATTGAGGACTTTCTTTAAAGAAGGTGTTATTAAGAGGGAATCAATTGACTCAACTTTGGGAGCTTACAATAATTCTTGTGCAGAGATGAGGAGCAAAGCAAGAGACGCTTATATCGCTTTGTGGCGATTAGGTCGTACAGTGTAAATTACACCTACTTCAATATATATTTTACTTGTGTCATTTGGGTATGCCAACATTATATATCACATTAATATTCTAAAGTATACCTTCATTGATTAATTAATGTATGCTTCACCGCGAAAAACTCATACCTCTTCCTCTACTCCTAGAGATCATCATTGTTTGTGGGAATCATATATTTGTCCCCCCCCAACATGACGCAGATAAAAACATCTCTTGCTTCACTTCTCATCTCGACGAATCATTGTAAGCTTTTAAAGTTGAGTCAAATGATTCTCTACTAACAATACGTTTTCCATAGTAGTTCCCTCCTTCTCTTTCAAAGAATGCTCTCAATTCATGCATGGCAATGTAATTCCCAGCTGATGCTGCAATTTTCCAATGCTTAGTAGCTCGCTGAATATTTCCAACCATTGGATGAAGTTTTAGTGGGGGGAGGGACAGTGCCAAAAATTTGGGGTTGCGGCTCCATACGATACTCTTGAGCGCATTTTTCACATATTTCGAAAGTAAAAGAATTCGGGGAGCTACATGGATGGAAAGATAATGTGAACATAATATAAGGTTGTTGTGAATTGAATTCCAGTCTTTTATTCAGCAGTGGAAAGATAAGTTAAGTATTAATTTTGTTGCATCATACTGAACGAATGAAAAAGCGACAAAACCCCACAGTAACACGTGATGGTTATGTCAAGCGACCACAAAATGGATTTATTCGATCATCAATCGGTGGTGTGTATCTTCCAAGGTTTAGGTTAGTTCTAATAAATCTAAAAATGTAATATTGATGGGGGGTCAAATTCAAACTCTTCGCCGACCACCTGAACTATGAAAAATGCTTGCTGGATTGTTCCCAATTAGAGTTTTCAACCGCTCAGTGTGGACGTTCATTCCCCCTTCCCGCATGCTTTGCTTAAAACAAAAAAATCACCATCTCCAACAATAATTCAATTCAAAATTCTGTATCATAAGTCCGTGGATCAATCATCAATGGCTTCGTTGGCGAGCGAATCGGCCTTCCAGTTCTCGTGACGTGGCACATGGCGGAAGTAGTGATAGTCACAATAGATTGACTCAAGAGAATTCTTGGCTTCATTGTAATATGGTATGATGTTCGAGCTGTTAACCTTGAAAATCCCCTCCATCTGATTTATGACTAGAAGCGAATCTCCCCGAATATATAGTTTGTCGCATTTATAATTATAATTATAAAGGTAATCAAGACCGTCGATGAGACCCTGGTATTCGGCTTGATTGTTGGAAATTTCATACCCCAAGTATTTATTGCCACATGTGATAAACTTCGAAGCAATACTTTAGCACACAAGCCATTGAAGAAGAAAGGGAACAAGAACAAACTTACATCTGCCTTGGCTCCGTTGTCATCCATCTCATAAAGAGCCCATCCGCAACCAGCGGGACCGCCTAAAAACGAAATAATAAGTTGTGGATATATACATGTTTGTCTAATTTCAATGCACACTCACGTGGATTATGACGCGATGCGCCATCAAAGTAAAGGATGAGACGTTCGTAGTAAGGCATGTCAAGAGAGATCGAGAGACAAAGATTTTTAGCGGGAGATGGGCACACCACAACAGCGCAGAAAGGAAGAGATGACGATGCAGAAGGAGGCGGTGGATGGACATTGAATAGACTGTCCAATCTCAATCGCTTCTCCATAAACAACACAACTTTTTTAACGCAGCAATCCTTGTCTCATCAATCCCCACAAGATTATTTACTTTCCTCACTGGTGCATTTTCATTTTACATATATATCTCTAGTAAACGAAAAAGCAATATACATATAATACAACATACCGTGAGAGTACTTCTTTCATCTTCGAATGCGCACAGTGTCATCATGACTATGGTTGCTGTAATAATGACAATGATGATGTCAAGTACTGACTTTATCGTGGCTGCCTTTCACATGCCAGTGATCACAACTGCACCTTCTATAAGTAGTGGTAGTCATTGGAGTATCCAGTCGACACGATTGCACCACAATCGTCATCCCGTCGCGACTTCATCATCATCATCATCATCCACCCAGCTATACTCTACAATGAAAGAACGCAGTCGCACCACCATTACTACTACGACTACTAGTAGTAGTAAAGTATCTGACTTATCGAAACAAATGAAAGATATGCAAAATCAAATTGCGGCCGACAATGAAGATGCCAATTTAATCATGCAGGCACTACGTGGGAAGAATATTAATGACGATGATAATCAAGTATTTGGATTAGAAATGCGTTTAATTGAATTTGACGATGATAATAGTAATAATAATCTACAAGGAGGAGGAGAAAGTAGTAGTAGTAGTAGTATTGGATTACCCTACATTTATGATCCAATAGCACTTGAAAAGTTCTTCATTCGACGTCCACAACTAATACTAGCACGGATATTCCAAGTGTTTACTACGGGCGGTGGAGTATTATTTAACTTTGCATTTGATACACTCACTGGTCGGATGAAGGATAATCCAGAATTAGAAGTACGACGTACATCCCAATTACGTGATAAGATTACTAGTCTAGGTCCATTCTTCATCAAGCTAGGACAGGCATTGTCCATACGACCGGACATACTCTCGCCACGCAGTATGGTCGAGTTACAAAAATTATGCGACAAGGTCCCGAGCTTCGATTCGAAGATTGCGTATGCCACCATGGAACGCGAATTGGGCCGACCGATAAGTGATGTATTTAGTTACATTACGCCGGAACCGGTCGCGGCGGCAAGTTTAGGACAGGTATATCGTGCCACGCTACGTTCCAATGGAGATGTCGTGGCCGTGAAGGTCCAACGTCCCAAGGTACTAGAGACTGTATCATTGGACCTATTCCTGGCACGTCAATTGGGGTTGATAATGCGCAACTTCCCCGCCTTGAGTGATCGTCTCGATGCGGTGGCATTACTCGATGAATTTGCATTCCGGTTCTATCAAGAGTTGGATTACAATTTGGAATGTTTGAATGGAGAGAAGATGAAGGAACAAATGAAAGTATTGCCCGATGTTGTCATACCCACAAATTATCCCGAGTATACCTCCCGGAGAGTACATGTAGCCGAATGGATCGAGGGGGAGAAGTTGAGTCAAAGTACCGCAGATGATGTGGGTGCGTTGGTAAATCTGGGTGTTATTACATATCTGACACAATTATTAGACTTTGGTTTCTTCCATGCTGATCCACATCCGGTAAGTTTATATCATTATCAAAGAGTATCTACTTGATTGGTTTTTTATGGTGTGCATTTATATTACTCTTCATAAATCTCACACACATAACACTACGTACTATAATAATGTGAAACCAACATTTAGGGAAACATGATGAGAACAACTGACGGGAAACTTGCAATACTTGATTTTGGTTTAATGACAGAAGTTACCGTAAGCTTTGCCTTGAGATTACATATTATTCCTGTCCTATACTCTCTCTTGCGCCAATATTATTCTCTAATCAATCATTCCTATTCTCCATTCCCAAACAAAAAAAAGGATAATCAAAAGTATGGCATGATAGAAGCCATAGCACACTTGCTTAATCGTGATTATACCGAAATTGGACAAGATTTTATTAACTTGGACTTCATCCCAGCCGGGACTGATACACTTGGTATCGTCCCTGCATTAACGAAGGTATTCGATGCCGCGTTGGCAGGTGGGGGTGCCAAGAGTATCAACTTTCAAGAGTTGGCGGCCGACTTGGCAGAGATAACATTTGAATACCCCTTTCGTATCCCTCCGTACTTTGCATTAGTCATACGTGCAATTGGTGTACTAGAGGGTATTGCACTCGTGGGTAACCCCGAGTTTGCAATTGTGGATGAGGCATATCCATACATTGCACGTCGACTAATGACAGATGATAGTCCACGATTGAAGGCGGCATTGCGGTATATGGTATATGGGAATGAAGGGTCATTTGATGCCGAGAAGCTTATTGATCTATTACAGGCACTGGAGAAATTTACTGCTGTTCGGGATGAAGGGGATGGATCCGCGTTCAAGGTTGATGGTGTCCGAGGTTCGATGAATCTTGGTGTGGCTGGTGACTTTGCCGGTACAAAGACTTTACCTGGTGATCAGCCGACCGAGTCAAAGACGAAGGGCTTGATTTCATTAGCATCACGTGGTATGAGTGTAACAGATGCTGACACACCCCGATTAGAGGCACTGGGTGGTTATACGGCACCAGTCCTGGGGATCAATTTACGTGAACAGTCCGAGAAAGATCAACGTACCGTCCGAGAGGCACTTCGATTCTTCTTCTCACCAGAGGGTAATGTCTTTCGTGCATTTATTACCGAAGAGGCCGTAAACTTTGTAGACGCATCAGGACGAGAGGCAAGTGAGGAATTACTAAAAACACTTGGACTTGCTAATTTA
>Ga0247843_1008600_pt1 | contig 11814 bp, 4 predicted proteins | sample LaCruzMarch2017__FD_192420 | JGI IMG/M metagenome (GOLD analysis project Ga0247843, IMG submission 192420) | Freshwater microbial communities from meromictic Lake La Cruz, Castile-La Mancha, Spain - LaCruzMarch2017_8m | ecosystem: Environmental > Aquatic > Freshwater > Lake | place: Spain...
GGATCGAAAGGTGCAACGACTTCAACCCACGAGACTTTTCCAGCATTGCTTGGGCGTATGCAACTGTCGGATTAATTGACCAGCATTTGTTCACATCATTTGCTCCAGCTGTCCAGTCAGTCTTGGGCCAATGCAATAGCCAAGTATTAGCAAACATTGCCTGGGCTTATGCTGTAGCCAACGTCAATGGTCCTTTGCTATTTAACACAGATTTCATTAATGCACTTCAAGCAATGGCGAATGATTTTGTACCAGAGGATCTCAGGCAGCTACATCAGTGGCAGTTGTGGCAAGATGAGCTAAAGTCGGGCATTAATCTGCCTCCAGCACTCCGCGAGAAGTGCCGTCAAGCATTTGTCTCAGAATTCTATCAATCGTCAAGATTCCAAGATGATGTTGTATCTGTGCTTTCATCCATTGGATTGTTTCCTAAAAACGAAGAACTCACCTCCAGTGGCTATCGTCTAGATGCACTTGTGAAAGTGAATGGAGAGAATGTAGGCATTGAAGTGGATGGACCATCACACTTTATTAATCGAGAGGCAACGGGCAGTACGCTTCTCAAACGCAGACAAGTGAATAAACTGGATGATATTCGTATAGTATCAGTGCCATATTGGGATTGGGACAGGTTTGGAAACGATCGCAGGAAGAAGCAGGAATATTTGCGGACAAGCTGGGTTTAAAGAACATCCCCATTACTTCAGCGCCGGATTGTGAGTGGATCGAGGTTAGAAAGGGTCATGCGAAGAAGCAGCAGTATTTGCGTCCAAGCTTTGCTTAAACCTTTTGTGAGGTAACCTTTAATCACTTTGATCTCTTAGTTGGATGAATCATATGGACAATACCCTCATTTCCAGAAGGTAACTCATACCAGATGTTAGAGTTTTTGTTCTAATATAAATATAGGTACAAAGCTAATGCACTATTTATGGTTTTACTTCATGTACACCTGAGTCATATCATTCAGAATACCGCATGTGTTCGCTCCCATGGCTACATAGGCATATCCACTCATACCCCAATAGCTTGACCATTGATTCTTCACAATCCAGTACCCCGAACGCTGATTACCACCATCCTTACTTCCACCACTCTTGTGATCCTGGCCTCTGTTCCTATCTTGACTACCACCACCACCGGCCTGATCACCATCACTACTTTCATCGGTAAATGCGTATCCCACAACCTCGACGCAGTGATTCATGTCAGTAAATGCCTTACTACAGCCAATGTCAGATGTCATTATCCCACCCTCGTAGTTCTGCCAGGTTGATGCCTCAAGACACACAGCCGCTGGACCGTAAGATGCCACATTGAGCACAGCCGTCTTCTCATTCTGATTATCACAGTCGCATCCACTGCCATCTGTGTAACAAACGCACCTGTCGGTGGCATAGCCATATCCCTTGATTTTGCCATACCGAGTCTGTGAGACGTAGCTTGAAGAATCATAATTGGCATTGTTATCGCCACTCTTGTGTGAATTGCCACCACCATTTCCATTACTGCTCTCTCGTTTACCAGCAGGACATGTTGAAGCAAAGTAGCTTGACATTTCATAATCGGATACCGAATTACTCTCACCTGCTAATACCGCAGTAATTTGATATAAGAAATCGGCATTGTAATTAGAACGTTGTGCCGGTAGTCCACCGTACTTCATTACATACTCGTACGCATTCTGTGGCCATCCACCATTACACATTTCACAAGTGCCATCGCACGCGATGACCTCCTCCTCGTTCAAATCTACAAGCTGGCCGGTTGAGATGGCGTACGCAGACTCGATGGTTTCGACGGCAGTGATGGCCCAGCATGCACCACAACTACCCTGAGAGTGAACGTCGGTAACGACGCCCATGGCACGCCAATCAAGAGCGGAGGGATATGAATTCTCATCGTATGTGGGTTCACGAGTACCGCCAACATATTGATACCCAAAGATGTATCGTAGAGAGCACGAAACATCCCACCACTTGCATCCATTTAAGAAGCCAATTTTGTACGTGGCAAGATTATCAAGGAAGCACGCGGCATCGTACCAATGGCAACTGCTGCTGACATAGTTCGCTTGGAATTTAGTTCCGTGAAGTTGACTATTGCTTCCTTTAGTAAATGTGTTTGCACCAAACATCATCACATGCTCTTCCAATTGGCGTTGTATGTCGGGATGGACACTCATCGGCGCTTCTTCTGGCGAAGCTGCCGTTTCACGAAAGTAAGAGTGACGTGTTGTTGTTGATCCAGTACCATCATCTTCCCGATCATTCACGTGGCCACTAGAATTATGACGGGGTCCATGATAGCCAGTCAAGAATTTCGACTGAAATTCAATGGGGTCCATATCGGAGAAGAGATTATGTCCAAAAATAGCCTTGCCTGTCATGCGGCATGGGCCATGCTTCTTGTTCTTTTCAGCGATGCTGTTGTGCATTGTTCATTAGAGTACAATGATTGTGTTTGCGTAAGATATGAATATTCATCCGAAATTATGGGAGGAAATACAGAATCACAAAGTAAAAGCTCACCGATTATGATTCTTCATCCATATATTGAACCGATGCTCCTTCTCGTGTTTGGTTGCGTAAGTCTTGCTATGCCTCGACGCCCATGTATCGAATTCATTACGTAGTTCGTGTAGCATTCTACCGCCATCGTCGGCATGCCTCCGCTTATTTGTGTGATGGTGTTTGATTGCACCGAAGGTGGATATGTGGTGTTCGACTTCATCCTCAACAAGTGGTAGTGGGCGAGAAAATTGACGTAACCCCACGTGTTCCTCCTCCTTTGAGACTGATACAAATTCCTGTGGCGCAGCACCCCGCAATGGTGGCTCAATCTCACGTTTTGTCAAGGTTGTACCCTCCGTTGTTGGAATACTGTATTTCTTAGTCTCGGTTAGATAATCTTGATACGCAGAACGAAGATCATCACCCCCGGGGGAGGCCTTGTTCTTCCATAGATCCACAAGTACATGATTGATATTACCATCGTTTTCATCCTCTCGTGTATCATGAAGAATAAGTTGCTCCGGCTTCATTTGCTGCTGCTGAGGAGGGGAATATGGTAATTTGATGTACATTGTCTCATCATCACCACCACCACCATTCAAACCATCCAATGTATATGATGGATGATGTTGTTGTTCATCAATCATGGCAGAGACGGTGGCGGTGACGTCCGGTTGCTCGAGGTGCATATGCGGTGGGGGGAGTTTGATAAGAATGGTCCCATCCTCCCGTGTTTGTACAACGACAGAACCACCACTGCCAGCGTTGGTAGAAGGGGATGAATCATTGTTATTACCGTTGCTGCCGACCCCGTCAATCGCAACGGACGACGAATCACCATCAGTCGTAGTCGATGCTGCTGCTGATTGTGAGGAAATGACGGTATCATCTCCTGTTGTCTTCTTCCCATTGACTTGCGAGGTGGTAGTTCCAGTACTACCAATATCATTCTTATTCTTCTTGTTCCACCAATGTCTCTTGGCCTCCTTAATCTTCAATGATATGTCAGTAGGATTGTTGTTGTTGTTGTTGTTGGCAATCGACGAATTGTCATCGTGGGAGGAAGCATAATGTATCATTGATGTCAAATTACGTAAACATAACAGTACAATACTCATAATGAGTAGTAGTCGTAAATTTGTCGATGTCATCCATGATCGTCGACGTCGTCCTCTCGTTTTATTCTGTAAATGTTGGATCCCACCAAGGGATGTGGGACGTCGATATTGTTGATTCTGCTCTTGAAATGGATTGTTATTACTGCTACCACCACCACCACCACCACCCCGCTGCTGCTGCCGTCGCTGATGCTGTCGTGGATCATTATCATCAGACTCATCTGTCCCATATACAAATGAATTAGTCGTGACGGCATGTACCACGAGTGTACCATAATACGCAGCAGATGATATCATGGACCGCGCTACTTCGGACAATGTCGATATAATAGTATTCGGTATGGGCCCACCATATCCATAATATCTCGGGGGAATGGTACCACGTGATGTCGTTGGCTCACCCCTCCAATCATGTTGTTGTTGTTGTTGGTGCTGCTGTTTCGGGAAGGGCGAGAAGGATGTAGATTCTTCAATATCCCGTCGTGGATAATAATTATCACTCCACTGTCCGGGCGGTAGTCGGGGCAATGTCTCAAAACGTTCCTCTTGTATTGGATAATAGGATGCAGATTTCTTACTACTACTACTACCATGACTGCGAATGAACCCATCTTCGCCTTGGACAAAGTCAATAATTTCAGATGATGAGTCCAATGACGATGATGATACCGAATCTTCCATTTCTAGTCCTCCATGCTGATGATGATGTGATGATGATGATAGAGGATGACGTTGCTTCTGCTGCTGCTTCTTCTTCTTCATATCGCTATGTTGTTGTGACGGAGTGGGACTATGATATGGGTCAAAGACCGACAGTGGATGATTAGCAGTAGTGCTATGACGGGGTGATACATTACTCATTACTGGTGTTGGACTCCGTCCCGGCCGTTGTTGTTGTTGTTGCTGCTTTCGCTTCTTAGTAGTAATCGACGATGATAATTCCACGGACGATGCAACGGTTTTATATTCCATCGCACGTAATGATGGTGGATTCATTACAGTATATGGATTCATAAGTCGTACATCCTCCTCATCGTCGTCGTCGTCATCATCGCTACTGTCACTTATTATCTTACTCCCCCCACCTCCACCATTATTATGATCGAGTAAATCATTCAAGTCGGCATCGTACGAAGCATCCAATAAATGATGGGAGCCACCGGCCGTATCCCCATCTAGGAGTGATAAATCACCTAAATCACCATCGGTACTGCCACCTCCGTATATGGTAGTTTCATCATCATTATAATACTTGCTTCTACTGCTGCTGCTGCTGCTGCCGCCGAAGCGAGTATTATCGTCACGATCGAGTCCCGTCGTCCCGCTCCCTCCTCCTGAAAAATGACGATCCATTTCGCGCAAGCTCTCGATCTCTTTCTCCATCCGTCGTTCTACCTCGCGTTCCATGCGCCGTAATTCCTCGTTGGCACGATCTTCGTCTCGTTCGGGACGAGCGGGGGGTGGCCATGTTCGTGCGGCATCGTCATCGTTCGCCATACTTTCCGAATCGGAGGAATCGTCCGAATCTAACACATCGGTTCGGTCGTTACGACGATTACTACTTTTGTTATTGTTGGGCAATGACGAGACCATTCGACGTTGCTTCGACTGCTGCTCCTTGAGTGGTGTTCGTGCCGTCTGCTGGACTACGACGCTTGGCGTCACCATGATGTTCGGTGCACGGCCGTTGGGCGTCTCTTTTTGGCTTTTTGTGTTTCTTCTTGGAGGAAATATTTTGATTCAAGCTCGAACATAAGATTCTTCGTTCTTCCTTCATTCTTCGGCGATGGATTTCCCTCCGCATAATCTTCGGCTTACTGGGATGATGGTGAGATGCAGAGGGTCGTAGTGTTGTTATTGGTTATTGCAGTAGAATTAGTGGTAGCAAAATAAATGCCGTCGCCATTTCGATGTGGTGCACTATCACAGGTCATACACGATAATGACGACGATGACGATGACAATTCCGATGCCGTGAGTGTAGTACGCACGACCAGGGATGGGAGTGGACGTCGGATACGACGACCGGGCACGACGTCCTCTTTGAATAAACGTACGCGCAAACCACGGACCGAGGCCGCGTACAAGATTATTGTATCCCCGGCCGCGAAAAATAGATTGTCGCTCGTGGGCGGCGATTATCCTCTTGCGATACTTGAACGACGCGAGCAACACCATCAACAACTGCAGGGTGTATCCCGATCGCCAATTAAGAGACACGACAACAACAAGCAGCAACAACAGGCACCACGTCGAACGACATCATTGGATGACATTGTAATAGACACATGTCATACGGAATCATCGTCTGTAATATCGGGAATAACGCCTACTGATATGGTACATCGTGAACAAGCGAAGATAAAACGAAGAATACTCACCAGTATACATGGTTCGAAAAAAAATTATCCAACATGTCCGAAATGTCGTGGTGAAATTACATATCTGTACCTGTCACGTAGTACTGCTCGAAGACGAAAACAACATACCACGGATAATAATCACGACTCATTAAATAATTTAGTATCAGCACGTGAAATCTATAACGGCAACGAATCGATAAAGACGAAGATAGAAAATCTACTCCCACCGGTATGTACGGAATGTCAAATGCATTTACTATTTGATACTACCGAGATGAAATATCTAATGATGGAAAATTTTAATATTTGGCTTGATGGTAGTAGCGATAGTAAAAATGATGATGATGATGAGAAGAATACCATGAATAATAGAAATAATAATAGTAGACGACAACAACAACGACGAGGAGCTTATGATTATAATAATCCACAAAATGTCAAACTAGTCATTGTTGAACGTTTTGCAACAACAACATCATCATGTCAAAAACAAGAAACGAGTGGTACACCTCGTCGTAGCAATAACACCAACACAAATAATTGTGATGAGGATGAGGATGGAACAACTAGCGAGAATGCGATTCTTGGTGAACAATACGATGGTATTGGTAAATCATCATCGAATCTATCTGTCCTATCTGCTACCAAGCCATATCGTCGAAAAGGACAAATAGATTATGAGGAACCCGAGGTGGTGGTTGTGAAGACTGATGATTGTGAGATGAGTAGTATTAGACATTGTGAAATACAACAACAACATGATGCAATTAATGACATGAATCGAGGTTATCAATTTTCGTTCATGGAAGACAAAAGAGAAGATGACGAAGACGACGATCCTTTTTTTAATTTGGATACTACTACTCTTCAACGTCAGAATTGTGACAGTACCAGTGATGTAAACGAAATTTTAGTGTCTCAAGCATCCACAATTTCTGACAAGGATGATGGACATACTCTTGTAAATAATCTGGGTACTAGTCATGCCGATGGTTATGGTTCATCCAACTCTTCATCCACGATTTCTTGTCATGGTAGTGAAGTCAACAAAGATGATGGACACACTCCAGTAAATAATCTGAATACAAGACATGGTGATGGTGGTTCATCATACTCTTCAGACTATATCAAGCTAGTAAATACTGCATCTGAAGAACGTTTGATATTGCAGTGCTACTCATTGAAAAAAGAAATTGCAAGTAAGCAAATTGCCAAAGATCTGTTACGTGGGAATGAAATGACAACAAGTAAATGCGATAAATGTAAAATGCCAATGACTCAGAATATTGCTACCAATGGTGAAATAGTGGCGGTCGATTGTGTAACGTGTGAAGGAGTGAAACGTAAGGCCAAGCGTATAGCAAAGCAAAAAAGGAATGAAAGGGAAATGGCAAAAGTGATTAAAGGAATATTATCAACATCAGAAGATCAGAATACTATGCCATCAGTGAAATCCGGAGAAACGCAGACCAATTCCCTTGTTCCTGTTACATATGTTGAAAGATTCGAACTATCTCCATTGAGGACGTATGATACACCCCTATTTTCTCCTGTCAAGTGTGAACAATCATCGAGGACTCAACCTGTATCTTGCACCACCATTGATAATGAATCGAGATATATGAGCGCTCTTGAGGAAGGAATAATGGGACAATATTATAATATCCCTGAAAATCTATCATCATCGTCCTCCATCGGTTTGAATGCACTTCATGTTGAATCAATGCCAACAACAGTATCTACATTAGCTGAACAAAGCGAAGATTATTGGGTCCGTCATTCTTCATCACAGCACCATCAGCCAAGTTCGATCATGCCAGCATCAGGAACTAGTACACCTTCAGCTCAGTCGAATAGTTCGTCTAACCATCCAGCAGTTGAATACTCTCTTTCTACCTTTTACAACGAGAGAGTTTGGCAGGAACATGTCCCTCATGGCTTTAGTAATTTGAACACAGGTTATTCAGTAGCATTGCATGATGCATTAACTCCATCATCGTCCAATGTATCATCGGAGGTCTCCTCAACTCGATGCCCACGTGACTTGGCATCTACCAGCGAACAGATATATCATGCTTACGCTGAAAGGATCTATGAGCTACAGGCACGATCGAACGTATTAGGTGCTGCTGATATTAGAGAGTCAAAATCAGAAGTGACAATGTCGAATCGTTCAGCATCTGATAAATCATTGTTACAACGCTCTTTTGATGATAATACTGCTGCAGCTGCATCTCATCGAATAGTGAACTCAATAGGTTGTTCTCAATTGGCAAAGTGCATTCGCTCAATTCAAAAGAGACGTTCGTTTGATGAGACAACATTTCAATTGGCGAGGGAATTGACTGCGGCACTGGACTTGGTCAAGAGGGCTAATCAAATCGACGTGAACAAGCATCAACCATATCCGAGTAAACCTGTGGTAAACAAACGTCGGTATGATCATGATGTAGCTGATTTGATAAGCCCGACCGATGGATTAACAGCGGGAATGACGACAGTGTCCCATGTGTCATCCGAGGTCTCGCCCACACGATGTCCTCGTAATTTATCTCCAAGTGAGCAGCTGTTCCCTATTCACGCCGCCATGTCTCTCTCGCCAGGTCAAAGAATACCAAATCTCCAGCAACCTTCGACTTCAACAATTTCAGATTCTCTTAACCCAACTGATTTGTCATGTCAAATGAGGTCACCAAGCAAATTAAGGGTAACAGTTGGGGAGAGTTACAGTGTTAACAAACCGGATGAGAAAAGAAAATCGTTGAGGAAGCTTCATGATTGCAACGTGAAGATGCAAAATCAAGCGTCATCTAGCTCGGAAGTGTCAGATTGCAATGGTTACTTTGTTGCGACTAAATTTGAGGACCCCAGTCATAATAGGCAGAGCCACTCGAAGGCATCTTCTGACGAATCATTAACACTATGTCCTCGTAATTTACCAAGGCATGACATGATTTGGCGTTATGAAACACGGCATAACAACAAAAGTCACCCTGCTTGTGGTAGCGAGAGGAATAACATCAGCGAACGAATTACTCGACTCAAGGAATCATTAAACGAAGTTGCAGAATACCTGCCTAACAAATATGATAATCCTGAACTCGAGAACATACATCCCTTGAACTCAACTTTCATACATCCAAGTTCACATCGAGAGTCTTTCTTCTCATTCGAACGTGCAAGCAGCAACCAAGCAATTACGAATGTTGTCCAAGCAAGGAAAGATGATGTTGAAACAAAAACTGTATTATCAGATCAATATTCTCACGGAAATTCTATTTATCGGGGCAATCTTCGCCCGTTGCAATATCAAAACTTGCCGGTGCAATCTCGAAACTTGCCTCATGTTGTTGGTAATAATTACAAGACAAGCATGCATACCCTTATATCATCTACGACACCTGTAAACCGAGCGAATACAATACACTCTATCCGTAGCACTGAAGACGATAGCAAGAGCATTCAGAAGCAGATATGGCATCCACCTAGTCAGTCTTTTATTGGTTCCAACCAAAATCAACAGCAACAGTGGTCAACATCTGTATCGGCCGATCCACCCGAACTTAATCAACAGCAGAAGTGGTCAACATCTATATCAACCGATCCACCTGGACATAGTATAAGCACTCCTTCTTGGGATTCGAACGAAATAGATGATGTATTAAAGCGAGATCCGTCAGTGGAACCATTACGAGATCCGCCGGTGGATGAATTAATCACAGACTATTCGATTCGAAACAGCATTACGCCAAAGTCAAGAGGGACGTTTACAACATATGCAAGCAATCCAATTTCAACTATCACCCCGACATTGTTACCCACATCGGATGCATTTGTTAAAGTAAAACCAGAGGCTAATACATCATACCTTACCTCAGATTATACGCACGTTCAAACGACACCATCATGGAAGTCCTATGAGGTAGATCATACAAATCTTCAAAATGCAAAGTCGTGGGGAGATTCGTCAATGGATTTACTCTTCAAGGAAATTGATGATATAGAAAACGAATTTTGCTCAATCGTTGCTTCATTGCCTGGTAGTGGTGGTTCGGACGGTCAGTCATTATTGTCGGGGTTAAAAACAAGCTCAATTAATAGCTACTTGAAGGAACGAATGAAAAACAACGATGAGCAGCATTCTTTGGTTGAAATCACTCTCAATAAATGTACAAGTTTTGGCAGCAATTCATCCACGGGCAGTACTATAGTCACGGATGTAGTAGAACGGATGCGCCGGATAGAGGATTGCATAAAGCAAATTGATTCTGTGGATGATGAGTCAAATACCAATGATAATGAATACTACAATTCACGAGAAGGTGAAATGTCAGAGTTGATTGACCGTCTTGCCAATGCTGCAGAATCTTTACGTGAGCTCAATGAGTGGGATGACTAAAAAATCTCGGCGGTTATTAATTTCTTCTTGGACTGTTCAGACGAAACTAATATGGACAATAATTGATGTATATACATAATATCTACTATGCCTACAGGTACATCAAACAATCTATATTCCGCTCAGTAATCCAAGAATATTGTAATATCATCATAATCTCCACCCTCATCATCATCTCCATCGTCATCATCCATGAAATCCTCAATCGATAGCAAAGATTCAGTCTCAAAATCTAAATCCTCAAAGTCGGGTGATATACAATCTACAAGCCATCGTGCACTAGTACTACTTTGTAATTGTCTTTGTTGTGTAGTAGCAGCATCCGCAGATTCATCTTTGGATATTGCAGTTATTGTCGATGATGCAAAATCATCATAGTCATAGACTATATTATTGTCATTCCCCACACTATTATTACTCTTATTGTTATTTCCCCCCACCTCTATAGTAGCAGTAGTTGTCTGTTGTCCAAAACTTTTTCCTATCCATTCATCGGCTGCGGATATTGCTGTTACTGGTGTTGACGAATCTACTACTGCGTCTTCGACTAATGACATTTCCCACCAAAACCAAACAGGATATGTACTACGTGCCTTCTTATTTGGACGGATACGTACTAAGCAGCATGCCACATTTAATACCTTTCCGTTAATATTGTCAATCATCCCCTCTTCTTCCTTGTCCTCATCGTCTTCATCTTCCTCATCATCGTCGTCGTCTTTGTCCTCCTGCTCTTCTTCTTCTTCTTCGTCGTAGTCGTCTACTTCTATCATACCATACATGCCATAATTCGTCAACCCCGGCGGCTTCACATCGACCAATTCTAACAACACATCGGCACGTTCGTGTCCCACAATTAAATCGTACGGTGGACACTGCACTAGCTTAACAAAATCGTCATAGGAACCGGTGGCGGCCTTATTCCCCGGTGAACAATATGCGTCGTATACCACATTTAATAAATCGTGTCGGTAGTAGTGTAATTGATTTTGGATCGCCTCCTCGGGACTCGTGGGGTTGGCAAATGGCGGCGGTGGCGTCGTTGGCGTCGAATCGTCGTTCGCATTACCACTACTACTATTCGAAACGCCACCGTCGTCATCATCGTCGTCGTCTCGTTCGCGATCGTTGCTAGTTTCGAATAATGCACGTGGGGCGAATTGTCGTCGTCGACGATGTATTCGTCGTTTCTGCATTATACGATGTCGTTGTGGCCGTCGTCGTTGTTGCCGTTGATAATCTCGCGGCGTCGACGGTGGCGAATGTGATTTCGTCGTGAAGGCAAATGCATAATTCGCGGTCGTCGACGGCACGCGGAGTAAAAGTGTGGCGGTCGTTACTCGACGAAGTAGACGCGCCATCGTCATCGTGGGGGCGTGGTTGGATGGGAACTGGAGAACCCGCCCTTCTCTTTTTGAGTG
>Ga0247843_1008601_pt1 | contig 11813 bp, 7 predicted proteins | sample LaCruzMarch2017__FD_192420 | JGI IMG/M metagenome (GOLD analysis project Ga0247843, IMG submission 192420) | Freshwater microbial communities from meromictic Lake La Cruz, Castile-La Mancha, Spain - LaCruzMarch2017_8m | ecosystem: Environmental > Aquatic > Freshwater > Lake | place: Spain...
ACAGATACAGGATCCTTTCGGTATAGGGGAACTTCGGCCGATACCCATAGAACAATTGCTGAACTCATTGATAAAGGTGCCCAAAACAGTTATATACACGAGCAAGTATATGATTCAAATACCATGATGCGTTTAAAGATGATGGGCTTTGTACTATACGAAAAACTAGGAATATTGCCGGCATATAACACGGCTTTAGTTTATTTAACCAGAGAGGAGTTGACGCGATTTGATATTAAAACCGGCGACACAGAAGGGTTTGTAAATTACGGCCTAAGTATAGAAGGTATAAAATTATCTGTACTTATTGTAGACAGAACTAAATTAGTGAAAATGTCTTTCAGAAGTAAGGGAGATTTCCCTTGCAACGAGTTTGCCCGAGACCATTTTGAAGGGGGCGGACATAAAAACGCCGCTGGTGGGCAAAGCACCAATTCTTTGGAGACCACCATCACACGGTTTACTGAAGTACTAAGTTTGTATAAAGAACAATTACAATAGGATAAAATGAATCAAAAAAACTTCTATCTTTTTATTTTCTTACTCACAGGAATCGTATCCTGCAAAAAGGACATTAAGTATGATAAGACTCCTTCGGGATTAGAATATTATTATTTGGAAAAATCTGAACAGGGCAGAGGTGGGGAGCCCGGAGATTTTTATTTGGTTGATATGATAGGCCAAAGAGAAGACGATTCGGTATTCATAAATTCATATACCATGGGTCAGAAAATAAAATTTGTGCGAACAAAACCACCTTTTCATTCTATGTTTAACGATGCTTTAGGGATGTTAAAATCAGGCGATAGTATTATTTTCCGAATGTCTGCCGATTCATTTTTTATTCCTTTGGGCCAGCCGTTACCCAACTATCTCCACAAAAACGAATTGATTCGTTTCACCCTAACCGTAAAGGATGTACTCAATCCGGAGGCCCATTTAGTAAAAATGTATGAATATGAACTGGTAAAAATGCTTGAATTTTTAGATCAAAAGAAGTGGAAGTATGCTACCGACAGCACGGGAATAAAGTATGAAATAATAAAGGAAGGAAATACGATTAAAGCCAAAGTAGGTGATGAGGTTGAAGTATCTTATTTACTTAAATACTTGAATGGAAAAATAATTAACAGAACCAAACCGGGAGATCCTTTAAAGTTTACCGTTGGTTCTACCGATTTTATTAATGGCCTAAGCCGTTTGGCCTTAATGGCGGGTGAAGGGGCAAAATTACAAGCTGTGATTCCGTTTTCGGAAGGATTTGGGGAAGAGGGTAATGCGTATATTAGTCCTTACGCCACCCTTCTTCTAGAAATGGATATTATTAAAGTGATAAAAAAAACAAGCCAAGGATTTTAGTATACTTATTCAATAGAGATCTATTTGATGTGTAATGGTTAAAGAAAAATATAAATGAAAAAAAGAAATATATTAATTACGGGAGGAGCTGGGTTTATTGGGTCTCATGTTGTAAGACGGTTTGTAAAAACATATCCCGGGTACACCATATTTAATCTGGATAAATTGACTTATGCCGGTAACCTCGAAAATCTTAGCGATATGGATAAGTCGGAGAATTATAGGTTTGTAAAGGGAGATATATGTGATAACGAGTTTATTCAATCCTTGTTTTCGGAGCATCAATTTTATGGGGTAATCCATCTGGCTGCTGAAAGTCATGTGGATAGAAGTATTACAAATCCAATGGATTTTGTTATTACCAATGTTGTTGGAACAGTATCCTTATTAAATGCATTTAAATCCTTTTGTAAATTGGATGAATCTGTTTTTTATCATGTCTCTACCGATGAAGTGTTTGGAGAACTGGATATGAACGGAAAGTTTAATGAAAGCACCCCTTATAGTCCTAATTCGCCTTATTCGGCATCAAAAGCATCGAGTGATCATTTTGTAAGAGCCTATCACCATACGTATGGAATAAATATTAGGATAAGTAATTGTTCAAATAATTATGGGTCACATCATTTTCCCGAAAAATTGATACCTTTAATGATAAATAATATTCTTAACAAAAAGCCGCTGCCGGTATACGGACAAGGAACGAATGTTAGGGATTGGCTTTTTGTAGAAGATCACGCCACAGCGATTGATACGATCTTCCATGAAGGGGCAAATGGCGAAACGTATACTGTTGGTGGAAACAATGAGTGGAAAAATCTGGATTTGGTAATTTTGTTGTGTAATTTGATGGATGAGAAGTTGAATCAGGAGGTGGGTACATCGAGCAAACTTATAACCTTTGTTAACGATCGGGCAGGTCACGATTTTCGTTACGCGATAGATTCATCCAAACTAATGGATGAATTGGGATGGAAACCCAGTGTTACATTTGAGCAAGGGTTATCAAAAACAATAGACTGGTATCTGGAGAATAATGTTTGGCTTCAACATGTTACTAGTGGTGCTTATAAAAGCTATTATGAGCAAATGTATAAATAGCAGCAATTTGGGTTTTAGGATTCGGGGTGATTGGAAAGGATTAGATTACAGGGATTGAAGAAGAAATAGATTCAAAATAAAAAATTAGTTTGGTTCGTGGTTTGCGGTTGTATGGATGTGATGTTTACCAGTCCGGGAAAGTTTGTATCAATCGTAATTTATAAAAATTTACTACAATTTTTCTTTTGTTCTCATCGTTTAGGTTACATGTACCGTCTTTCAACCTTTGGCGTTTTGTTGCTTTTTTCTATAAAAGCATTGGCTCAGGATGATCAATTGTTGGTATATGATGCCAATAGCTATAGTTCTTCGGTAAAACAATTTAATTCAGAGCCAATTGATCTGGAAGGATTGAAAGCCAAAAATTACACCCAGTCTTGGCAAATGCCAAACCCATCCATGTTTTGTACCTCACGATCTTCCAAATTTTCTGAGATGCAGGCGTCGTGCAGTTTTCTAAGTCCAGATCAATATCCTGCATCAGCCACTGTAAAAATCGTATCTATTCATGGTGATACCACTTGGGATAAATGTAGTGGCATGATTGTAGGAGATAGGTATGTTCTTACTGCCGGTCATTGTGTAATTAATGATGAGGATGGCTGGAAAGATATTAAAGGATTCGTGCCAAATATGTATGTAAGACCAGGCTACGACAAAGGAGTAGATTCAAAGTATGGAAAGATTAAGGTAGAAAAGATATATATATTCAAAAGTTACTTCATGGGAAAATCGAAAAAGGATATTGCCTTATTGGAATTATCTCAACCTATTGGGGTACAAACCGGATGGGTAAATATGGATTTTGAAGATGATAATTTGAAGGCGATATCAACCCGATTCTATAATTTCTCCTATCCAATGGACGCGAGTAAAGTAAATTACTATCGCAATTACAATGGCGATACCCTCTACTTAAAATCTGGGTATCCCGATAACATAAGCCAGCATTACATTGGAATTAACGGGGTTGGAATTCCGGGGGAAAGCGGTAGTTTGCTTATAGCAGACGATAATAACGGATTTACTGCTTATGGAGTAAGGAATTTCTCTGAGGAAAAATTCAGTTTCTATCGATTAAAAAAAGAAGACGTAACTATTTTTTATAATATTATTAATCGCAATAAAGCACCTAAACCCACCGTACCATTGGTTGTTAAAAATACCTCAATGAATGGGGTGTCCATTTATCCAAACCCAGTTTTTGAAAAGGCCATTATCACCACACATTCAGCAATTACACATATACAAGTGAATTGTTTTGATGCAAGTGGTTCAAAGGTGTATAATACCAATTTAACGGGTAATCAAGGAAGATTTGTATTTGAGAATTATAACCTTCCGCAAGGCAATTATCTTTTAATTGTGGAACAAAACAATATTTACCTAGGTACTGCTAAAGTGGTTATTAGCAAATAAAGAAGGTTCGCCTTTCATATTATATTGTGCTTCAGATTAACTCCTATTAATTGTGGTTGTGTTTGGCTTATTGTTTCGCAATATGAAATCTTAAACTTTCATATTGTGAAAAACCCCCTGAACATCCTCATCCTCTTCAAGGCGATCAATTAATTTATTTACTTCTTCCACCTGTTCAGGAGCAAGATCGACTGTGTTTAAAGGAATTCTTTCTTTATCAACCGATATAATTGGGATGTTAAGGGATTCAAGACCTTTCTGCATGTTGCCAAAATCAGTAAATGCGCTGTATAACAAGGTTTCATCCTCAACTTGTTCAATTTCCTCAAGTCCGAAATCGATTAGTTCCAGTTCGAGTTCATCGACATTTAATCCAGTTGGATCAATTTTGAAAATACATTTACGTTCAAATAAAAAATCCAAAGACCCGCTTTTGCCTAATTCTCCATTGTTTCTATTAAAGGCAAGGCGGATGTTTGCTACGGTTCTAGTAGGGTTGTCTGTAGCTGTTTCAATGATTATTCCTACCCCAAAAGGACCCATTCCTTCATATACAACTTCTGCATAATCTTTTTCGTCCTTGGATGATGCCCGGTTTATGGCAGCATCAACGCGGTCTTTGGGCATATTCTCGGCCTTCGCGTTTTGAATAGCAACCCTTAATCTTGAATTGTTGGCTGGGTCGGGTCCCGCTTGCTTCACCGACATGGCAATTTCTTTTCCAATGCGGGTAAATGTAACAGCCATCTTACCCCATCGTTTCATTTTTCTTGCTTTCCTAAATTCAAATGCTCTTCCCATAGTTATTTGTTTAAATAATTTGTTTATTTCTTATATATCCATTGTACCCAATCTCCAAAATTTTGTATGATTTCTGAAGAACGGGTTGGCTCCTCAATCATTCCCAAGTGGGCTGAGTGTTGAAGGATATCAAACATAGCCAATTTGCAATACGAGGCTTGTAATGATATTTGTTCAATTAAAAGTAATTCATCGTATTTCCCTGTAATAAACAACCAAGGGATATTGGAATTTTTAAGTACATCTGAATTATCCTTTCTCTCAATCATGCACTTAATACCGGCAATTACTGATGCCTTTGGCGTTTGGTTCACAATAGTATCCATCATTCTTAGCATAGTAGAGTTTCGATTGAAGGGTGCAACTAAACTCTCCGTGAAAACCTTAAAGAATAACTCCAATGGATTTTTATTAAGGAATTCCAAAGTCTTAAATCGATTGTTCTTTTTTTCCTCCGAATCTTCATAAGCAGTACTATGAAATAAAGCGGCACCGGAAAAGGTTTCGGGATATAGGGTAACGAGCTCTAAAGTAACGTAACCACCCATGCTATGACCAATAAGTATTGGTTTTAGTAATGACAACTCCTGGATAATGCGGTATATAGCATTGGCCATATACTTTATAGTAAGATTGACTGGAAGTGCACTTTGCCCAAAGCCCGGTAAATCAATTAATATGCAGGTATAGGATGAACTTAATTGCGGGACTATAGAATCCCAAATTGTTAGATTTTCATTGAACCCATGTAAAAATATAAGCGGATAACCATCACCACATACTGAATAGTGAACTGGTAGTCCCTTATAAACTATATTCACCTCAGGGTTTAAAAGTATTTGTATCGCAAATCTTTAATCTCAGCCTTCTTTCGCAAAGCGTCCATTACACCTCCATCTACGGTGGCTCTTAATTGCTCGGTATTCATTCTTTGCAAATCATCATAAGAGGGAGGTGCCTGGCGTTGGTTGATGTTTTTAACCCAGAGCACATACACAGCATTTTCACCCCTTATTACAGGCGAAAATTTATTAAGGGGTGCACCAAATAGTGCTCCTAGAACTTTCAAATCGTACCCAACACTTGCAACGTTATCATTGGCGAAAAGTTGTTCAGCAATAATCAAGGGTATCGTTCCTGTGTTTTTTGCTAATTCCTCAATGTTTTTTGATTTGGCCTTAGCAGCTTCAAACTTCTCAGTAAGTTTTTCTGCCTTCTTTCTGTTTCTTACAGCCGATTCTAAAGCAGGTCTTACTTCTTCCACGGTTGGTAATCCTTCTTTCTTGATTTTAGTGCATTTTGCAATGACATAATTCGTCGGAAAACTCAACATTTCAGAAACCGTTCCTTCTTTGGTATCTTCACTATACAACCAACGGATAATTTGCTTCGGTTCTGAAATACCTGCTATACTAATATCATTTTCTTTAATGCCATAGGCAATTCGTTTTGTAAGTCCTTTGCTTTCGGCAACTTTTCCGAAATCTTTTGATGTTCTTACAACTGTTAAAAAATCATTTCCTTTATCGGAGGCGGTGCGAATAGTATTGCTTCCTGAGGAAATTGATTGGCTCAAAATAGCTACTTTAATTCTTTTATTGTATTTAGGACTTGTTACTTTGGCAATATGGATACCGGCTTCATCACTAATAATAAATAGTTTTCCTACAGGCTGTGTGGCTGCAAAATCATAGAATTTCTGGGTTACAGTTCCGCTTGTTGGAGATATAAAACCCAAATCACCTTGGGCTTGACCACTTCCATCGGCATTAGCAATAGTTGCATTTTCAAATGTTATTTTCCCGGATGCTAAGTCATTCATCATGCTGTTTACCTTAGCTTCAGCGTTCAACGAATCGCCTGCGTTTCGGGTTGGGATTAAAATATGACTTACTTTGAATAATGACTGAGAATCCTTTTTTATACCTGAAATTTTATAAATTGAATATTTCCCTTCTGTATAAATTGGACCTAGCATCCCACCACTATCCAAGCCAAATAATAATGGTTCAATGGTTTTGTCAAATGAACCCACTGTTTTGTATGTTCCATCCCAAGGGTCTTCGCTATTATTAATATTAACAAATACTGAATCGTATTTATGCACTTTAAAACCTTCGTAGCTGCTATACGCCCAATTTTTTGTAGCGGCTGAATCTTCTGCCGTAGGTTCTATGCTTAGCGAAACAAACTCAATATCCCGAGATGCATCTTGTTTGTATTTGTCCTTATTGGAAGTTAGTTCTTTTTTTAGTTCTTCATCCGTTACTTTTATTTCATTATCCGGAATAGTGGCATATTGTATGCTGGCAAAATTTGCAGTGGCGGCATAATTATTTTCTTTAAATTGGTTGATGGCTTCGAGTTTTGTAGTATATACTGAACCTTTAATAATGGCGGCATATTTTTTACCCATGGTTCCCTGAATTAAGCCTTCTTCAAATTGAATCCAACGGGCTTTACTTGCTTCATCAGCCTCAATATCTTCTTTTACAAATTTAATAAGACGGTTTCTGTCGAATTGTCCTCCCTGGGGAGTAAAGGCTTTCAAAACCTGCTCATCCGGATGATCTCCAATTGTCATATCTGCTACTTCATCGCCGGCCACAACTATCCCTAGTTTGCTGTATTCCTCTCCAAATATTTTATCCTGTAAATATGAATTCCAAGTTTGATCAGCATATTGTGATCTGATTTCTTCCGTAATTTTCATTCCCGGATTATTTTCCTCCAACTGCGTCAGCATGTTTTTCAACCTAATATCGAATTCCTCGTAAGATATTTGCTCTCCTTTAATCTCCCCTACACTTAATGTATTGTCACCAAAAATGCTTCGGTCACCTCTAAAAAGTTCTGAAAGAAGAAAAATCAATAAGGCACCTAGTATTACAAGGAATAAGCATCCCGTCTTTTGTTGTATTTGTTGTATTATCGCCATTTTAAAATTTTAAAGCCCGCAAATTAACAGCATTTGAGGCGAATTGTCAAAAGAAAACAAGTGGCCAAAAACATTCAATTAACATTAAAATAATTTGATACGTTTAAATAATTTATGGGGTTCGAAATCATTCAACACCAGGGTGAAACAAATTCGTTTACCAAAATTATCGATTTTTTGATTTTCCTGAACATCCATGATCGATTGTGATTGAACCAAAGGAAAATAAATGATAAACATTTTTGGAATAATATCAAGGGCAACCCCGCCGCTGTATACGAAATTTTCCTTTTTAGTATCAAATTGAAATCCTCCTTGCATTAATGCGATATCCGCATAAGGCCTTAAAGGAATTTTACCGGGTAAATTTGAACTTAGGTTGATTGTTACAAAGCCATTAGAAAACTCTCCAAAAGAACCCTTAAGCTTCATGTTATCTTCTCCTGGTGTTATATGGCTGCTCCATACTCCGGTTTTAGCCCCACGGCCCATAAGGGATTGTTCCATGCCATAGTCAAAATCACCGTTTTTTGAACCTAAACGGTACTGAAATAAGCCTAAACCATTTTTATCATTTGATATAAAGGTTCCGGTAAATAAACGGATTGAAAATCCTTTGTTTTTTCTCTTATAGGTTTTTAAAAAATTCAGTTCAAGTCCGGGTTTAAAGTATTTTTCTTTCTCATACCCCCCTTGTTCCAGAGACACTTTAAGGCTGTATGGGTTGATGGTTCTTTTGTTGTCGTGTAACCAGGTTAGGCGGGCAAAACCATAACTAATGGGGGCTTTATTTGTTTCAAAATAAGGTTTAACCCTATTGCTGTCCGCGGTTTCTGAAGCTTTTTCCAACCATCGGGCCTCAACATTGGTATATTCTAAAATTACATAATTTCTCACGCTACTTCTCAAACTACTCGGTTTCAAATTTAAATTTACAAACCCTTTGGTTCTATAATAGGTAAACGGTTCAGCAAATGGTTTATAGGCAAAAGAGGCATTATTTAACCCGATATCTATCGTTTGAAACCAACCTTTTCGAGGGGTCACCTTATAATTGAAATTAGCATATCCATTAATCGTGTTCGTTTTAAATCCCCAAAGTGGGGCCACCATGTATTCAAATTTTCTTTGGGGAACGCTCCAGTTATGAAACGCTATACCGGCCAAAAAACCGTTGTGAATATTGTACCCTATCAATGGCAATACAAACATGTCATGCTTTATTTTCATATCCGGCAGGGTAATGGGTTTTATACCAGGATGGCTCCACTTTTTGAAAAGTCCTTGTGTTCGGTATTGATTGTTTTTACGATTGGCGTCAAAAATTACATTGTCGGGATCAATTACATAATGGCTAGGTGACCCTAAAGCTGGTAATTGAAAAGTTCCTTCCTTACCAGTTACCCAAAACGTATGGATTGTGGCGTTATCTTTATAGGCCACTACGGGAATAGGGGTAGTGATGTATCGATTATTTTTCAGAACGATTTGTCCATTACCTGCCTTATCCGTTTTTATCGATTTGATTCTAACATCCATTTTATCATTGTTGTTTATCAGTGAATTAAAAAACCAGTCTAAGGATTTACCAGATGTTTTTTCAAAAACATCTTGCATATCACCAGGCAATGGATGCTTGTATTTCCAGGTTTCGAAATAGGTGTTGAAGCATTTTTTAAAATCATCATCACCCAAGTAGGCTTTGAGGTGATTAAAGATTAGGGCACCTTTTCCGTAAACCATTAATCCATAGTTTAGGTTGGTATAGTCCATAGAATGCAACCCAACGGCTTGGGCTGAATTATTTCTTATGGCGTTGATGGCCAAAAGTTCAATGCTGTAATCATTTATATTTGATAAAATTGATTGACGTTTATTTTGATTTTTCAATGCCAGCGAAGGTTTCATCGCTTCTGCCTCAAAATAACTATTAATCGATTCGTCCATCCAAGGGTACCGCCTTTCATTGTTGGCTAGTATACCATAGAACCAATTATGACCCACTTCGTGAATGATGACTTCCTGATTCAAAATATCGCAGACGGTAATCATTGGGTATTCCATTCCACCACCTGCCTTTAACTCGCTTTTTACAACGGTAGCATGGCTGTAGGGGTAGTTACCCGAATTTTCCGAATAATATACTAAAGCTGTTTTAATGGCGTCCATATATTCGGCATTCAGGTCTTTGGGTTTTTGGCTGTATACAAACGTTTCTATGGTTTTACCACCTATTTCAACGCTGTTTTGAAGAATTCCAAAGTTTTTGGAGGCGAACCATGCAAAATCATGAATATTATTTTGTCTGAAACGGATGGTTTTGATCGGAGTTTTACAATGCGTGTTTTCAATAACTCCTGTATTTTTCCCTTTATCTTTTCTAAAAGCGATCTCATCTTCATTTTCTAATTCGCCGGTAGCAGCAACGATATAGTTTTTAGGTAACGTAATCTTTACATCAAATGCCCCGAATTCGGAATAAAACTCCCCTTGATTCAGGTAAGGAATAGGGTTCCATCCATTGATGTCGTATACCGCTGGTTTGGGATACCATTGGGTGATATTGTAGGTCTGTCCTTCATGGCCAAGCCTTGAAAATACTTTAGGTATCTTTACACGAAATGGGGTAGTAATCAGACATCTTTCACCCGATTTAAGCGGTTTATTGAGAACTATTTTTACAATATCTTCATGCAATAGATCATACGACCAGGTGGTTCCTTTTTCATTTATAAAGAAATCGAGGGAATCTATAAAACCCCGCTCTTCTTCTTTGGCAAAGTGGTATTCTGTAGATCCATTTTCAAGTTCCTGCTTGGCAAAGGCGGTTTGATTGTTCTTGTAGGCATTTGCCCACAAGTGGATATAAATTTCATCTATCGTATTCGATGAATTGTTGATATATTCTATAGTTTCGAATCCTCTTAACATATGATTCTGATCGTCTAAGGTTACATCAATAGTATAGTTAACTGTCTGCTGCCAGGCCGACTGACGAAGGACTTGCCCTTGAGATGGTATGGTAAGAAGTGATGAAAAAATAAGGAGTATGTGGTGGAAATGGTTCATGTATAATAGGTCCGTTAGATGTTGAAAAGTACGCTTCAAATTTACAATCGTAAAGTTCAATGTTGCACTTAATCGTTAAATTTGTAGCAAGTTTAGATTAAGTATGATGTTGGACGATGATTATTCAAGAAATGGTGAAGACGTACGCGAATCGGTAGAACGATTTGAAAGAATGTTGGAAGCCGATGCTGTAAATTACATTAGCGATGAAGAATTGGAAGATATCGTAGATTTCTATTTCAATGAAAACCAACCCGCTAAAGCCCTTAAAGCCATTGAAATTGCTAATAGACTCTATCCTTTTGAAACATTCTTTTATTTGAGAAAGGCACAGGTTCTTATCATGCTAGGCCGGCTCAAGGAATCTCTCGACATCATCAATACTGCTTTATTATTTGAACCGTCCGATCCCGAACTATATATCATTAAAGGTGAGATTCTTGATCAGCTTGAAGATTATACCGGGGCCATTGAAAATTATAAGACGGCTCTCCCATTGGCCGAAAACCCGGCGGAGGTGTATCTCAATATAGCCTTCTCTCTGCAAAGCCTGGGAAATAATAAAGATGCCATTGGATGGTTGAAAAAAATTGTAGCGAATGGGGTGGAGAATGAGCACATCCTCTATGAAATTGCATTTTGTTATGAATTGCTCGATCTCGACGATGATTGCATTCGTTTTTTTGAGGCCTACATTGAAAATCAACCATATTCTTCTGTAGCGTGGTTCAATTTGGGTTTGGCGAGTTTGCGTAAACTTGATTTTAAAAAATCATTGTGGGCATTGGACTATGCAGTGATTACCGATGATAATTATTCAACAGCCTGGTTTACCAAAGGCAATTGCTATATGGAACTCGAGCATTATAAAGAGGCTTTGGAATGCTACCAGAAAGTAATTGAGATAGATGGACCCGAAGGTATGGCCTATTGTAATATCGCTAATTGTTACGAAGAGTTAGGTAATATGTCTAAGGCCCGTTCCTTTTACAAACTGGCGGTGAAGGAGGATCAGGAACTATCGGAAGCATGGTTGGGTATAGGTATGACGTTCAAAGAGCAAGAGCGTTACCATGACGCCTTATTTTATGTTAAACGAGCACTGCGAGAGGAACCGGATAATACA
>Ga0247843_1008602_pt1 | contig 11810 bp, 18 predicted proteins | sample LaCruzMarch2017__FD_192420 | JGI IMG/M metagenome (GOLD analysis project Ga0247843, IMG submission 192420) | Freshwater microbial communities from meromictic Lake La Cruz, Castile-La Mancha, Spain - LaCruzMarch2017_8m | ecosystem: Environmental > Aquatic > Freshwater > Lake | place: Spain...
TGCTGGGGATAGAAAGTATTATTCTGTGCTAGAACCTATTTCTAAAGAATTAAAAAATACTACCCATAGTTTTCTTTTCTACTATAACAAACAAACCCAACTATTATACCCTACACTTCCAGATCATAAACCATATTTTGAATATGATGGACAAATAGGAGAAGAAAACCCTACTATTTCAGAAACTTTAGACATTCAACTTCCATTTAAACCAGATATTTTAATATTAGCTAGAGAAAGATGGCAACCCGAACAATCTATAATTTATGAATTTAAAACAAAATGGAATTGTGTTGTTTGTTGTGTTGAAGTAAGTAGCCATTTAACTAATAATATTGAAAATCGTCTTGAAATGCTTTCAAGAAACAATTACCCTCAAAACCAAATTGATTATTTTTTTGAACATAGTGAATGGGCTAAACAAAGAAGAATAGATTGTTTAGATGAATCCTATATAAATAAAACTATCGTAGTAGGAAATACTAGAGATTTTAAATCTAATGATTTAGAACCACTTAAAGAAAAATATAATATAGACCCAAAAAAACAACAAATTCTATTTTGGGGAGTAATTAACACAACTAGAAAAATAGCATTTGAAGCATTAAAAACCCTTAGAGAAAAAACAAAAGATACACATCAAATATTTTATAAATGTTATCCTGGTGAACCATTTAATGAACGTTTCCAAAAAGATTTTAATCCATTTTGTGTTGAAGGGGTAGAAGTAATATATGATGAAGATGATATTTACGGTATGGCTGAAATATGTGATACACATATAGCAGCAGCAAGTAGTGTATTTAATTTTGCCTTTACCCATAATAAAAAAATAGTTAATCTTGATAATATTTGCCAAGCAAGTGATAAAATGAATGATATTAATACTTACCTTCAAGAAACAAATAATGGAGTTGAAGATTCAGCTAAATTTTGGATGGGAGTTTTCAAATTAAATTCAATAGAAGAATTTAAGAGCTTGGTTGATCTAAAAAGAATTAGTATATTCAATCAAACCAATTCAAAATATATAGATTGTGTAAGGAAAAATACTATTGACTTTGATTGGGGATGTAATTTTTTAAACATAACTAAAAAAAATTATGGAAATTTAATTAACTATTTTGATGAATATAAACTTGATGGGAACGCCCCTAAAAAAATAATAAATTTTTTAACTAATGGAAACAACAACAAAACAATATAATTTTTTAGATCAAACATTAACTTTAACATGTCAATCAACAGAACATACTATTGGTCTAATTCAACAAGAAATATCTACTTATAAATCTTTATTTGATGTTAATTTTAATCCGGGAGATATAATTTTAGATTTAGGAGCTAATTTAGGAATAATTTCTATTTTATTATCTAAAAAATTCCCCCAAACTAGAATATATTCTTTTGAAGCCTCTCCTATTAATTATCAAAATTTTGTAAAAAATATAGAAGATAATAATTGTACTAATATATCTTCATTTAATTTAGCCGTTTGGTCAACATCCAATACTACTATAGAAATACCAACTTCACCAACCAACTCAGGAGGGTCATCAATTTATTATAAATCTGAATTTTTTGATCAATATCCAATATCTAAAGTTAAAACAATTTCTCTTGAAGATATATTTGATCAAAATAATATTGGAATTTGTAAATTGTTAAAAATTGATGTAGAAGGAGCAGAATATGAAATATTTAGTGCCTACCCAGAAGAAAAACTTAATAATATTAAAAATATAGGGATTGAATTCCATCAATGTGAAGCTGATAATTTAATTAATTTAAAACAAGTATTAAAAGATAATAACGTTAATATAGTTTGTGAATTCAATGCCGAAGGAAATAAATTGAAACAGAAATGAACATTTATGTAGACATTGATGAAACAATATGTTTTTATGAAGGAGAAAGAGATTATAATCTTGCTAAACCATCCTTGGAAAACATAAAAAAAATTAATATATTATTTGAAGAAGGTAATGAAATTACTTATTGGACCGCTAGAGGTACAGTAACAAAAATCAATTGGTTTAATACAACTAAAAAACAATTAGATGAATGGGGTTGTAAATACCATAAACTTATTGTAGGAGAAAAACCAGCATATGATTTACTAATATGTGATAAAACAAAACGAATAGAAGAAATATGAGTCAAATATATTTTACAAAAATAAAAGATGATACCTGTTTTGCTGAAGGTCACCGTGATCATATTGACATTCAATATATAACTAAAGGAATAGAAGTAATAGAAGTTTATTCTAAAGATGAAGTTGAATTAGTTCAAGAGTATGATCCTGAAAAAGATTATGCTTTATATCGCCCTATTAAACCTGGAAGAAAAATAATACTTAAACCATATGAATTTGCTATTCTATACCCTGAAGATCTACACATCCCAGGATTAGCTTTAGATGAATCGATTGAAGTAGAAAAAATAGTAATTAAAATCCCATATAACAAATGAAAAAAACGTATATCATTGCTGAAATTGGAATCAACCATAATGGTGATCTAAACATAGCAAAACGCTTAATTGATATAGCCGCCCTATCAGGATGTGATGCAGTTAAATTTCAAAAACGCAACCCAGATGTTTGTGTTCCGGAACACCAAAAGAACATTATGAGAGATACTCCTTGGGGAACAATGACTTATCTTGATTACAAGTATAAAGTTGAATTTGAAAAAACAGAATACGATGAGATAGATAGTTATTGTAAAGAAAAAGGTATTGCTTGGTCTGCTTCACCATGGGATTTAGATTCACTTGAATTTCTAAACCAATATGATCTCCCATTTATCAAATTACCATCAGCAATGTTAACAAACATTCCGTTAATTGAAGCATGTGCTAAAAGTGGTAAAAAAGTAATTTTATCAACTGGGATGAGTACAGAGGAGGAAATTGATGAGGCCATTAATATTATAAAACATTACACAGATAACTTTGCAATATTACATTGTAATTCAACTTATCCGGCCCCATTAAATGAACTTAACTTATCAACCATCACAACATTAAAAGATAAATATAATTGTGAAGTAGGCTATTCAGGACATGAGTTTAGAATTGGAACTACAGTAGCTTCAGTTTATCTAGGAGCAACAATAATTGAACGTCACATTACTTTAGATAGAACAATGTGGGGAACAGATCATTTATGCTCAGTTGAACCTCAAGGTTTAATTAAACTTGTAAAAGGTATTCGTGAATTAGAAGAAGCATTTGGAGATGGAATAATCCAAGTAACAGAATCAGAAAAAATAATTAGAAACAAATTAAGAGGATGATGAATTTTAACAATAAAACAATTTTAATTACCGGAGGAACGGGTTCACTAGGTAAAGCACTTATTAAACGATTAAAACAATATGATTGTACTATAATCGTTTATAGTAGAGATGAAGGTAAACAAGCATTATTGTTTGGAAATGATCCCTCTATTATCCGAGTTATAGGTGATATTAGAGACTTTGATAAATTAAATATTACTTTAAAACGATATACCCCTGATTACATCATTCATACGGCAGCATTAAAACGTATTGATGATATGGAGTTCCACCCAGATGAATGTGTTAAAACAAACATTAACGGTTCAGAAAATGTAGCTCGAGCGGCTTTAGAAAATAATATCCAAAAATGTATTTTAGTTTCAACTGATAAAGCATGCCAACCAGTAAATGTATATGGTTCAAGTAAATTTATTGCTGAACGTATTTTTACTAATTATGATTACCAGTCAAAGTCAACAATATTTGCTTCAGTTCGTTATGGAAATGTAATTGCATCTCGTGGTTCATTTATTCCTCTTTGGATTGATATGATAAATGATGATCAAGTATTAAAAGTTACATCTGAATCTATGACTAGATTTTTATTTACTTTAGACGATGCTGTTGACGCTGTATTAGGGGCTTTAAAACATTCTAATGGTGGAGAAGTATTTGTTCCTCAAATTAATTCATATACATTACCAACTTGTATTAAAGCATTAGGAGAAATGTTAAATAAAGAACCTAAAACTGAAGACATGGGTCTTAGACCTGGAGAAAAATTACATGAAGATATGTTAGCTAAAACAGAACTTGATTTTACTTATCAAGTACCTAATATTAATTTGCTCCAAATTAGACCTCAATATACAAATAAAAAATATCAAGATTTTGAAAAATATAACGGTCCTGAATTCAATTCTGAATTATGGGTAAAAGAAGATACTAGTGAGTTAATTGAATTAATTAAAAAAGGATTAAAATGTTAATAAAAAATATAAACGATATTTGTATCCTAGTACAAGCAAGAATGGGTTCACAACGTGTACCTGGTAAAATGCTTAAACCATTTGCAGACACCACTTTAACAGATATTTTATTTGATAAATTAACTAAATCAACAATTATCCCCAAATCAAACATTTACTTTTCAGCTTATGAAGATGAATTGAAAGATGTAGGAAGAAAATATGGAATTAATATTTTTGACCGCTCTAAAGACTCAGCATTCGCGGAAACTGACATGCAATTAATTTATGAATGGCATGATAAATTACCATTTAAATATGTTGTTTTAGTTAGTGCCTGTAACCCATTATTAACAATTGAAACCATTGATTCATTTCTGAAATCATTTATTGAATCAGATAAAGAAGGGGCATTTGCGGTATTTGAAAAGAAAACATATTATTGGGATAAAAATGGCAAAGCTATTACTGATTGGAATGGGGCTAGCATAATGAATACTAAATATGTAGAACCAATATATGAAGCAGCACATTGTTTATATGCAAGTCGTTTAGATATTATTAAAGATGGATACTGGATGGATACCATTTCTCCACCATCCCCAGAACTATTTGTAATGGAAGAACTTGAAGCCTTTGATATAGACTATGATTGGCAATTTCATTTAGGAGAACAACTTTATAAAATAAAAACATGTTAAAATTTTTAGAATCTAATTCCACATCAATCTCCCAGGACACATTTACTGAAAAGTTTGCTAATAAAAAAATATTAGTTATGGGTTCAGGCCCTTCAGTTAATTTAGTAAATTGGAAAAATCTAGATATAGATGGGATTGTAACTACAAGTTTTTTTTACTTAAATGATGAAATTAGAAATTTATCAAATATAACTCATATTACATTAACAGATATAGTAGATTTAGAACACCCAAACTTAATTGAATTTATAGAGAAAAATCCTGCTTGTACTATAGCTTTTGAACCAAAATCACATCCATTTTATCAAACAGAAGAATATAAAAAATTTGTTGAAACCTATAAAGAACAAATTATTTATTATAACACCCAATATGGTAAAAAAGAAGGTGTAGCTGGTAGAGTATGTTATTTTATAATTCAATTTTTCCCATCTGATCTTTACTATGTGGGTATAGATGGTAAAAGTCCAACTCCCGAAAATGACCCTCAAAATGCTTTTAGAACTCATTTAAGAGGAGATGCAGATGGTTATCCACAAAAAGAATTTGTAGAATCTCATGAGTACTTTACAAATATTTTATACCAAACAAGTTTACAAACTAAAACAAAAATATATAATTTAGGAGAAGGATTTGAATTTAATTGTTCAACTCCGTATAGTAAACAATATTTCCCATTAAGTGAAGAAATTAAACAAATAATAAAATTATGAATCAACAATTAGAATGGGTAAATTGGCCTGATCCAAGAGCAATTACCAAAGGTTATGAAAATTTATCTAAATATAGTGAAGCCTATATTACTAGGAAACAACAATACCCAGATTACCAACCATCAGATAATGCTATTAATGTTGCATTAGAAATAGAAGAAAAAGGATATGCTAAAATAGAAAATTTTCTTGATACAAATTTAATAGATACACTTAATCAAAAAGTAGAAGAAATACTCTCAGATGCTTCTCACAATGCAAATCAAAGTAAAATTGCTCAAAATGATGCCCGAAAAAATCAATTATACATTCAAGTATTTCAACCATTTTTAAATGTCCCTGAAATACTTCCTTTTGTATTTAATGATTTTATTGTTGATGTTGCTGGGGCTTATCTTGATTGTATGCCTTTATTAAGTACATGTAATTTAAGAAAATCATTTCTTACCAATTTACCTGAGGGAGGGACTCAAATTTATCATTCTGATCCAAATTCACCAAGATTTTTAAAGTTTTTTGTATATTTAAATGATGTTAATATTAACGGAGGTCCGTTTTGTTATGTAGAAGGTAGTCATACTAAAAAATTTGAGATAAATGGAAGTAATTGGAATCAACAATATAATTGGGATTTAAATATTATAAATCAAATTTATGGAGAAGATAAAGTAAAATACCTTACAGCTAAAAAAGGAGATTTATTAGTAGCTGATACAAATGGTTGGCATCGAGGGACTAAACCTGTTAATAGTGAAAGAACTATGTTAACACTTGATTATGCTTGCCACCCTGAATTTTTTGATGCTAACCAAACATTTCAAATGAAAAAATCTGATTTTGATAATTTAGATTCAAAATATAAACCCCTTTGTGATTTTTTAAAATTAATATAATGAAAAAAATATTTTTAGATTGTGGGGCACATGATGGATGTTCCATTAAAATGTTTGCAGATTCAACTCCAGACCATAGTGAATATGAAGTATATTCTTTTGAATGTAATGAAGATAGATTCAAAAAACTATCAATTAAAGGTTTAGAGTTTGATTTACTACGATTTCATCCAATTCAAAAGGCTATTTGGATAAATAGTGGAAAAAAAGAATTTGATGGATGGTCATTGAAAAATACAACTAATATAGACGATAAAAAGGGAGTTGATGCTTTAGATTTATCTCAATTTATTTTAGATAATTTTTCTAAAGATGATTATATTGTTTTAAAAATGGATATTGAAGGGGCAGAATATAAAGTTATAGATAAAATGGATAATGATGGATCGTTATCTTATATTTCTAAAATTTATGGTGAATTACATGGCCCTAAAAGAGGGTATTCTATAGAAGATAATAATAAACTTTTAAATCAAATTTGGAAGAATAATTTAAAGTTATTAAATTGGGATGCTTTAGAAGGTTCTTTTGAAGAAATAGAAATCGTTCCTATTGGAACCTCTGGTTCATATACTAATAATTCCACCCCAAGAGTAGGACACGCATATAAAAAATTAAAATAACAATGAATAAAATAACATTTTGTATCCCCAGTAAATCTAACTTAAGATACCTTAAAACCTGTATTCCCTCAATTAGAGAAAATGCATCTAGAAATGACCATGAAATTATCATATTTGTTGATTCAGATGAAGATGGAACTGTAGAATGGTTAGAGCAAGTAAAAGACGAGTATAATTTAAAATACTTTGTTAATCCCAATTTAGGGAAAAGTTTATTTGGAATAGGTAAAGCATATGACTACTGCATTGAACATTCAACTACAGATATATTCATGATATTTCATGCCGATATGATGTTAGGTAAAAATGCAGATTACAAATTATACCAACATTTAAAACCAAAAACAGTAATATGTGCTACTCGTATTGAACCACCATTACATCCAAATAATGGAGAAAAAATACTAATTGACTTTGGAATGTATCCTGAAGAATTCAAACAAGATGAGTTTGATCAATATGTAGAGGAACATTCCAATGATAGTAAAATTACCAATGGCATATTTGCTCCTTGGATGATGTATAAAGAAGATTTTTTAGCATTGGGTGGACATGATCCAATTTTACATTCATGTAGAGAAGATTCTGATGTATTTAACCGAATGCAATTAGCAGGCTATAAATTTATCCAACCTTGGAATTCATTAGTCTACCATTTAACAGGTAGAGGAGCAGGCAGCTTTGATGGTGACCCAAAACGACATGCAAAATGGAAAGCAGATATGGATCGTTCAACAATGGAATTTATTCGCAAATGGGGTTCAAACGTAAACCATACTGCATTAATGGAACCTATTGTTTCCCCAAAATACAACATTGCTTATGTAGTAGATTATTGCCCCATTGAACTAATTAAATTACTAGAACCTTGGTGTGATAGATTATATGTTGGTGGTAAAGTTGATGTAGTAACAAATTCAATTTTAAATCATGTTTACGAATATAGAGAAAAGGAACAACAAAATACATTATTTGATCTATCAAAAAGGGTAATGCTCTTAAACGAAAATGACCCACATAGTGAAAATGACATTATAATTGAATTTGATGCTACTCAATTAACACAACAAAATTTTCAACTATTACAACAACTTCCAAGTATTATAAAAGAAAGTGGAGAAATAGGAAAATTTGAGTTAGATATATTTACCATAGAAATAAATCATTTAGAAGAATATACAAAAAATCTAATAAAACTTAATTCTTTACAACACACCACAACCAATGAGACTATATATATACTATAACAAGAATGATAAAACTAAGGAACCGCACGGTAAATTAGAGGCAATCAATTTAGAAGATGCCATTTTGATAGCATCACATGTTAAAGACATGAGCATACAAGACTTTTTAACTGTTTTTAAAGTAGAAGAACATGAGCGAAGAAAAATTTAAAAACCTAAGTGAATTATTTGGAACTAACTCTAAGATAGAAGAAAGTCCCAAATCTATAAAGAAAAAAGATGAACTATTCTTTATGGACCTAATGGAACAACTATGTCAAATAGAGGCTGTAGGTGCAGTACTAAATACAATAGGAATACATGCCGACAAATATGAAAACCCATTTTATATATCAATAAAATTATTGATGGAAAAACATTATGGGGAATTAAAAACGGGAATTATCCTATGGTGGATATTCGATAGTTTATCTCCCGATGGAAACGTATACCCACTTTTAGATGAAAACGAGGTTAAACATGTGTTAAAAACACCTCAACAATTATGGAAATTTTTAAAACGATATGATGGAAAATAAAAAATGTATTAAATGTAGAGAGGATATTAATTCACTACGTTTAAAAGCTTTACCAACAGCAAAAACATGTGTTGAGTGTTCAACAACAGGAGCAAAACGAGGAGTACCAATGATGTTTGGTGAAAAAGACCATACGTGGACAGATATGGTAATTATGGATTCGGATGAATTTGATAGATTCGAACAACAACAAAACCAAACAGTATCATTTGACATTTTAGATAAAACAGAAATGAATTCAGATGATGATGATGAGGTGAGTGAGTGGGATAATACGTTATTAGATGGATTAGAAAACCTGTAACATGGCACACGCAAAACCTATATCAAAAGAGGATGTATTGCGAGCAATGAAGCAAACAAGATCTGTTAAAGCAGCATCCCGGTATTTAAATTGTTCTTACCAACATTTAAAACCGTTTATGAAGGCATATAAGGATGATGAAACAGGAATATCCTTGTTTGACATGCATAAAAATCAATGTGGTAAAGGGATTCCAAAATTCATGAGCAATTCCCCATTTGGTAAAAAGCATCCGGCCATTGAGGATGTGGTGAATGGAAAAGCTGATGCATCATCATTTACTCCAGATAAACTGAAGTTTAAGATGGTGGAAGCTGGATATATGATTGAGCAATGTTATTGGTGTGGGTTTAGTGAGAAAAGGGAAATTGATGGAAAAATACCATTGATTATGTTTTTTAAAGACACTAATAAACACAATTATCAAGATGGAAATTGTCAATTATCGTGTTATAACTGTTATTTTATACGTTTAGGCAACGTGTTTACTGAACGTGATATGGAGTCGTTGGAAGGTCATCAAACCGTTTATAAAACGACAGAAGCCATTGATTTTAAATTAGATGATTTTCATGTGAAACAATTGGATGAATTGGGGTTAAGAGAGAAACGAGTAGAAGATGATCCTTATTCATTGGTTTCAAGGAAAAAATAATATTTATCAGTGAGATGAAAGCTAAAAAACATTCTAAAATAGTCAAGGATTACGATGAACAAAAACGTCGTCATGTAGAAAAATTGGCTACAAAAATGTTGGAGAATGATGAAAAGCTTAGTAAATTGAAGGGGAAGAATATTAACACAGATTTTTTAAATTTATTTTGATTATGGCAACTGAAATAAGCGTATTTGACAGTGATGAATTTGAAGATTTGGTTTCCCAACGTGATTTGAGAATATCTAAAGCATTAGTAGAAACGATTTTGAAAAATTTAAAAGGGAGAAAAAGACATTTACATGCTCTTTCTGTACTAATTGAACAAGATCAAACCATATATGACATAACAGTGGATAGACAGGATTTTGTTATCACATTGGAACAAAACCTTCCAATATATGAAAAATATGAATTGTATGAAAAATGTGCTGAAATAGTGGATGCTATTGTGTTTTTAAATAAAAATAAAAAATAGGTAGGATATTAGAAAAGGTTTTCGTATGTTAAGTGAAAATAAAGGTTATGGTAATTGTCTTAAGTTTACTCGTTTTAGTGTTTTTACTTAGAATAGTTCAAGTTTATTTGTTTATTAAGCAAGTTAGCAGGAAATGTGATATTTATGATTGGATATACGTTGATGAAAATCCACTATACCTACTTGAAATCTTGGAAGATGACTACTATGTGAATGCAAAATGGTCAGCATATAACTTTTTATTTTTAAAAGGTCCAAGCCCTATAAGTATGTTTTTTTCATTCAAATGTCTTACAATAGAAAACATTTATAGCAAAGAAGCAGTAGCTAAATTAAAAGGAAATGAGATTAACTGAAATATATTTAAAAGAGGTATTCCTAAAAGAATTTTGGTCTGAATTAGAAGAAGACCTTCAATTAGACGAAGCTATTGATCCAGGATTATCTAAACTGTTAGGTGAAGCTAATAAAATTATATTTGAAAAGTTTGGCATTCGCAAATCAGACAAAGCATATTTTATAGCTGGCTCAGCTCGTTTATACCTTTACCCTGAATTAAGAGATGCATTTGGTTTAAAAGGATCCATTGGTGATCTAGATATAGTAATTCCAGATAAAGAACTTTGGAAAAAAGCAGGGTTGGAAAAAGAATTACAAGCAGGAGGAATTTATCGCCCTACATCAGATGGCTCAATTGAAGCCTTTACAGAATGGAACCCATCTAAAGCAGGTGGGCAGTATGCAGATACTAACGTTAGATCAACAGACGAGATTTTACAAAGTGCATCCCCGGTTGGTGGATACTATTACATGAGTTTTTTTGATGTAATGGATTACAAAACAAAATTGGGTAGAGATAAAGAAAAAGAGGTAGTTGATCTGATAGGAAAATATAGACAAGGATCATTTAAAGATAAACGTGAGTTTTTACGTCAAATAGTAAATGCAATTGGTGTTGATCAGGCAAAAGAATTATTTGCTATGGGCAGCTAAAAAATTTGGATTTTTAAAAAAGTTTTCGTATATTCAATCAAATAAAAGGTTATGTTAAAGAAATTAATTATAGAATATGAAGACGGCAGTATAGAAAACCGTATTGTTCCAAGCAATCAAGCCACCATTTACCCTAAACAGAATGGTATAAAAAATTGTGATTGCTCACCATTCAAATATAAAGTAGAAAAACACGCATATTTATGTGCCGCCATTGTAAGATATGGAGATGTTTATAAAATCATGCCTGCAGGTGTATCTTGCATTCCTGAAACAACATTGGAGGATATTGAGGTAATTGATAACAGAAAACCAAAAGAACCAACAGTACCAAGAGAAAAACATACATGGAAATTTCCATCCGCTAGTTCCGATAGTGTATATGTTGTAAGGGAAAATTGGGGTAAATTAAAATGTGATTGTCCTGGAA
>Ga0247843_1008605_pt1 | contig 11806 bp, 10 predicted proteins | sample LaCruzMarch2017__FD_192420 | JGI IMG/M metagenome (GOLD analysis project Ga0247843, IMG submission 192420) | Freshwater microbial communities from meromictic Lake La Cruz, Castile-La Mancha, Spain - LaCruzMarch2017_8m | ecosystem: Environmental > Aquatic > Freshwater > Lake | place: Spain...
TGCAGAAAAGCGCGAGGGCCTGTGGGCAGCTCAAAAGAGAGCTCGTGCAGTATAAAGAGCTGATGGAAGCCAATCTGCTTCCCAATGGACGCCGCATGTCGAAGCTACTCACAGAGGCAGAAAGATCCACCAAAGCCGAAGCCGAGAAGCATACAGCCCAGGCCGCCAAGATGGACGAGATCCTAGCGCGGCTAAATACTCCTTCAGATTCGGTGGCTCAGGCATTGAAGAAAGAGCGTTTTGTCGATGTCGAAGGCACACCAATAGCGGCGGCGCGTGGAGCGCCCATCGTAAGAGACATGGCGGGCGCACCCGTAGTCATGCGAACGGGCGAAACCCCGATTTCCCTGGAGCGTAGCGAGAAAAACAACCCGGATTACGAGCATCTTCACACTCGCACCGAACGAGTAGACGGCCGTAGCCGTCCCACCCAAGTGGAATACTATCGTTTCAAAGGCGACGGCAAAATCTACCGCTATATTCGCTGATCACTTATGCTCAGTGTATGCCCCTCTTCGACCCACCCGATGGATCCATCGACCCTCGCCCGCGCTGCACCGGCCACTGCTGCCGCGGCTTTTCGCTCGAGCATCCGCACGAAGTTGTAAAAGCAGAGTTCGAGAAATGGAAGGCAGCCCCGGAGAGCGCGACGCTGATCCCGAACGTCGATGTGATCGCCGAAATGCTGATCCCGCTCGGCGTGTTTCGCGGGCAGGAACTATTCACTTGTCGCCATCTTTCGAAGGATGGCAACTGCACGATCTACGAAACGCGGCCTAAGATGTGCCGCGACTTTCCGGGCCCTGACCCCTGCAAGTACCGCAACTGCGCGAGCCATGGCCCGCAGAGCGCGCTGAAGAGGGCCTGGAACTGGCTGCGAGATTAGTAAAAAAGACTCGCGCCGCGCTTAGCGCGGCTTTGCCGTTCCCACGATCGCCTCAATATCGGCGATCTCTTTAGGCGCGTCGATCGTCAGATTCTCGAAGCCGGTCTTCGTGACTAAGATATCGTCTTCGATGCGGATGCCGATCCCGCGGTATTCGGCGGGCACGTCGGTGCGGTCCGCGTTGATGTAGATCCCGGGCTCGATCGTGAGCATATTGCCCGCCTCGAGCGGCAGCGACGCGCCGTCGGCCCCGGAGTAATCGCCGCAGTCGTGCACATCCATCCCGATCCAGTGGCTGGTATTGTGGGGATAGAAGGCGACGTACTTGGAGCGGTCTTTAGCGATCTCGGCTTTGTCGCCCTTGAGCAGGCCGAGCTTGATTAGCCCGTCGACGAGGGATTCCACCGTGAGTTTGTGGATGTCGGCAAACTTAACGCCGGGCCTTACCGCGTTGATAGCGTCTTTCTGGGCTTTCAGCACGATTTCGTAAATCTCACGCTGCGCCTTGGTGAACTTGCCGTTCACGGGAAAGGTGCGCGTGATGTCGGAGGCGTAGAGGTCCATCTCGCCGCCGGCGTCGATGAGCAGGAGCTCGCCGTCTTTGAGCGGGTCGCGGTTGGTTTTGTAGTGGAGCACCGTCGCGTTGTTACCGCCGGCCACGATCGATGCGTAGGCGAGGTCATCGGCGCCGCCATGGCGAAACCAGAACTCAATTTCGGCCTCGGCTTGGTATTCGGTATGTGAGGGCTTGGTGAATTCCATCACCTTGCGATGGGCGAGCGCGGAGTTTTTGCAGTTGCGGCGAATCACTTCGAGCTCGGCTTCGTCTTTTACTTTGCGCATGGGATTCAGGATTTCCTGCGCTTTCTCGAGGCGCACGAACTTCTTCTCGTTGCGGCGGGGATTCGGGGCGTGGTCTTTCAGCACGCGAAACACGAGATCGTCGTGTTCGGAAAAAAGACCGAGCAAGTGGTAAAGTGTATCGGCCTGCTTGAGTTGGGAACGGAACTCTTTCTCGAGATCGTCGATGGAATAGGTTTCGTCGGCCATGAACACTCGCTTGGAATCCTCTACGCCTACCCTTTTGCCTTCCCACATCTCCATCTCGGGATTTTTCGGCATCACGAAGAGACGATAGGGATTATCGCTGCCAGGCATGAAGATCGCGGCTGCCTCCTGCTCGCGCACGCCGGTAAGGTAGTAAAAATAGCTCGAGGTGCGAAACTCGTAATGAACATCGTCGTTGCGCTTGGCGTGGGGAGCGGCGAATAGGATGGCCATGGAACCAGGACGCAGGCGCTCGAGGAAAAGTTTGCGGCGTGAAGCGAAAATCTCTTGTTTCATAGGTAAACTCCCAGGGTACAATCTAGCAAAACCAAGGATGGGGAGCCACAATGCGCCTGGGAAAATTCCTGACACTTAGCTCGTTTTTAGGCCTTCTGGCCGCCTTCGGCTGGTATGGCTACGGCGAGGTACTGCTCAATGGCATGCCCAAGGTCGAAATCCGCGAAACCAGCCCCCTGGCAGCGCAAAATGACAAGACCCTCCCCTTCTTCGAGCTGATGAGCCCGCTGCCCGAGCTTTCCGGCAGCCACCCCCTCCCAAAATTGGAATACAAGAAAGGGCCGCCGGATCGATTCATCGAGCGCATTTCGGTGCTTTTTCAGGCGAAAGAGCGCGCGGCGAAAGAGCGCGTGGTCTATTACGGCCGACGCACGCGCGAAGGTCTCTCCGGAATTCAGGCCCTGCCCGATGAGCCCGCCCGCGAAGCCCGATATATCGAAACAGCGCTCCGCTTGAGCCAGGGGGAAAACGTGCCTGCGCTATCGGGCCTGAATGGATTTCTCTACCGTCCCTTCTACCTGCGGGAAGCGGCTTCTCTTCTGAATGGAGTGGAAACCGTTTTTGTGATGGACCAGGCAGGAACGCCCGCTTTTCTTTTCTTGAGCGCCCCTGGGCAAGAAAATGGTGGCCGCGGGCGTGACCGAGCCTCTGCAATGTTTGCGCGTAGAAACAGTTTTTATAGAGTGGATTATTCGGCCGACCGCGGCTTTGAGGTTTTGGATCCCGTGTCGCTTTTTCGCAAGACTTTCCTCACGGAAAATCGCGCCGACGCTCTTGGCTACATCGCTCGGAATCTTTCCGAGGTGAAGCTTACTCCGGAGCAGCAGCGCGACCACAACCTCAGCCGAAGCGAAGCGGCATGGCCATCGCTGTTGCTGGCTGCGCATGTTTCCGTGGATCCATCGTCGATCGACACCTATTTTCACTTTGCCGGGCTGAATGCCCTCCTCTTTCGTTCCGCAGCTGTGCTTACCGGAGCCGCCGCTGATCTCGAAATCACCGATATCCTACGCAATAACGTGTTGGCCTCCGATCTCTACGCTCGCGACGTTGCCCCGGAAGCGGCTAAAACGCACGAAATAGCCCGTTTTTCGAGGCTCCTTACACGGAATTTAGACGAATAAAATCAAACCCTTATACGCTGTTGTAACCCCCTGAAATGGACGATAAGATATTAGGGAGGGGGACAAGATGTCGCCACGTGTTTCAGCAGCTAGTAAAGCTTTCATCACCGCTCTATTTTGCGCCGCTCTATTGAGCTGCAATGTCGGCCAGGGCATCAAGACTCTGGGCAAAAAAGCACTTGGAGGCACCGGAACTCCGACCACCGATGCCGATGCCTTTTCCGTCACCCTCGCCTACCGCAATCCGATCGATCTTACCGCGGCAGCGCGCCGGGTCGTGTCTATCCAGGGACTTCGCGGAATACCTTCCGCAAACCTGGTGAACGAGTGTGGCACGACCGGGAGCCAGTGCACCTGCGATTTCTATCGCTCTTCCAGTGACCTCGCCCCCATCGTCGCCACCACTGTCGGCATCAGCGCGCAGAACAACTCCTTCAGCTGCACGATTCCGTCCTCGGTGTCCGACACCGATGTGGACGGCAACCTGATCAATTTCGTGCGCATTCGACGCACTGACGTGGCGAACAAGAATACCGGCCTGATCGAAGTTAAACGAACCCTCACAATCGAAGACGTGCTCGGCTCTTCCCTCGTCAAAACGAAAGTGCGCGGGGTGTTTAAGTACAACTGCAACCGCACCTTCTTCGAAGGCGAAGGCGTGGAAGCCGGCCGGATCGTTTGCAGCGGCGGCCAGCACCTTGGCGTGATTGGCGCCACTTACAATTTCTATACGTTCAAGTCGGGCGAAGACAGCAACGAAGCTGGGGGCGACTCGGCTTTTGATGAAGCCATCTGCAAGCGCAACAGCTTTCTCAAGATCCAATGCACTGGCAATACGCCGCAGCTACAGTTCGGCTTATACAAGGACGGCGCGGAGCCCTTCACCGTGAACATCACGCTGACCCGGGCGCCTGAAGGCGAAAATCTTTCAGCCAGCTACGGCTTCGCGGCGGTGCCCGACAGCGCCGGGAACTGCCCTACTGGGCTTATCAAAGTTCGTCCCTGGGTGGCGCAGCCCGCCTCCATCGTACCGACCCTCGACCTCAGCCAATGCCCTACCCCCGGGGCCTGCCCGTCCAACTTTATCAATACCGGCAATGCGCTGAACAACAAGGTCGTGGAGCAGCTGCAGCCTTCGCCCTTCATCGTGACTCGCAGCCCGAACCAGACCCCTTGTGCCAGCGACGGAGACTGCAATTCCGCGAGCTTTGCCGGCCAGCAGAATGTGCAAACGGTTGCTTACGTTCCGCTGACTCCGATTATTTGCGCGATTCCATCGAATTTATTGAGCGGGCTTTTCTAGGTTTTCAGAAGGATTTGAAAACGATGCGCGTAAGCGCAGCATGCGTCCAGGGAGGAAAGCATGGGTAAGTTCAGGATGAGACTTATAGCAGTGCCATTGATCGCAGCTTTTCTGCTGAGCGGCTGCCTCGACAACCGCCCTAAAGTTCTGGGCACGGGCAAAAAGTTCGATTTCAGCTCCTTCGATACTGGCACGCAGAACCTCTTCAAGTTCAACTTCGCGCTATTGGGCGACACCGTAACCCGCAATGGCCGCGCGACCACGACCTTCTACATGCAGGGCTCTGCCAATACCAAGGCCGGAATGATCGGCACCTGTAACCTGGCAGGCACTGGTTGTGTTTGCAAATACTTCCAGGCTGATGGAGTTACCTCGGCGGGCGCCGACTCGGGCGGAACCAGCGGAATATCTTATGATGACCGCGGAAATTACTTCCGCTGCAACTATGTAGATACCACGCCCTCCGGAGTGGCATTCATTAAGCTGCAGAACCTCAGTGAGACCATTGTAAGTGCGCCGATACCCGTTGATACCACTGGCACGAACGGAACGCTGACCATTGGCAAGCTCATCGGCACCGACCTTGACCTTAAGCGCGTACGGCATGTATTTCGTTATTCCTGTGAGTTCAGCTTTCTGCAGAAAGAAGGAACTTCGACACAGAGCTTCGACTGCACCGACGCGCAGGTAAGCTGCGACCCGGATGGGGACATCGGCAAAAACTTCTGCCTACTCAAAAGCCGCTTCCCCTTCTTTCTCTTCTCCGACGGTCTGTCTTCAAACTTTGATTTGAAAATCGCGGACCGCCTTTACAATGGCGCCGGGGGATCAGGGAAAATTTGCGGCCTGCAGATAAAGCAAATCAATTGCGCCGATAGCGACTCAACTCCGGTTGTGAAATTTGGACTCTTTGGAGAGCAAACGGGAATCTGGGATACGTCTGTGCAGCTGGGCGCTGGCCCAGACCTCTCGCCAGTGAGTTACGGTTTCGCAGCTCGTGTAAGCGCCGCTTCCCCCTTCGACTGTCCTCCGGGTCTCGTGAAACGAGTGTTCTACAAAGCAGGAGGCACGACAGGCATCGTTACCAGCGATATCCTGCCCACTCATAATTTCACTTCGCTTCTGAGCGCTACGGAGGTCGATACTCCGACAGCCACAGTATCAGCCTTTACGATTACGAAATTTTCCGGCGCGCATTGCAATCCCGGGCAGACCCCAACGCAATGCCAATTTCCTGCTTCGCAAGTGCTGACGCCTGTTAAGACTGTCGCCTACGACAAAACAGGCCAAACAGAATTCTGCGTGATCCCCAGTACGCTCCTGCCCTAGTTCACTGGTTTAACTTTTTTCTCCTCAGTGCCGAACGGGCCTACGATCACGTAATCGGAACGGCGCCAGGTTTCAGTGCCTTCGTCGGTCATTAACTTTTTGATGTTCGCCGGAAGTTCCTTTGAGGGCATCAAGAAGGGAGCGGTCGCGCCTTTAGCTTTGTAGAGGGCCACCATTGCCTTTCCTGCGGCATCCAGATCAGCTGGAAGATCGATTACATTATGCACGACCGTATAGCGGGTGCCGGGCTGGAGGTAGGTGATCCATTGGGTCGCATCCCACTCCGCGCCCTTCTCCGTTTGCTTCAGGTAAACCGGATCGAGCGAAGTGGTGTGGTAGGCACCGAGATGCACGAGTACTTTGCGATGGGCCTTCAGGCAGGCAGAGATCGCGAGACTCATCATATAATCGCGCTCCACGGGATCGCCATCCTTCACCATCTGTTCCACGCTCTTGCCGCTTTGTTTCACCAGTATCTTGCGCACGTTGTCCGGAAATGAAGCGAGGCGCTGTTTTAGCTCAGCCGTGCGCTTCTCTTTTTTATTGGGGCCGTAAAAGTCAGCATCGACGGCGCAGATTTTCTCGCGGTTGGCGTAGAAGGCGCGGAACGCTTCGCGGATGTTCACGCTGTTCAGCCAGCCTTCTTCGATAAAGAGCTCTTTTTCGTCGCCGCTGCTCAGGTAGCGGTCGAGCACGGCCTGGTCGGATGTCCAGACTGCCTCCGTGGCGAAAGCATCAAACGCGCGACGAGTGCCATTTTCTTTGGCAATCGCGGTAAGGAGCGAGCGCTGCTCATGCACATGGTGGACTTCACCGAGAACGACAACATCGTTAGTTTTGAATAAATCAAGCAGCTGCCGGGCGGCCGGGGCCATGTCAGGCGCGGCGATGGCAGAAGTGGCAGTGAGAAGAAAAGCGGCGACAGGGAAAATCAGGCGCATAGGAGTACTCCGAGTTGGGGCAACAGGGGTCCGACTGTGCGCAGGCGCAATAGTATACCATTTTGGTATGTTTTTCAATAGCTTGAAATCACAAATGAAAACGCCCCAAAGCCAATGGCCCCGAGGCGTTTGCGAAAAAGAGACCTAGGCTTACTTTTGTTCCTTAGCGCGCTTTTCCTGGTACTTTTTCACCATCTCGTCCTGCACGTTGCGAGGAACAGCAGCATACTGCGCGAATTCCATCGTGAACTCGCCTTTACCCTGCGTGGCAGAGCGAAGGTCGGTCGAGTAACCGAACATCTCCACCAGCGGGACCTGAGCTTCGATGGTCACATAGCCTTCCATGGTGGAAGAACCCTGGATCACACCGCGGCGCTGGTTCACTTGGCCCATTACAGAACCCTGGAATTCTTCCGGGGCCTGCACTTCGAGCTTCATGATCGGCTCGAGGATCGTAGGCTTGGCATTCATGTACACTTCGCGCACAGCTGCCATGGCAGCGATACGGAAGGCGATGTCGGAGGAGTCTACGTCGTGGTAGGCGCCATCCTGAATTTTCATCCGAACGCCCACAACCGTCGCGCCGATGAGCATGCCTTTCTTGAGCTGCTCCTGGAAACCCTTGTCGCAGCTCGGGATATACTCCCGCGGAATCGTACCGCCCGTAACTTCGTCCACGAACTCGTAGGGCTTCGTGAGGTCGAGAGGAACGATTGGCTCCATCTGGCCAACCACTTTGGCGAACTGACCGCTACCACCCGTTTGCTTACGGTGGGTATAGCTGAAGTCGGTAGAAGCGGTGATGGTTTCACGGAACGCAACCTGAGGCTTACCGGCGATCACTTCGCAGGCGTATTCCCGCTTCATGCGCTCGATGTAAATTTCGAGGTGCAATTCGCCCATCCCGGAAAGAATCGTTTCGGCCGATTCTTCATCGCGGTGCACGCGCAGGGTCGGGTCTTCTTTCGTGAAGCGGTTGAGTGCTTTCGAGAAGTTCGCCTGGCCGGCCTTGTCTTTAGGAGACACAGCGAGCGAGATAACGGCGGCTGGAATGAACATGGAAGTCATGGTCACGCGGGTTTTGCCATCGGTGAAGGTATCGCCCGAAGCGCACTCCACGCCGAAGAAGGCGCAGATGTCGCCGGCTTTGGCTTCTTCCACGTCGACCATTTCGCTCGAGTGCATTCGAACGATACGAGGAACTTTAATCTTCTTGTCGCCCTGGGCGATGTTGAAAATCGTGTCGCCTTTTTTCACCGTGCCAGAGTAAACGCGCATGTAGGTGAGCTGGCCGTAACGGCCGTCTTCTAGCTTGAATGCCAGTGCCACAAGGGGCGCGGACGTGTCGGAAGAGATTACAACTTTCTCTTCGGCCTTGTTCTGGTCGAGTGCTTCGTTGCGTACTTCAGTCGGGTTGGGCAAGTAGTTGCCTACACCGTCGAGAAGAATCTGCACGCCTTTGTTTTTGTAAGCCGAGCCCATGAAAACGGGCACGAACTTAAGAGCGATCGTGGCGCGACGGATACCAGCCATCAGGAACGCTTCGTCCATCGGCTCTTCCATCAGAAACTTTTCGCCCACAACGTCGTCAACGTCGGCGAGTTTGGAGATGAACTCCAGGCGTTTTTCATCGCAGGCAGCTTTCATTTCGGCGGGAATGGCTTCCTCGCGGATATTTTCGCCGTTTTCGCCATCAAAGTAGAAAGCCTTCATCTTCACCAGGTCAACCACACCCTTGTGCTGGTCTTCGAGACCAATCGGCACCTGAACAGCGGCGGCATTGAGGAAAAGCTTCTCGCGCATGGCATTGATCACGCGGGTCGGGTTAGCGCCGGCGCGGTCGAGCTTGTTGATGAAGGCGAGGCGAGGAACGTTGTAGCGCTTCATCTGGCGGTCTACGGTGATCGACTGCGATTGAACGCCCGATACTCCGCAGAGAACCATGATGGCGCCGTCGAGAACACGGAGCGCGCGTTCCACTTCCACGGTGAAATCCACGTGGCCGGGAGTGTCGATCAGGTTGATCGAATAGTCTTTCCACTCGCAGAAAGTGGCGGCGGATTGAATCGTGATTCCTTTTTCGCGCTCGAGGTCCATCGAGTCCATCACGGCGCCTACGCCGTCTTTTCCTTTAACCTCATGGATCGCGTGGATCTTACCGGTGTAGAAAAGGATACGTTCGGAAAGAGTCGTCTTCCCGGAGTCGATGTGGGCGGAAATCCCGATATTGCGTACGTTTACGAGCGATTCAGAAGCCATTAGTTGTCCCTGCTGGTTTCCCTAATTGGGGTTGGAAATTGTGGTTCTTTTCTGTGTTTTGAGCTGCTTTTTTTTACGGGAATTGACGCAAAAACACAAGACTTTCGTATAGCTAGAAGCAAGCTACTGCGGGCCGCTTTCCCATGGGGTGTGGATCCCGATTGACTAATTGCGTCAGTTTTTATATAACGAGCCCCTGCCAAACCTTGGAGCACTCATGCGCAACCTTCTCCTAGCCACACTCTTAGCGCTTTCCGCTGCCCCTGCCGTCGCGGAAGCCAAAGTCGATTTCAAATGCGAATCGGTGAAATTTTCCGACCAGATCGGTGGCTGGATCCGTTTCGGCTACGGCGGGCGCGGCAACAGCGTGCAGGTGGAATACTGGAACGGCTATCCGCCAATCACCCTTGTAGACGCCAAGCTCGACAACGGTAAGCCCCTCGGGAACAACGAGGTTCAGTACGTTTCGGAGCCTGACCGCTTCAGCAATGACACTATTGCTACGCTCGAGATGCCGGCGAACTCCTTCGAGGAGAACAAGTTCGAAGCCAAGATCGACATGCGCTATGTTTCGCCCGAGACCAAGAAGCTCAGGATCATGAAGTATACGCTGAAGTGCGTGCGCCATTAGTCCCCATTACTTTTTGGTTTCGCAACTGCGTCAAACCTTACGTTAGATCCCGATCGTATCCTTGCCGCCCGGCAATCCGCAGCCCGGCGTACCCCTCGTGGGACTGAAGACCTCAGTTCCACGATTGTTTTTTATGGTCTCGAGCACAAGCATTTCGACAGCTGCTTCCCGGTCGATCCAGAACTGCCGATGAGCCAGGATCACGCGGTTTTCCTGAAAACTCGCCGGATCCTTAATTAGAAAAAAATCCCGGCCCGGGAACTTCCAGCGCAGGCCCCAAATGGCGTGCTCGGCCTCTTCCTGGTTCTTGACCAGCTTCTCCATCCCGCCCCAGGCCACCTGCACGCCGGGATCGCATTTACCCGCGAAGAGCTGGGCGCGGCTGAGCGTGAAGTCGAAAACGTGCGCATAGCTCGCGAACCGCCTGTGCAGCTCGATGCGCTCGGCGGGAAGGGAGACAAGCAACCCGGTGACCGCTAACGCAAAAGTACCTAGCAAGAGATTCCGGCTTGCTTCAATCAGCCCAATAGCCGCGATCGCCAGAAGAAAAAGCCAGAATACTCCGCCCAGGAACTCGCTCTGCAGGTTGCTAAGAAAGAAGAAGGGAGTGAAGAGCACCACCAGGCAGCCAAGCAGGCGTGGCACCGGGCCGGCAGTCAGCCGCTTCCCCATTAAAGCCGCCAATCCCGCCACCCATAAGATTCCCGCCGCGATGAACCAGCCCCAGGCGAACAGAGGCTGCTCCACGAATCCCGGGGAAAAGGTGCGGGACGAAAAGAATGCCATGCTCTTGAAAACGCTGGCAGGCTGGAAACCCGGAATAAACCCGGCCACCGCGCCGCCGCCCGTGAAGAGCCCCGACCACAGGGAAAAAACAATCGGGGACGCCAGATAGGCCACCAGCATTTTCCCCTTGGGACGGTTTTCTCCAAAAAATAACAGCAGAACCGGAAAAGCGATCGCCCACTCTTTCGCGAGCAGGGCGAGCCAGAAAAAAACCAATCCCCTGCCCCATTCCCTTTTCTCCGTAAAGTACAGAAAACCGCAAAGCAAAAAAGGAAACAGCACGTAATCGAACGCGTTCACGTAGAAAAGCGGGAAACACTGGAAAGGAGAATGCATCCAGAAGACGGCGAGAAAAAGCGCCAACTTTCGCTCGACCCGAAGAGCCTCCAGCCACCGCCAGAAGAAAATGGCCGCGCCGCCGATCAAGGCGAACGAAGTAAACTTCCAGAGCAACAGACCGGCCGGAAGCCTGGGAAAAAGCCAGTACGGCAGCCTGACGGAAAGCGGGCGGAAATAGGTGCCACCCGGCGAGCGGAAAATCTCGAGAAACGAGCTTTCGCGGGACCAGATCAGCCACGCGAAGTCCTCGCCGTAGTAGCCGGCGCGAAAGGCGTGGAAGTAGAGCGCGACGAGCACGGTCCAGGCCAGCGCGAGAATCGTGAACGCGCTTCGCGTGGAAAGGTCGGCCTTATTTCCCGTCATTGTCCGGAAGGCATTTCATCGAGAGGGCGTGGATCTCGCGGTCCATCATGGAGCGCACACTGTCGAGCACGAGGCGCTGGCGGGCGAGCGGCGAAAGGCCGTTGAAGCGCTTCGATTTCATCACCACGAAGAAGTGCCCGCCTCCGCCGGCGGCTTTGTGTCCGGCGTGCATATAGCTCTGGTCCTCGAGTTCAAATTCGCTCGGGGCAAATTCTCTTTTCAGGATTTCTTCAAGGCGTTTGGCGGTCTCACTGGAGCTCATGGCCATAGTCTAGCCTAGGCTCGGTAAGGGAGCTCAAGTTTTTGCTCCTGGCTCTGGCGGGCGCTTGAGAGGTAGCACTTCTCGATTACTTCCACACAAGCATAGCTCTCGCGGATTTCGTCGTTCACGAATTCGCCCCGCGAGATACAGCCAAGCATCTTGTCGAACATGGAGTTGAACCACTTGGTGTGGGACGCGTCCATCCAGTCGCTCTCGATGGTGAACTTTTCCACCTTGTA
>Ga0247843_1008606_pt1 | contig 11799 bp, 8 predicted proteins | sample LaCruzMarch2017__FD_192420 | JGI IMG/M metagenome (GOLD analysis project Ga0247843, IMG submission 192420) | Freshwater microbial communities from meromictic Lake La Cruz, Castile-La Mancha, Spain - LaCruzMarch2017_8m | ecosystem: Environmental > Aquatic > Freshwater > Lake | place: Spain...
ATTGCTGCGAGCCGCGTAATTACTGGTGCCCCCCCCGTGAGTCGAACACGGCACCAACGGATTATGAGTCCGCTGCTCTAACCAAGCATGAGCTAGGGGGGCTAACTTTTAGGCTTTACTGGCCTTCAAGAAAACTCTTTAACTTGTCTGCCCGGCTTGGGTGGCGCAACTTGCGTAGCGCTTTAGCCTCTATTTGTCGTATGCGCTCGCGCGTGACGTCAAACTGCTTGCCCACTTCTTCAAGTGTTTGATCGGTGTTCATCTCGATGCCAAAACGCATACGCAATACTTTTGCTTCGCGTGGTGTTAACGAATCAAGCACTTCTTTCACAACATCGCGCATCGAACCATGTAACGCAGCTTCGGCCGGGGCCAAGGTTGCGTTGTCTTCGATAAAGTCGCCCAGGTGTGAATCATCATCATCACCGATTGGGGTTTCCATTGAAATTGGTTCTTTGGCGATTTTCAAGATCTTGCGAATCTTGTCTTCTGGCATATCCATTTTTGAAGCCAGTGTTGCAGGATCAGGCTCGGCACCGGTCTCTTGCAAAATCTGACGACTAATACGATTCATTTTGTTAATCGTTTCAATCATGTGCACAGGGATACGAATCGTACGGGCCTGATCCGCGATTGATCGCGTAATCGCCTGACGAATCCACCACGTGGCGTAGGTTGAAAACTTATAACCACGGCGATATTCAAACTTATCTACCGCTTTCATCAAACCGATGTTGCCTTCTTGGATCAGATCCAAGAATTGCAAACCACGGTTGGTGTATTTTTTAGCGATCGAGATCACCAAACGCAAGTTGGCTTCGGTCATTTCGCGTTTGGCTTTACGAGCCTTAGCTTCACCGGTCGCCATCTTTTTGTTGACGTCTTTTAAGTCTTTAAGTGGCAAGACCACACGCACTTGCAGATCGATTAACTTTTGCTGTAACTCTTGCACAGCGGGTACGTGGCGTGTCAGCGTCACTGCATAATCTGCACCACTGGCGACTTCGCCCAACACCCACTCGAGGTTTGTTTCGTTACCCGGAAAAACCTTGATGAAGTGCGCGCGAGGCATGCCGGCACGTTCAACGCAGGTGTGCAGCACAGCACGCTCAATTTTGCGCACTTCTTCAACCTGTTGACGCAAGGTATCGGCTAAACGCTCAACCATTTTGGCGGTAAAGCGAATACCCATGAGCTCGTTTTGAATGAGCTCTTGTGCAGCCATGTAAGGCTTAGAACGATAGCCATCTTTTTCGTAGGCGGCGCGCATTTTGGTAAATTGCGTCCCCACGATCTCAAACTTGGCCATGCCTTTGATACGCAGATCTTCAACTTGCTTGCTGCTCATGCCGCCGGCTGGGCCGTCTTCTTCGGCCTCGTCAGCAACGCCAGCGCCCGCGTATTCTTCACCGTCATCGTCAACCAAGCCATCGATCACTTCATCGATTTGCGCTTGCGCATCGCGCACACGCTGCACGTGATTCAAGATTTCGTTGATGGTGGTGGGGCATGCTGAAATCGCTTTCACCATATCTTTCAAGCCACCCTCGATACGCTTGGCGATTTCGATTTCGCCTTCGCGGGTCAAGAGTTCAACCGTACCCATTTCGCGCATATACATACGCACAGGGTCGGTGGTGCGACCAAAGTCTGAATCAACGGTGGTGAGCGCGGCTTCGGCTTCGTCTTCAACGTCGTCATCTGACGTGGCAACCGGTGCGTTTTCACCGAGTAACAATGATTCAGCATCAGGGGCCTGGTCATAGACCGCAATGCCCATGTCGCTAAACGTGCTGATAATGCCATCGATCGCCTCGGCGTCAACTAAGTCATCGGGAAGATGATCGTTGATTTCGCCGTAAGTGAGATAGCCGCGATCTTTACCGAGCTTAATCAATAACTTCAGGCGATTGCGACGGGCTTCGTATTCTTCAGGTGTCACGGGGCCACGAGCGATTAGGTCTTTACCCTCGCCTTTGACGCGCTTGCCACGCTTAACAGGCTTTAAATCGGGTAAGACTTCAGCTTCGTGCTCGCCATCGCCCGAATCACCAAACTCGCTGTCGCTGTTGTTATTTGGATTTTTTGATGGGCGACCTGGGCGCCGACCTGTACCACCGGGTGGCCGGCCAGACACTTTTTTAGGCGGGCCATCACCATCATCTTCGGGCGGTGGCGGCTTAGAGACATCGACCTTACCCGGCGCTTTGGCTGAAACCGGTGCGGGTGGTGGTGCTTTAGCTAGCACGGGCTTGGGAGCCGCTGGCGCCTTGCCCGACGCAGCTTTTGCGGGGGCAGCTTTAGTGGCTGAGTTTGCTGCTGTTTTAGGTGCAGCGCCTTTAGCTGCAGCGTCTTTCGTGCTTTCGGCCTTGGCATACACGCCTGCCGCTTTGTCAGCGGGTTTAGCAGCAACCTTTGTGACGGGTTTGACTGCGGTTTTTGCGGGGGTGGCCGATGCGGGCACTTTTGATTTGCTAGGTGAAGCCGACTTCATTGATTCCTTGACTGACTGAGCTGCAGTGTTTGCTGCGGATTTTGAAACAGACTTAACCACAGCAGGCTTACCAGAAGCCAGCCCCGCCTGAGCGGGCGGTTTAGCCGCAGGTTTACTATTTTTAGCCGATGCGGGGGCCGCTTTAGCCACAGCTTTGACCGGCGTTTTAGCGGAAGGCTTGGCTGTTGGCTTAGTGGTTGCCTTAGTGGTTGACTTAGAGACGGGCTTAGCACTTGCCTTGACCGATACTGAGGCAGACTTAGAGCTAGATTTGGCCGTTGGCTGAACAGCAGCTTTGGGTTTGGGCGATGCGGCTGCCATGGTTTTTTTGATGCCGACGGATCGAGTCATTAGTGTGCTCTTTTGTATGGAATGTGCCTGCCGGCACGAGCTTGCCCAACAAACGCTTGGGCTGCGTAAACCTAGATTTTAACCGGATCAGCGTGCTTTGCTGGTTTTGATTACCCCCATTAGACGGGTAATGCGAGAAGAAAGTTCCCGATAATTTTGCTGCGATTGCAAATTATTTAACCCCTCTGCAATCAGCACCTCTTGCTCACTTTTTAAGCTCTCGAGCTCAATCCGGCGTAAAGCGTCTTCCCACTCACCTTGCGGATTTGGCAAGGGCTCTTGGGCCATCAAATCCTCAGCCACCGACGCCATCAAGACGCCTAGGTCTGCCCCCGGGTCAGCCGCCTGAATCAACGCCCCGACGTGTCGGGCACCGCTAGCCTGGGCAAGCACAATCAACTCTCTCACCATTTCTAGATGGGGGCCACGTTCAAGAAGCTCAAGCTGCTGCTCACCCATTACGTCAACCAACTCAGGATGGGTCAACAGCAACCTCAGCAAACGCTTAGCCATTGGGGCCACAGCACGACGATCGACCCGGGCTGACGGCTGACGCCCGGCCATACGCCCAGCGCTGCGACCAAACTCGGGCCCGCCACCGGTGGCATCGTGATACCCCTGAAACGCTTGATCATCACCAGAAAACTCGTCGCCGGCAGGCCCTGATGGTGAAAATGAGGCCTCACCAACCTTTGCACCTCGGCCCTGTGCAGCTAGACCCGACGCACCGCCTGCTGCAGCACCCGCAGCTCGGCCTGCGCCTAGCTGACCCGCAGCTGGTAAGCCCATTAAGGCTGGGGTCACTTCTTTTTCGAGTAAAGCGGTTAACTCTTCGGGTGTTAATTGAGCTAACCGGGCAAACTCATTTTGCAGCTGAACCTTAAGCGTGATTTGCGGGATCAAAGCGAGTAAGGGTCGCGCCTCGTGCACTAAGGCCGAACGCCCTTCGACTTCTTTTAAAGCATGACGCGAACCGAGCTCATTTAAGAAGAAGGTCGATAAGGCATCAGATTCAGCCAAGCAGGCTCGAAACGCTTCTTCGCCAAATTGCCGGATATAACTGTCAGGATCGTGCTCTGTTGGTAAGAATAAAAACCGGATAGAAATATCATCTCGCAATAAAGGAAGGCACGATTGCAAGGCACGCCAGGCCGCACGACGCCCTGCACCATCACCATCAAAGCTAAAAATAATCTTGTCACTTGACCGCAGTAGCTTTTGAATATGAACCGGCGTTGTGGCAGTACCCAGGGTTGCCACGGCATTGCGTACGCCCAACTGAGCCAGCCCGACCACATCCATATAGCCTTCAACCACAATCACACAACCTTCAGCACGAATCGCCGTACGAGCCTCAAACAAGCCATACAGTTCGTTACCCTTTGAAAAAACAGGGGTTTCGGGCGAATTTAAGTACTTGGGCTCACCCTTGCCGATAATACGACCACCAAAACCAACAATCTCACCTTTGACGTTTCGAATCGGAAACATCACCCGTTCGCGAAAGCGGTCGTAACGCCGACCATCTTCAGCCTCAATCACCAGGCCAGATTCAACCAACAGCGCATCGTCGTAGCGGGTAAAGACTTTTGCTAACGCCTGTCGATCAGAACCAGCCCAACCTAACCCAAATTCTTTAGCAATTTCACCCGTCAGCCCGCGCTGTTTTAAATAGCGAATCGCGACTGGGGTTTCGCGCAGTTGAGCGAGGTAATGGGTTTGAGCCGTTTCAAGCACCTTGGTGTGCGCAGAGACCTCTTCGCGACGACGCGCAGTGGCGGCCTTTTGCCCAGGTGAGCGGTTTTCTTCGGGAACAGACATGCCAACGGCAGAGGCAAGGGTGCGAACGGCTTCGGGGAAGCTTGCCCCAGTATGCTCAATCAGGAAGGTAATCGCACTGCCATGCGCACCACAACCAAAGCAGTGATAAAACTGTTTTGTCGGGCTGACAGTAAAAGAGGGAGATTTTTCGTTATGAAAGGGACACAACCCGAGCAGGTTAATGCCACCTTTTTTTAACTGTACGTAGCGCCCAACAACGTCTGCCACGTCAACACGGGCAAGAAGATCCTGGATAAATGAATCTGGGATCAACGCTTAGGCCATACGCATGCAGCGCATCAGACGATGCGCCACAGATTAAAACATGCGCGGAGGCAATTGCTGGCTACGGATGCGCTTGTAATGGCGCTTGACGGCAGCAGCCTGCTTGCGCTTACGCTCAGCAGTGGGTTTTTCATAGAATTCGCGGGCGCGCAACTCGGTCAACAGGCCGGTTTTTTCAATTGTGCGCTTGAAGCGACGCAGTGCGGCTTCAAAGGGCTCGTTTTCTTTCAGACGAACGATAGGCATAGGGTGCGTGACGTAAAAAAGTGAGTTAAACAGCGAACGAAATAAATTGTTTCAAGCAATGAGAAGAAGCGTTGTAAACCCCGTTGTTCAGCCTACTGTAAAGGCGAAAGGCAGGCAACACTCTCTTTGCACAGCCTTTGATAATAGCACAAATACGCTATTTGTTGGGCACCCCAGACCACTTTTCGACCAACTCAGGCAGCTTAACGGTGTCGTAACGCTCGAACGGCTGGTGGATCCAGGGGTTCGTTGATAGCACCGTCACAACATAGTCAGGCTTGACCACCGAAGCTGCTTTTTGCCAAAGAACCGCCGTTTTAAGCGCTTTGATTAGGGGAAAGGCGACCAACAAGTGCTCGCGGACCGAGGCAAAGGTCACGCCAGAGTCAACTAAATCATCAACCAGCAAAATGTTGCCAGAAAGCGGACCTGCAGCAGAAGTGACCTGTTGGGCAATCTGTAAAGCCCCCTGCTCTGTGCCCTGGGAACCGCGATAACTGCTAGCGGCCAAAATCGCTAAGGGCACGTTAAACACCCTAGACAGCACATCACCGATACGCATACCACCGCGGGCCAGACACAGAATCTGATCAAACTGAAAGCCAGACCGCTGAACTTGCACCGCCAGTTGCTCGACCAAGTCATCGTACTGCGCCCACGTCACCCAAAGATCGCTTTCGCTAGTTTGGGTAACGCCGTTAGCGCTTGAGTCGTGCAATGAAGGCATTCAGACTAAATCGCTTTCGTTAGTTTGGGTCAGACGGTTAGCACTGAAGTCGTACAACAAAGGTATTAAGACTTAAAAGGGTGACGGATCATTATGGTTTCGTTGCGATCGGGGCCTGTTGAGACCATATCAATCGGCACGCCACAGACCTCGGCCATCCGGTTGAGATAGCGTTGAGCATTGATCGGCAACTTAGCAAAATCTGTGACGCCGACAGTGCTTTCTGTCCAGCCGGGCATGTCTTCGAGGATGGGCTTGGCGCGCGCGACCGCGGCGGCCCCGTAAGGCAGCACATCACAAAACTTACCGTCGATTTCATAACCAACACCCATTTTGAGTGTCAACAAGCCATCAAGCACATCGAGCTTGGTAATACACAAACCAGAAATACCATTGAGGCATACCGAGCGCTTAAGTGCTGCGCCGTCAAACCAGCCGCAACGGCGTGGCCGACCGGTCACTGAACCAAACTCTTTACCGACGCTGGCCAAGCGTGCGCCAACGTCATCAAGCAGCTCAGTCGGAAACGGACCCGAACCTACGCGCGTGGCGTAGGCCTTGGTGATGCCTAAGACATAGCTTAAGGTTTGCGGGCCCACACCTGCGCCTGCAGCGGCCGCGCCAGCAATGCAGTTGCTGCTTGTGACAAACGGATAGGTGCCATGATCAACGTCGAGTAGCGCGCCTTGCGCGCCTTCAAACAGCAAAGGTTTGCCGGCTTGCTGAGCAGCAAACAACTCGCTGCTGACATCGGCCACCATCGGGGCAATTGCTGGTGCAAGTGCCATCGCCTGATCAACCACTTCTTGAACCGAGACCGCTTTAGCACCCAGATATTGAGTCAATACAAAGTTATGCAGATCGAGAACTTCTTCGACTTTGCTACGAAACCCGCTTGGATCAAACAAATCTTGCACGCGCAAGGCACGGCGCGCCACTTTGTCTTCATAAGCTGGGCCAATACCACGGCCGGTTGTACCGATTTTTGCGTCACCGCGGCGGGCTTCGCGCGCCTGATCTAACGCCACGTGGTACGGCAAAATCAGCGGGCAAGCCTCTGAAATTTTGAGCCGTGAGCGCACATCAAGACCCGCAGCCTCGAGTTCGACGATTTCTTTGAGCAAAGCCTCGGGGGACAACACCACGCCGTTGCCGATATAGCAAGTCACCGAGGGGTGCATGATGCCCGAGGGAATCAAGCGCAAAATTGTTTTTTTGCCATTGACCCACAGGGTGTGGCCGGCATTGTGGCCGCCTTGAAAGCGCACGACACCGTGCGCCGACTCGGCTAACCAGTCAACAATTTTGCCTTTTCCTTCGTCACCCCATTGGGTGCCGATCACTACGATGTTCTTGCTCATGTCAGGTAAGTAGACTAATTAAAAAACAAACAGTAAACCTCTAGCGAGCCTTAGGTCTTGATACCGACCCATTGCGCTAAAGCCTAGACCACGCGTTGCATTTTCCAGTGACCGCCTTGACAAACAAGTTCGCGATCAAAAATAAACTCATCGTGCGTGGCAGTTTCACCCGGAAACACCTGCACGACGATATGACCTTCTTGCCTGAGTGCCTGCACTGCAGCACGCAAGGCCGGGTCTTGCCCGGCAGGGGCACGCACCGCCGGTGTTGCCAGCGCGGGTAACAAGCCAGCGGCAAGCTTACGCAAATCAAGGCTAAACCCCGTTGCGGGGCGCGCCCGACCAAACGCTAAACTCACGTTGTCGTAGCGTCCGCCCTGCACTAGTGCATCATGCCACCCATCGGCATAAATCGAGAAGGTCACACCGGTGTGATAACCGTAGGTACCCACATCAGCCAGATCCACGCCTACCGACACGTCATCGAGTGCACCCAATAACTGCGCCAAGGTATCGAGAGCTGCGACAACACCTGCGGTGTGAGGTAACACATTGCGAGCACGATCGATGACAGTACGATCGCCGTATAGTTTAGGTAGCCAAGCAAGCGCTTGAACCGTTTGAGCTTGCAACGCCCCTGCGCCCTGCGCGAGCCCAGCAATCCCAGGCAAATCTTTATCACGCAACAGCGCCATGATCTCGTCGGCTCGCAGCTGCGCAGCGGCATCCGCCTCAATTAAGCTGCGCACTAACCCTGCGTGGCATAGATCAAGGCGCAACGCTTGTACGCCAGCCAAGCGCGCGCTTTCGAGCGCAAGGCGAATAATTTCAAGATCAGCCTCAAACCCTTTATGCCCAAAGATTTCGGCACCGATCTGCAACAGCTCGCGGCTAGAGAGCAAGCCCGCAGGTCGTGCATGCAGCACCGGGCCGCAGTAACACAGCCGCGTCACGCCTGCGCGATTTAACAGATGGGCATCAATTCGGGTAATTTGGGGCGTCATGTCGGCGCGAACACCAAGGGTGCGGCCCGACAACTGATCGACTAACTTTGAGGTGCGCAAATTCAGATCACTGCCCGTACCGGAGAGCAATGAATCAATGTATTCAACCAACGGAGGTGCCACCAGTTCAAACCCGTAGGTACGAAACAGGTCAAGCAACTGCCGACGCAGCTCTTCGATACGGCGCGCCTCAGCCGGCAGCGTATCGGCCAGGCTTTCAGGCAGTAACCAATTACCTTTCATAGGGGTTGCAACTAAAAGTTTAAAAAGTGTCGCCCAAACGAAAAGCGGCTTGGGGCGTAAGCCCGGCAAGCCGCCAGAACAATCGTTAAAGCTTACATCGTATTATACCTATTATGGCAACACTGTTACGGCCTCAGTGACGAGGCTGGTCAGTGACTACTTTTCTGCTACGCACTCAGTTCAATGGCCGCGCAGTATCTATTTGCCAGCAGACGATTTTAAATACCTAAAAAAGTCGGACGTTGGGTCGACTACCAAGACATCGCCCTGTTTGCCAAAGGCCGCACGGTAGCCCTCTAGGCTTTTATAAAAACTATAAAAGTCTAAATTGGCGCCATAGGCTTTCGCGTAGATCCCTGCAGCAACAGCATCGCCCTCACCCATGATGGCTTGAGCTCGGCCGTAGGCCTCGGCCACGATTTGCTCGCGTTTACGGTCAGCTTCAGCGCGGATTTTTTCGCTTTCAGCTGCACCAATTGAACGCGCCTCGTTGGCCACGCGCAGACGCTCGGATTCCATCCGGCGGTAAACCGACTCAGAAATTTCAGGGGCAAACTCAATGCGCTTTAACCGCACATCGACAATTTGCACACCCAACACTTCGGCCCGCTTCACTACGTTTGAGAGCACTTCGTTCATGATGACTTCACGCTCAAGCGACACCACGTCTTTAACAGTACGGATGTTGACTGAAGCGTTGAGTGCATCACGAATTTGCGCCTGCAAGCGCTCGCGGGCAGCACGTTCGTTACCACCGAAGGTCACGTAATAAAGCTTAGGATCAGCGATGCGCCACTTGACGAACGAATCGATCAACAGATTCTTCTTTTCAGAGGTTTGAATACGCTCGGCGTCTTGCGCATCAATCGTTAACAAGCGACGATCAAGCGTGACGACGTTTTGCAACGGAGGCGGTAGTTTGAAATACAAACCGGGCTCAGAGACAACTTTTTTGACTTCACCCAAGGCAAACACAACCGCGTAATCGCGCTCGCGCACGATAAACACCGAAGAAGACAATGCAATGAGGCCGATGATCAATGCGATCAACAGGGGAAATAATCTTTTCATGATCTGTCCTCTGCTTAGCGACTGCCGCGATCGCGCGTCAGTGAGTTAGGTGAACCGGACACCGCCGGGCGTACGGGCGTTGTCGCACCAGGCATTGGCATCGGAGGTATCACAGGCACCCCCGTAGACATTGGTGAACCCGAAGCAGCACGAGAGGGATCTTGCGCCGCTTGCTGGGTGATCTTGTCGAGCGGTAAATACAACATATTGTTTGAACCCTTGGTGTCAATCAGCACCTTGCTAGCATTGGCAAACATTTGTTGCATAGTTTCAAGATACATCCGCTCGCGAATCACCTCAGGAGCCTTGCTGTACTCGGCCAAGACGCTGCCAAAACGCGCAGCATCACCCGTGGCAGTCCCCACGACCCGTGCGCGATAACCTTCGGCTTGCTCAAGCATGCGCGACGCTTGCCCAGCCGCCATTGGCACAATCTGGTTGCTATAAGCCTGACCTTCATTTTTCTGACGGTCTAAGTCTTGCCCAGCTTTGACTGCGTCATCAAAGGCAGCCTGCACTTGCTCTGGCGGTTGCACGTTTTGAATCGCAACGCTGCTCACCTGAATACCGGTTTTGTAACGATCGAGAATCTGCTGCATCAGTTTTTGTACATCAACCGCGATCGCAGCACGCTCTTCGTACAACACTTTATCCATTGGCTTTTTACCGACCACTTCACGCATCGCAGCCTGAGCAGTTTGCCGCACAGACTCGTCTGGATCTTTGGTTTTGAAGATGTAATCCGGTGCACCATCGGCACGCAGGCGATATTGCACGACAAATTGCACATCGACGATGTTTTCGTCTTCAGTCAACATCAACGCTTCAGGCAGCACACGATTACGAGCGTTGCCACGAAAGCCGACTTCAAAGGTACGTAATTGAGAGATATTGACCATCTCGTGCCCCTGAATTGGGGCCGGGATACGCCATTGAAAACCAGCTTGCGCAGTACTTTTGTATTTACCGAACTGGGTCAAGACAGCAACCTGACCTTCTTGAACGATAAAAAATCCGCTACCCAGCCACAGTGCAACCGCACCCGCCGCAATAATACCCAAGCCTATCTTAGACTGGCGCGGCGTGGGCCCACCCATGCCTGGCGAAGGATTAGGGCGCGAGCCTCCGCCGTTACCACGACCAAACAAAGAGCCTAAGCGATTATTAAAATCGCGCCAGACTTGATCGAGATCAGGTGGGCCGTTGCCTTGAGGCGGACGCTTAGGAGGCTCAGAGCCATTGCCGCCTTGCCCACGACCCCAACCGGGATCATTGAGATTGAATATTTTGGAGAGAAGTCGCATTGTTTTCCAGATTTAAAGCAAACTGACTGATTGCACTACGTAAACCATCTAACCCCAACCGCTGCTGGGCACTTAAAAATACTCTGCAAATCGTACCATGCGGGTCAGATTCAACGCGCGGATCAAGCCCTGCCAAATCGATCTTGTTATAGACCATGACACGTGGGATTTCGGCCGCACCAATGTCAACTAACACCTTATCCACCTCAGCAATTTGTTCGTCTCGCTGGGGGCTGGCCGCGTCAACCACGTGCAGTAAAAGATCGGCTTGAATCGCTTCTTCGAGCGTTGCCCGAAAAGCAGCGATCAGTGTAAGCGGTAAGTCGCGAATAAAACCCACAGTATCTGAAAGGGTAATTTGGCCAGCACCCTCTATCCACACACGGCGAGTCGTGGTGTCGAGGGTGGCAAACAGCTGATCTGCTGCAAAAGCGCCGGCGCGGGTCATCGCATTGAACAGGGTTGATTTACCCGCGTTGGTATACCCCACCAACGACACCGACAGGGTGCCGCCGCGCACCCGCGAGCGACGTTGCGTGGTGCGCTGGCGCTGCACACGTTCAAGACGTTCGCGTAGCAAGCGGACTTTTGCGCCGATCATGCGGCGATCCATTTCAAGCTGAGACTCACCGGGGCCGCGCATGCCGATACCACCGCGTTGGCGCTCAAGATGAGACCACATGCGCGTCAGTCGGGTTGAAAGATGCTGTAACTGTGCCAACTCAACCTGTAACTTACCCTCGTGACTTTTGGCACGTAACGCAAAAATATCCAGAATCAAAGCAACGCGATCGACCACGCGCAAATTGAACTGGCGTTCGAGATTACGCTGTTGCGCCGGAGACAAAGGCTGATCAAATAAAATGACCTCAGCGTCGAGCTCTTGTGCAAG
>Ga0247843_1008610_pt1 | contig 11797 bp, 6 predicted proteins | sample LaCruzMarch2017__FD_192420 | JGI IMG/M metagenome (GOLD analysis project Ga0247843, IMG submission 192420) | Freshwater microbial communities from meromictic Lake La Cruz, Castile-La Mancha, Spain - LaCruzMarch2017_8m | ecosystem: Environmental > Aquatic > Freshwater > Lake | place: Spain...
GGCAAAAGGCGTTGCAATACTTGACGAGCATACACGACTTGCACGTCTTGAGACTGACAACTCCGCCCCCCTCCTCACTGCCGCACTCGGCGCAGCAGCTGCCGTTGATCTGGTTGATGTTCATCATGTCTTGTGGATTTTTCGTTTTTGTCCCGGACAATTTGTGTTAATAGTGAGATAATTATATAGTGCGACGAAAATGACACTACTTGGACATCCTCTCAATCCCCATTACATACTCCGTTCCGGGCATTGTACGAGCATCCCATAGACAACGTGTGGGGGGGACGGAGGAAGAAAAGGTCCGTTGGAAATCCCGCCATATTTGACCAAATCACACGATGAAAGGTCGACGACGGAACAATCGACAAAAAGAAACCACCGCAAAGCATAATGGTCACCATCGTACCAAAAGAGAGAGGGTGGCAGTGGTGCTGGCTCTGTCATCATTCCATGTGCTGTATGTGGCACGGGCGAAGGAAGGCGAGTGTCGAAAATTCCCTCCTCTTTTCTTCTACTATTATTTAGCTGGCACTCATGTTTAATTCCGTGCGCCATCATTCCCCATTAACTTATATCATATGTATACAGGTACAAATGTCCCCAATGTCGTACTCCGTTCTGCTGCGTACGGTGTTCGAAGGATCACAGGGCGAATAGCTGTCCACCCGGCGGGTTGGACGCCACATCATCATCGCCATCAACTATCACCGTTGCCAATGACGACGAGGATGAGTCGACGTCGGTAAATTACTCGAAGCGGCAACATCATGCGAAGAGGCGACGCAAAACTCGACGACGCGATAATAATGATGACGACGACGACGATTGTGACGATGAACCGGGATGGAATATCACTCCGCAAATGAAGGAACTATTACACGATTCAACGTGGCCACGATCCACATTACGAACGGAGGTGGGAATACGTCAATTAATACGTCATATTGATGGTGCTTCTGATAGTAGCGAGGATGAGAAGATCGATGATACTGCCACTACTACTGGTACTGCTACTGCTGCTGGTAGTGGTGGACACGGATATAATAATAATAATGGTAAGAGGAAGGATGATGGGAATGGTAATGATATTAGTCCACGCGTACTAGCATTGGCACGTGCTAAATATACACATCCTAAATTTGCATCCTTTATTGATAAGTTACTATGTACAGCGGGGGTATTACAAGAGCAGCAGAAGTCATCCTCTTCTTCTTCGTCGTTGTCGTCGTCGTCGTCTGCGTCATCGTTAATTGAAGGAGTGGGAATAGATGGTGCTGTTCGAGGACATTTAACGTTGGTACCGGTTTCACGTGCTATTGCAGCAAGCTCTACTACTAATGGACAAGATGACGACAGTGAACAGGATGACAATGAAAGAAGTAGTAATAGTAGCAGCAGCGATGATGAAAGTAGTGTGGATCCTGATATTACTAATACAGGTGTGGACAATAGTTAAGTCGGGGCACAATTGTAAATAATAGCAAGAGAGAAAGAGATGAGGGGATAATTAATCAAAGTAATATTAATCAGCTTTAAAACTATCAGCTTCTTCTTGTATTATTTCACAAATCAGCATTTATTTTATGAACGAACACAACACAGGTAAACAGAATTACGATTCCACAAACACACGCAAATCTCTTCTCTCTCTCTCTCTGCACTTCTTACTTTTCGTCATCACTTGATAGACTTTGCCATATACTTTCCTCCTCTGCGGGTGATATCACATTCTTCTTTCTATCTTCTACCTCACGTATTGTTGATTGCTTTTTGTTGCGGCTGCTACTACTCATGTTTCTGTTGAAAACATCTTGCTTACTCGCACGTATTTCATTGATATATTCGGCCACTGATCCCCAATCATTCTTGGATATGAACAAATCCAATTCTTCCTGTGTCCACTTATTAAAACTATCACTACTACTGGGAAGTTCGGATTGATCGCTCGTCTTTTTCTTGCAATTGCCACTTGTTCTCTTTTTCATCGTCGTTGTCTTCTTCTTAGTATTCGTACTGAAAATAATTGAATCATTCCCAATGCCACTTAATGCCGATACACTATCGTCATCCTCACTCCATAGTTCATCGTCTTCGTCCTTATCATCGGCGGAGGAGGAATCTCCCAAGTTCTCAGCACGCTTCGACGTATACTTTCGATTGCTTCCTCCACCACTAACAGCGGCGGCACTCGTGCCTTTGCTACTAGTCTTGGCGGTTTGTCCTGCTACTGCACGTGATGAGGTGTTTGGTATGTGAGGAATATCATTCTCCTCCTCCTTGTGACCGCCGCCACGATTATTTGTCATTTTTTTACTACCGATGATTGCGGTTATTTCACTGACAATATTCGAACTATTAATACTACTACTACTATCAAACGTCGCAGCACCACTTACATTCCGATTATAGGCAGTATCGTTCCTTCCTGGGGATGAAGGATTAATGATATGACCCGTATTCGTTACTTTCTTCGTTGAGTCAGATTTAGTAGAAGTCGCATGAGAGACATAAGTACGTTGCCGACTAAGCTGATCCGAGATTGACTTATTATTCGACCTTCCACTGTTTGGCATTGGACTGAATTGATCGAATGTATCATGTTGCTCGCCATCCTCATCTTCGAATTGACTTGGCGTTACTGTTACAACCTGCTTAATAGAAGAAGTCTTTAGTCTACTACCCTGCTTCTGTGGTTGTTCATCAAAGGGTGCCTCATCTTCATCGAAGGGTACGTCGTTTGATTCATTATTCTGCTCATTGGGTAATAACACATTCGCCATTTTTTCCACATCATCTTCAGCTTCCTCGGACAAATCATCCGCGAGGTACGTGTGTTGCTTCGTTGGTGCGGGAACATCAACAGTCGGACCGCCTACTGCTGCTACTGTGCCATCCTGATGAGAATCCTTAAACTCGGAAGGTTTTACCCAAGTAACCATTTTTGTCATATTATGGAAATAATATGTTTTACCCGTCGTTGCATCCGTTGCTTCCCTCCAATGTCTAACATCGTCATAAGTAGTGTTGCTATTATTTGCAACAACCTCCACTGCCGGGGCTGGTATCAATTGGTTGCTGATCCCTTCCGTGGTGCCTACTGATACAGTATTATTCTCTTCAATTGGATTCTTCTTTTCTGCAGACTTGACAATGTTCTTACCAATGATATTATTAATCATTTGTACCGTAGATACCGATCTTTCAGCAAGCTTGACTTCTTCTTCTTCTTTAGCCTTCTCATCATGACTTGTTTTGCCGTCCTTCTCATTGAGACATGTAGGCATTGTCCATGAAACCTCCTTCGTTTTACTATTATAGTAATAGACTTCATTCGTCGATTTGTCTATCGTTGCACGCCAATACTTGACCTGATCGGGATTACCAGTATCGTCACCTTGCTTATTACTACCGAGTGCCTTCTTACCAACAATACCTACAAGGCCCGACCGTTTCTTTGTACTACTAGTATTGTTGTTGTTGTTGTTGTTGGCTTCATCAAATCCCACTGGCTTATCCCATCGTACCTCCCTCGTCAATTTGTGATAGTAGTAATACTTCTTCGTTGATCTATCATATACAGCATTCCAATGTCTGGCATTCCTGATATCCTTGTCTGATATGACTGGTGCCGTCGTAGTATTAGTAGTAGTAGCCTTGGTTTTGGGTGCTGCCAACTTGAAGTTATTCATTCCTTTCTTCATCGAACGCAGCATAATTGCTGATTTCAATGTTTTCTTATCTTTCATAGCCTGACCGCCTGTATTTGTTGATGATATCATCAAGTCATCAATCTCAAATTCTTCCTCGAGGGTTTTGTTCAGTAGGTCTTGTTGCAATACTGGTGGTGTACATACCTCGGGTAGATATGAACGACGAGCCAATTTATCCAACACTTGTTCGTCGTTGGTAGTAGGAGTCTTCGTCTCCCGCAGTTGTCTGTCGGGAGTTGCAACATCATGAAGAATGATAGTGGGGTCACTATCAGTGGATACAAGTGGAGGAGTTGATGCAATAGCAGCACGTGGTTTATTCTTGTCCTCCTCGTCCTTCTTCTGAGAATGTCGCCGTTGTCGTCCTACTTGACGAGATCTAGTTTCTTTCAACTGTATAGACGATTCTTCCTCGATGTTGATGGTTGTCTTCTCATCCTGTAACACTGCAGCAATTTCAAGTGCCGACGTTGGACTAGGACTTGGCGCCATCGTTGACTTATCGATTTGATCTACTACCAAATCTCTTGTTGTTGTTGTTCCGACTGACATGTTCTTTTTGTCCTCCTGCTGCACAATAGTAACCGGAGGAGGAGGACTGTCAATGTTTGTGGGGATGATATAGTTGTTGTTCCTGCCACCGAGAAGCATTCTCATTGGATTACTACTCTTCTTGATCATACTGATTTTCTTACTCCCTCTCTGCGGAGACGATTTGCTTCTCCTATTATTCTTCCGTGGGGGGGGAGCCGATACTGGCATCTTACTTTCATCCAATATTAGTTCGACATTGTCATACTCCTCTTCTTCGTCGTCCTCATCAGTCTTCATCATTAGCTCCCCATCATCCTTTGTAATGTTGCATTGAGCGATACTAAATGGTGTATGAGTAAAACCACCACCACCACCACCAGCGCTAATATAACTTTCCTCATCAAATGTATTATCAACATCATCTGGTGGGAGACCCCATATTGCTGGTCGTGGGTATACAGCACCACCATTATCATTCCTTGGCGGAGGAGGTGGTGGAATGATGTCATAATCGTCCCCTCCTCGTCCACCATTCCCAAGGAATGCATCAAAGTCACGAAAGACGGCACAACTTTTCATGGCCTTAATTAATATACCCTCACCACCACCACCACCACCAGTAGTAGTCATACTATCACAATGACGTTGTTCACGATGATGATATCGACTGGCAGTAAAAGTAGTACCAGTGTCATCAACGCTCCTACTCCTCGTCCTATGAACATACAGATTACATCCACCACCGCCAAAACATTCCTCCTCCTGTTGCATCATCATCATCATCTTCTGTTGTTGCTGCTGCCGTTGTTGTTGATTCAATCCAGCAATCCAAGATTCACTCGACAATGTCGGACTTAGACTGGCACTCAAGTCAGACATCGTCGTTCCAGAGCTCGAATTACTGCATAATATTTTATTAATTCTCGGACCAAATTCCATGCCGCTGCTACCGCTGGAAGGGGTGGGTAATGTCAGTTGTTGTTGTTGTTGCTGCTGAGCCAATTTGTCAGCATTGGCAAGTGCCGCGGCAGCAATTATGTCATCATTATTAGTAGTATTCATATTAATCTTACGAACACTCCCACGCAATAATAACTTGTGTGCCAACGTCTTCTTCTTGTTGTTGTTATTTGGCTGTGAGTCTTCGCCCTCGTGCAAGTCATCGTAACTGCACTCGAGGCAGTCATCGTCAAGTGATGCAGTCTTATCGGGAGAGGGTTGCTGTTTGTTGTTGTTGTTGTTGCTGCTGATCCAGTTGCAACCATCATCATCATCGTTGTTATTATCAACAAAGTCGGTCTTGTTGCTCTTGCTGATTGGGAGGATATTCTCCATGCGCCGTCCGATCGATTTCACGGCCGTCGTTGCAGTCGTTGCAGTCATGTCTCGACGAGTATTATTTTACTCGACTATTCTCTTCTCACCCGATCGATGCCAAGCCAAGCCCGAGGGGTCAATCAAAGAGACCTCTGCCAACGTTAGATTTAAAGCTTGAGTAAATGAATTTGAATTGCCTTTAAGCTTCCAACAGGTCGAAACAATCTACATACGATACACCCTGCATCTTCCCCCCACTCTTTCCATGCACCAACAACATTATTGTCTCTACGATACGACCCCTTCATTTTTGGCTTTTCTAAAATTAGACGAGAAACGACAAGGGGGTCTTGTGTGCCTTAAGTAGAGCGTAAATGCTTACAAAAAGGCGGGCTTTGATGCCACACTTCACACTTCAAAAAAAACAGGTGTTTTTGAAGAAGAACAGACCGAAAGATAGGTACTACAAACTCTGAATCAAATGGACACTCAAAATAGAGATTTTCTGTTCGATATCTTGACTATTTATCTATTATTTGTTTGATTGACTTCTCTCAAAGAAGGTATTTTGTTATGGAGTTTGTAGATATGTCCTCTCCGGCTTGGAGTGAACCATGAGGGAGGATTAGACAAGTCTCCTCATAATTCTCACATGAATATCACCGTTGATAACCGTGAAGGCCTGTCGTCCACAGCGGCTGATGATGGCCCTCCTTCGTTCGTCTTCGTTACCCCAAAGACGAAAGCATCATCCATGACGACAACAAGTTCATCAACTTTGTGGCGTCCTCCGCTACCATCACTACGGCGTCCACAATACCCTCACCTTTTAGCAGACACACCGGCAACATCAACTTGTCCTTACATTCTTGATGCTGCCTCATTCGATACTGATGATGACATACTTCAAGGACTTCAAGACTTGGCAGATTATCAAGACGAAGAAGAAGATCGAGCTGACGATGGTCACGGTCACCACGATAATCTAAATCTACCCCCAGCACCCTTCCCAGCTGCACCACGTATCCGCCATCGATGGCAACCACGTCATCGTAGGATTAGCAGTGATATGTCATCGATCGATATGCCAGACTTAACCAAGGCAACACCAGATGTGCGTCGTGGTAGTTATTCAACTTCGGCGACATCGTTGTCATCATCGATAGATTCGTCATCTAATACCAAGCCATCTGCTACTACTACTACTACTACGACTCCCGGCAGTAATAGCAGCAGTAGCAAGACCTCCTCTCCAAGTAGTAGTAATAATATCAATAACAAGTTCAAACGCATGAGTTTGCATCAATTCGTTACGGCAAATCCGCAAGCAATACTATCGGTCCAAGCCAATACACGACTTAATTGGAGAACAAACTAAAACACACCGCCAATCACTCTGCCAAAGCTCGAAAAATGTAGGAACCACAAGATACACATACATTCTTAAGTACCCATGAAGGATTAAGTGTCACAATACAAATAATACTGTAGGGGGAACGAGTAACTATACTAAAACACTTTTTGTATCATTATTACAAATTTTGTTATTTGTTTTTTTCATCTTATATAAAATATGTCAATACTTCTTCTTCCTTTTCCCAGCCGGCTTCTTTGTTATTGTATTATTCCACATATTATGATCCTCCTCTTCTTGTTCTTGATACATTACTGTTGTTATCATTACTCGACAATGGTGATAAACCGAATAATCTCAACTGCTGCTGCTGCTGCACAATAGGAGAAGTAATATAATTAGTTAATGATGATGATTGTGCTACATCGTTACTACTACTAATAGTACGACGTCCTTGATCCCTCATTGGAGATAGATGATACACATTTGTTGTTGTTGCTGTTGTTGTTGTTGTTGCGGTCGACGTACCAAGTTTTTTCGAAGGCAGGAGTCTCTTTTTCTCTTTCTGTTGTTGATTAGATGGATTATTACTTCTCCATAAATTAGTCGGAAGTACCGTTGATGATATCCTATCATGAAAACCTTGCTTACTTCTACTCTCATCACCACCACCACCACCACCACCACCACCACGTGTAGATAGACGATGTAACGGTGTCTCAGCCACGATGGGACTTTCCATTTGTAATTGAATGGAATGACGTAGTAGTTGTAGTTGATCGTGCTGAGGAACTGGCGTTTCAGTTACAATTGCATCACGATAGTGGCGTATTGTTCTTGTTGATATTTGACTCTTGGCAGGTGTTTCGTCAATAACTGATTGATGATGTTGCGAGGGTGTCTCTGCTATAGTAGACATGGGTAATACACCCCGGGAATGACGAGATCGAATTGTCTTCATTGGTGTTAGAGTGGGTGACAAAGTTGTATCATCGACTTTTCGTTTTCTCAGAACAACTGCAGCTGTTGTCATAGAGGCAATGGTTCCTAAAGGACGCAGAGTCTTCTTCTTCACATCAATAATCTTCTTCTCTGTCACTTGCGTCTTCATCGGAATGAGCTTCTTCGCATGTGGTGGAGCAGCCTTTACCTCACGGAATAGTGTTGTAATGTTCGATAACTTCGATCCTAGGTGACTACCAACATAATTCCCCCGTGCTGATCCCTTCAAAAATGGATTAGACGTCCGAGCTGAAGAAGCTTTGGCAGTTAAACTTACCGATGTTTTGAATAATAGTTTGTCAATATTCGGTTCGTCTTGTATGGAGGTGGATAACTTCGTTACAGTGGAGGGTTTTGTCGTTGTACTCTGTAGTTCTATTGTATTTGTTACGTTGTTATCATTGGTAGCATTCGAATTCAACGACAATGCCTTTCCTTCTTCTTCTTCTTTTACAAGTGACGCAAAGTATGCTCGTTGGCGGTTATGCCTCTTTGCTAGTAGTTGTTTCGTCGGGCTCTCAGAATTAGTACTAGTGCATGCATACAACAAATTGCAATGTCGTTCATGATCCTTGTCGGGAACAGCAGGTATGTCATTGGTAGTAGTTGTTGGATTCAATAGAACATAAGACGACGGTTCATCAACCAATTCAATCTCAAAATGATCAAATATTATAGCACCATATTCAGGAATACGCTGTCGAAAGCCAAATGTTAATGTATATTTGAGCCACTGCGATAGATTCGTAGACACGGGTATCACGTATGGTACTAGTTCAGTCAACAGTTTTATGTCGTCGATGAGATCCTCTTTTCCTGATGCTGACGATACAGCGATTATCTTCCTCCTTTTCTTTCTTTTCTTATTATCATCCTTATTTATTGCTACATCATCATCTGCTGTCAGTGCAATCGATCGTTGTATTATTTCCCACCCCACATCCTGAGCATGATTCCACAGTATCATACGTATCCAAAGTTGCAGCAGTATCAATTGCAATAAATATACATTATTCCTTCTCTCATCATCATCTAATCGTATATCGTCTCCACTATCATTGACAGTAGTCTGCTTGTTAGGAGTAGGAGTACTATTGTTATTGTTGCGATTTATCACCATCCATTTGATACTATTCACAGATTTTAATACATTTGCTAATCCATTTACTATTTGTTGACACGTATTACTGGACAGGAATGTTTTATCATACGGATGTTGATATTGTAATACTGATTGAAATGATTGTACAATTGACCAGGGTGATGCTGCTGGTGCTGTTCCTTTAATTGATTGTTCAGACTCCGTCATCTCTCCCCCTTGCTGTCCTTCAAATACGTAGTCAGACTGAGAAGAGAATGACTCTGAGGATGAAGATTGTCGTAGTTGTTGTATACATGATTTGTATTCGGTAATGAATGATGCAAGTGCCACCTCCTGGTCAGGTGGTTCGCCACCAGACACATCTAAGAACGATGACATTGATGCCTCTATTGTTGTCTCATTCTCCTCACCAAGTTTACCGATTGTAGTAACTGATGATATTACTTTTGACAATGCCGATGATGGTGATGATGATATCAACGACGAAGTAGTAGCAGCAGAATTTTGTGACATTTGTTGGGTTGATGATACACTTGACGAAGACGAATTCTTATTGTCAAGACTTTGTTTTGAAGACCTGTGTTGTTTGTGTTTCTGCTGCTGGTATTGGTGCTGTAACTTTTCTTGTTGCATATATTCCAATCGTTTCTTTCGTTCGTCCGTTCCTGGATTATTAGCAGGAGTTTGGTCATTATTGTTCGATGACTTTCGTTTACGATGTCCCGTAGAAGATGAAGCAGAATTATTCCCTTGTTCTAATTCTCCTCGCTTCGTGATGGATGAGTCAGTGGGAGTCGACGATGACTTGTTTTCAATATCGTCACTAGCTGCCATTGTTGTCGTTGGGAATACTGCAGTTTCTCGCTTCTCCTTGCTGCTATTGTTGATGTATATTCCTGCTCTTCCATCCAAACTCAATTTGGACGATGACAAGATATCATCCACACTCATTCTACTCCTCCTAGCAGCCTCGCTGCTGCTGCTATTCGTTAAGCTACTTCCACTGCTCGTCGTCTTTTTACTAAGGGTGCTAACTGCAGGACTTGCCGGAGACCTCGTAGCAGTGACCAAAGTATTGACACCTCGACGTTCTGTGGAAGACATTATTTATGCTGGCTCGTGACAAAAGCTAGAAGATGATGAACGTATGCTACCAGCGACAGATGATGACGACACCAATGATATTATGATGAACGCTGCTGGTTGTCACGTCGTGACTACTATGATGTTGCGTCGTTGTACTATCCTTCACTTCTTTCAGAGACCAATGCTATGGCGCGCCAAATTTTATCATGGTGGTACGAGATGAGAGAAGGGAAGAGGTGGAAGATGAGAGAGAATTGCGACTACTATGATGAGTGGACAACAGATGTTATTGCTAGAGCAATAGCTAGAATTTTCATTAATAAAACTCAATAACCTATTATGTAAACGAATAATCAATTAGCATCTCTCCACGACCCGGAAATATTTAGCAGGTGGGAGGTTTACATCCACCTCCCCCTTCCCTTCCCTTCCCTCATGAAATTAGACATCTCTCCTCCCCCATCTTTACATCAAACACTCCCCCCAATTATTGAATTTAAACGGAGGCAATGAAAGCCTTGCATGGGAACTCCAACGGGGCCAAGTTGGTCACACGTACTACATTACCGGCACCGGGAGTGTTGAAGATGACATACAAAGAGTTCAATAGACCATTGTTCGTGAATACTTCGTACTTTTGCTTGAAATTGTTCGGGCTGAATTATATAATAATATATAAAGAAGAACACGGGAGAAGGGGGGGGGGGTAAGACACGACAATGTCAATAAAATCATGGATACAACAAACATCTAAGAATACGGTAAGCATCACACAAAATCTCTCCAAGACTCACCCATTCAAGAGCTCGACTTGGGCATTAAGCTGTCGGGTATCAGTGTATAGCAATACCTGAACTTGATCCACACTCGCATCAAAGTTGACACTATGGACAGCCCCACCCTCAATGTACCGTCCCTGATTGGCAGTCAATAGGTCAGCACGTTGTGCCACCATGCCAGGACTGGCATATGCCGCCGCAGCATTGAGTGGGAAGTCACCCGGACCGGTATTATTAATATCAATAGCCGCGGCCTTGTTGCGTGTACCGATCAAACTCTGTACCGGACGCATCATCCCATCTTCCGTGTAGGCCTTGACCTTCATGGGGGTCCAGTCCGGACCGATCCATAGTTCGATTAATGACTCGACGGGTCGGCCATTGGAATCGATCCCCACCTGAACAATTTCTTGATTGGGGTCCGGAAATTCCCAATGCTCACGTGATGAACCTTCGATACGGACCGAACGGCCAATGTTCGCCAGGTCCCATTCAGTTGCCATGGCCATGGAATGGGCCGTTGTCGCCCTAGAGACACGGGCGGCACTGGGAGCAAAGGCAGCGACGCCTGAGACGAGGGCAAGGGAAAGAAGGAGCTTCATGGTGAAGGGGGTCGAGGTGCGAAGATGATGGCGACGGCAAAAAATATTGATGGATGACGTTTAGTTGAAGATTTTGAAGTCTAAGTTCTACCTACTACATAAATAGGAAGTGCTCAAGGGTGAAGGGTGATGTTGAGTGGTTGTGATCTTTGTTGATGTGGTGTTGTAACGTTGGTAATGAATGATGAACATCAACCAGATCAACGGCAGCTGCTGCGCCGAGTGCGGCAGTGAGGAGGGGGGCGGAGTTGTCAGTCTCAAGACGTGCAAGTCGTGTATGCTCGTCAAGTATTGCAACGCCTTTTGCC
>Ga0247843_1008611_pt1 | contig 11789 bp, 8 predicted proteins | sample LaCruzMarch2017__FD_192420 | JGI IMG/M metagenome (GOLD analysis project Ga0247843, IMG submission 192420) | Freshwater microbial communities from meromictic Lake La Cruz, Castile-La Mancha, Spain - LaCruzMarch2017_8m | ecosystem: Environmental > Aquatic > Freshwater > Lake | place: Spain...
GCATATTCTTATACCGGCCCGATTCTCCCTCGAACCAAAGGCCAACTATGCGGACTATCGCGGTCAGGATGCCCGGTTGTATTTCCTCTTCTATAAGAGTTTTCTCCCGTTGAGCATCATCCATCGGTTCATCACCCGTCACCTTAATGATGCTATCAACGAAGACTATTGGTATCGAGGAATCGTAATTAAAGACCCCACCACCAATACCGAGGCATTCGTAGAACTGAACGAGAACGAAAGACGTGTTTATCTATGGTTCAAAGGGGACGACATTATTGGCTATTGGGGATACTTACGGAGAGAATTGCGAGAACTCAGTAATTTCTTCAGTGGTATAGAATACGATGAGTATGTGGCCATTGACGAGGGGAACCGAGGAAAATTGTGGGTCAAGTACAGTAATCTCAGACGCTCCCTCAATCGGGGGCTTTCTACTTACTATGACCCCTCGCTCGACATGGATATAGATGTCATCAAGTACCTTAACATCTTTGATGGCGAAAATATTCTGCGCGATTTTCGCAAAGGACTTAGAAAAGGGCAAATTCAAAGTGCTATAGATAGCCTGAATGTCAACATAAGTCCACAGTTCCACCTATCTCAGTCACAGATTCAGCATCAAGAAACCAGTGTGAATGTGAAAGTGCAGCAGCTCTCAGATGACATCATGGGCAAACTTAGTGTCCTGATGCAAGAGAACGAAAATGTGGTAGCACAGAACAGGCTGCGCCAAGTGAAGGAGGCCACTGAGGCATTGGAGCTAGAAGCAGATCCCCGCAACGCCAAGCGTTCGGGCATGTTGGACAGGTATGCCCATTTTCTCACCCAATTGAAGCAAGGTGGTGAATGGGTAAACACCATTACCGATGCCTCCAAAAATCTGCCTCAGCTCACGCAGCGCATGGCGAGCTTGTTAGAGCATTTCCAAGGAGCCTTGGGTTGATTCGTATTTGTTGCTGAACTTTGACCCATCATGATGAACGAAGCGGAGATTAGAACATTAGTGGCATTGGGTGAGGACAGTCGTCACCAGTTCAAACGTGAGGCACGCTCTCCAGAGTCGTTGGCCGCTGAAATGGTAGCATTTTCAAATGCCGAAGGAGGCACCATTTTTATTGGTGTTAACGACAATGGCACATTCGAAGGGATTCCTGCTGAAGATAAGGCTCGCCTCAATCAACTCATTGCTAGTACAGCAAATGATGGTGTTCGCCCACCCATTTACCCACAGACTGCTTGGGCACAGATTGATGGCAAGGACATTCTACTTGTGCAGATTTCTAGTGGAGTGCAAAAACCTTATTGCGACCGTCAGGGCCGCTATTGGGTTAAGGTGGGGAGTGATAAGCGTGCTGCTGCACCCGAAGAATTGTTTCGTATGTTTCAGCATGCCCAACGCATCTACTTGGATGAATTAGCTGTTCCGGCCAAATTAGACGAATTGGATAAAGCCTACTTTATAGACTACCTCGACCGTAATCACAGCGAAGCCTCTTTTCCCAGCGACCCTATTGAGGCGTTGCGCCTTTTAGATAATATGAAACTGGCCGAAGGAGAATATCTTAATCTGGCTGGTCTGTTACTTTTCGCCAAGAATCCTCAACTTCATCGACCTTACTGCATGGTGAAAGCGGTGGCATTTAGAAGCACCTCAATTGCTGATACAGCCTATGATGATAAGGACGATATTATCGGAAATTTGGAGGATATCTATATGACTTGCATGTCATTTCTACGTAGGAATCTCCGCAAAGTGCAGCCCTCAGCCGAGTTCAATCAATCAGGTAAACTTGAAATATCCGAAAGGGCCTTATCCGAAACTATAGTTAATGCTCTCCTTCATCGCGACTATGGCAAAATGGCCCCAATTCGTCTTCTCATTTTCACAGATAGAGTGGAAGTAATAAGTCCAGGAAGACTCCCCAACCATTTGACACTAGAGAACATCAAAGCTGGCAACACGGTTCAACGAAATCCCACTATTACATCTTTTGGCGCTCGAATTCTACCATATTCAGGTTTGGGCTCAGGTGTAAGACGAATTCTCTCGGAACATCCCAATACGGATTTCATCAACGATGTGGATGGCGAAGAATTCAAAGTAATCTTGAAAAGGACAATCCGTTCCAATTAAGAATCTCAATGTGCTTAGGTGATTCCTTGTTTACCTATGTGTTTATTTTTGTCCAGCATGTTGAAGCCTTAGGTAGGTTCAATTCAAACAGGGCTTTGGATCTAAGGTGACTCCGCCCAACTATGTCTTCCTCCCAATTTCCCCGGTATACCTTCCCCCACCAATCCCCTAAACCATTAGTTTTATCCCACCAATCGGCTCCTCGGGTGGTGTAACTACAGTTGGTATGTTCGGTTATTTCAGTTTCTCCGCCCCATTGCTTAAAGATGCCCGCAAGGGTGCTGCCCAAAAGGCCGCTTACGTAGAAGTGCCAGCGTATGTCTTCACCGCTATGAATAGGAAGAAGTATCCCCTTGGGTTTTATGTAAAAGGCTATGTGGAGCGGGTGAGATACACCATGCAAAAACTAGAGCAACAAGCAGACGGCTCATGGATATTTCCCATATCGGCATCCATTCTAATAAAAGCTAAGAAAAACAGTGGTGACGAGGTCAACATCGCAATGGATAAAGACAGGCTGTCGTTTCCCATGACGGATGCGTTCATGGTAATGTTTTTCAAAGAACCGCAGGAAGTCAGGAACTATTATTACTCCACGCAGATGTCACCCGAAGAGAAGAACCTCTACAATGAATGGGTCTATAGAGCCAGAAACGAAGCCGAACGCAAGGAGCGCATCGCCAGAGCAATTGAAGGCCTTCGCAACAAACTCAGCTTTGAGGCCATGAAGCGAGCTACTAGGAAATAAACCATCCCCTAGTGCAGTCCTCATCTCATTTCCGCTTGTCCCAGTTAAAGGCATAGCCCACTTTAAGGTCGAGATAGTCGGCCACTTGGTTGTGGGCTTTGAGGCCAGCACTCACAAAAAGCCACGGGGTTATATGAAAGCTCAACTCATGGCGATGATACCATCCTGCTATTTCGGGAAAATCGTCAAAGACATACACCCCAATGTATTGCCCAAACTGCACCTTGCCCAACCAAAACTCGTGGCCTACATAAAACGAAAGGCGGTTGTGGTCGCGGGTTGGGTCGTCAGAGCGAAGAATGCGCATGCGCTTGGAGTTGTCCATTTCCCACGTAAACCCACCAGCCACGGCACTCGACCGATGAAACCACCGAGCGTATTGCAGATTAACGTTGAGCACCCAAAACTGGGCAGGGCTTTTGGCATCAGCATTTTTGAGGGCATTGCCAATATCTAATTCCAATCTATTTCGTTTTTCGGGAGGAGGTCTGCGCAACTTACCTCTTGCGGCCAGCTTTATAGGACGAAACGTGTAGTCGAGCCCCACATTGACTGTCGGATAGTTGAGCCCTTTGTTCGGATTGCTGATGCCTCCATTGCTGATGTGGTTATAGTTGCCCGCAAGGCGCACCGCCAAATGGTCGGTGATGCGGTAGTTGAACCCAATGCCCAACATCAGCGGAAAAGCCACATAACTGCTGTAGGCCAAGTTGTAGGGATTGTCGGTTTCGTCATACGGCCTATCGAGCAGAGCAACACCCACCAACCCAATGCGAAACGAAAGGTTGAACCTGCGGGGCACAAAAAACACAGGTTCTACATAGCCATACACGTAATAAGCCGAACCGAGCACTGGCCCATTGTCGAAATTGAAATAGTTGGCCGCAAACCCAACACGAGGATAGCAACTGCAAAAGCGATAGGCTTTGTCGGTAGCCAATTGCCAACTGAAATCGCCTTCCAACCCCCAAGGGTACGATTGCTTAAACTCGAAATCGGCCGAATGCTTAAGCAAATACCCATAGTGCCCACGCAGCCCAAAGGAAAACACCGATTTGCGCAAACTATCGGACTGCACCTGCGCCATTGCGCTGTCTGCATAGGCAAACAGCGCCAAAACCATAAGCACCGCACGACAAACCATGCACGAATTTAGGGAAGAATGGAATTAGCGGTTACCAAAAGGTCTTTAGCGGAGAACTAATTAGACTAAGTTGCATGAACCCACTGCCTTTGATTAGACCTCCAATTAAAACGGAGAATCACGGTATCATCATCCTCGATTGCTTTGATAAGCATCTGGTGTTTAGAAACTAACGGAAGGAAGAATTTGTTTAGTAATAAGATTATTAAATTCGCCAAATAGAATACCTTAAACTGATTGGATATGAGAGTAATTATGATTTTGATTTCTGTGATGTTTTTGTCGATTGGTTTCGGATACGGACAAAAAATCAAGTTCAATAAAAACAAGGTTCTGGTAGATGGAGTCGAGTTTATGGATTGCAAGTTTGGCGGTGATGTTATCAAAACGGAGCTTACTCTGTTTGAGCCAAACTCGGATGTGGAGGTCGCTTTTATAAGATGGGACGGTAGAGGTACGCCTAAATATTCTGGCGATGACTACAATATTTATCAATTTCCTCAAGCCGATTTAGTTCTAGAAACGAAGAGCATTAGAACTTGGGGTGATAAGGTGAAGTGGCTTTTGGAGAACAAGGTAATTATTGACGGTAAGCTGAATACTGAAAAGGCCAAGGCGTTCGTTAAACGTTATGACGAAAACATAACTAATCGAACTATCATTTTAGAATAGTTTTGAACTAGAATATGGTTTAATATCCCTGCCAATTGGCAGGTTTTTTTTGTTAATCTCTCCTCGTTTCGGTTTGCCAAAGTTCTCACTTCTCCAAGAGAGGAGGTGCCTAGTTGAAACGTGACGTGGGAGCGTTACAGAGGCAAACCTTGAGGGAGCTTCGGAACTCAACCCTCAAAGGAGGAGATACCAGGGTGAAGAATTGCCTATGATATTTGCAGCATGTCCTTGCCCTCCATATTTCTCGAAACCGAACGTTTGCAGCTTCGCCCACTTGCCTTACATCATATTGATGATTTGGTAGCGTTGGATAGCGACCCCGAGGTGATGCACTTTCTAACAGATGGCGTGGCTACCCCAAGAGAGGTGTATGAAGAACGTGTGCCCCTGCTAATGCGCTACATGGAAACCAACCCGGGCTTGGGGCTGTGGCCTACATACTTAAAACAAACAGGCGAATTCATCGGGTGGTATATCCTCAAGCACTTGCCCGACAACAGCGAAGTGGAGGTTGGCTTTCGCATTCGCAAACCCTTTTGGGGTAAGGGTTTCTCTACCGAAGCTGGCACTGCATTGCTGCAACATGGCTTTGGCACTTTAGGTCTAAAAACAATTGCAGCTATTGTGCGCCCCGACAATTTTGCCTCGCAGGCAGTGATTCTAAAGTTGGGGTTAATGCCCAAAGGCACGGGTACTTTTCATGGCATCCATTGCCTGTATTTCGAACGAAAGGCTGGCGCTTAGGTACGGGGAACTTCCCTTCCAAGTGTAATCACCTTCTTCAAGAAAAAGGGGCCGCCTCATAAGTTGAGACAGCCCCTAAGTGCAATATGCGCTTGAAGATGAAAACGACTGCCTAGTGGTTTAGTTCACCAGCAGCACTTTAACCACCGAACCATTTACGAAGTTGGCCCTCACGGAATAAACTCCTGAAGCAAGACCATCAAGGCTAATTTGCGAAGCGGAGTTAATGGTGTTAAACTCCCGAGCTACTCGGCCAAAACTGTCTAGAATAACCACACCAACAAGTTGCTCGCTGCTGTTGATGGTGATGTAGTCATTTGCTGGGTTGGGATGCATGCCAAACGAAAGTGCTGGTGCATCGTTGATAGAAGTGACAGGCGAAATCTCCACATCCAACGTAGCGAGAAAGAAACAGTCGGTATTTGAAGCGAAAGCAGTAACCTCACCAGCACCATCTGCGCCCCACTGCACATCAATGGAACTCAAGGTTGGGTCGGTGACGATACTGCCTCCAACCACTTCCCAACTAATAGTGCCGTTGCCAGCCGTGGAAGTATAGGTGGCCACTTGACCTGTTGTGACCATATCTGGTCCTGTAATGTCCGTAATTGTTGGATTTGGGAGCATGGTGTAGGTTACCGGTTCCGAAGTATAGGTGCATCCATATTGGTCTATAACCTGCACAAGGTATGTGGCCGAACCATCAAGCGGTTCGGTGCTGCCTGTTCCAGCCGGCTCGGCATCTACATACCATACATAACTTTCAAACGGCACCGTAGTGGTAACAGTGCCGGGCGCGGCTATTTCGCAGAACTCAAGGTTGAGGTCAGCGGTAATCTGCACCTCAGGCACCTCATATACGTCAATGGTAACGGGTTGGGAGGTGTGCTCGCATCCGCCAAGGTCGATAACCGAAACAGTATAGTCGCCCGCTTCGGTAGCCTCAAGCGTTTGGGTGGTGGTAATGCCATCGCTCCACAAGTAGGATGCGGCCTCAGATGCAGTAAGCGTAACGATGCTGCCACTGCAAAAGATTAAATTGCCTGTGTAGGTAATATCAACCCCGCTTAGGTCGCACACTCCAACCTTGGCTACAAACAAATCGCTGGTTGAGGGAGTAAAGCCTGTATTGGTAAGAACATCGTCACCAAAAGCCACAGTGCCAGCGGAGAACGCCCCGCCCACATACACGCTAGTAGCATTGGAAGCAATGCTTTGGGCCGCGTTGGTGCTGGTGTTGTTCAATGCCCAACCATCGCCCAAGCTTTCGGTGTAGTTGATTACGAAAATATCCTCAGAGCCGATGTTGTACAATTCCAGCGCATTGCCCACTCCATAATTGAGCACCGATGATTTGAAATTCCCCACAGCGTAAAAATCGTTTGTGGTAGGATTGAACGAAATGTCGGTTACTACTTCATCATCGCCTCCTTTAATCTCGCTCACTTGGTCGAGCAGACCACCAGATGTCAAGGTGAGCAAAATCACATCGCTGAGACCGGAACCTTCATAGACCGTTCCTCCCACTTCAATAGCCTGTTCAAAACCAGGTGTGCCATCGTTAACATTGTAGTATTTGGCTGCCACCATCACCTTTCCGTTGGCGTTCGCGCAGATGGCAGTTCCAGTCGCATAGCTGCCATAGCCCGGACCACCGAAATTGCTCCACCACTGAAACACGCCATTGGTAGAATACTTCAGCACATAGAAGTTGGAGGCATTTGAATTGCCTACCATGGTGAATGAGGGTTGCCCGCTGATAGTGACCGATAAATCCAGCATCTGCCCTGTCAGATATACGTTTCCAGAGGCATCCACCGCCATGCGCGTGTCTCCCAAAGTTCCGGCCGAAGAAGTGCGGCCTTGCTGTGGTGTGCCCGAAGCATTGAACTTGATGTAAAAGAATGAGGTGCCCCCACCAGCCTGCGTGACCGATGTAGCTCCAAACGACACTGTGGAGGAATACATTGTGCCAGCGATATAGACGTTATTGGCCGCATCCGTGCCAATAGAACTCACCATCTGGCAGCATGTGGAGATACTATTTGACTTTTGTATCCACGTGATGGCACCTGTAGAAGGGTTAAGTTTCATCACATAGAAATGAATGGATGGCATATCGGACGTACCGAAATACGTGTTGGTACCGAATGTGGCCGAAATAGTGGTGCCAGCCATGTAGGAACCTGTGGTTACCACGTTTCCAGCGGCATCAACAGCTATGTCCATGCCTGCATCGGCATAGGTTCCACCATAAGATTTCACCCATTGTACCACACCGGCAGCATTGTACTTGGCCACAAACACATCGGTGTTGCCATTCTCATCGGCAGTGATTGTGGTGGCAGGTGTGCCTCCAAAATCCAAGTCGGTAGGAGAATTAAACTGCTTGGAGAATTCGCCAGTGACATACACATTGCCTGCGGCATCTGTGGCTACACCGTTCACCTTTTCGTTGTTGAGATTATTGCCGGTAGGGGTGTTGGTGGCAGTGCGACCCCAAACCCATGAAGGGATTTGCGCATGAGCTTGACCAACACTGGCCGAGAGTGCAAGACAGATGGAGAGTTGGGTAATAATCTTTTTCATGTTTTTTTTCTGTTAGAGGTGATTTACAAATGGATGATTTAGATTTGTTTGCAGGTTTAATTGCATGCAAAAGTCATGGAGCCCATAATCCTTAGCAATCCGATTTTTCGAAAAATTCAACTTTCTAAGGGCACATGAGTAACGATTCATTGCAACAAATTATCCACACGCTAGACCCCACCGAGAAGCGCTACTTCAAAGTGTTTGCATCAGCATTTAAGGACAACAGCAGTCTGATTGCACTTTTCGACCGACTGGATAGTGAGAAGGTTTCCGATGATGAGAAAGCCCCGGACACAAGGTCGAAGAATGAAATGGCCGCACGTTCCAATCTGCGCAAGCTGATTCTAAAAGCCATGCGCAACTACAACGAAGACCGCAATAGGAAGGCCGAACTGCGCACTGCTATTACTGATATTGAGTTTCTATTGGGCAAACAGCTCTATGGAGAAGCAGAAAAGGAGATTAAAAAAGCCGTCAAAAAGGCCGAAGCACGATTCAACTATCCTGCGCACATCGAGCTGCTGCTGAAGGAAAACGAGATTAAGAAACAGTATCGCGACCAGCAGGAACTTGTGGAAGCATTTGATACCCGTGCTGCGCAACTCGGCCAACTCATTGCTGCCCTTTCAAGTGCTGCTAATCTGACGCTTCGCAGTGTGGAGTGGGGGCGATACATTACCAGCTTTAACCAAGCTAACCTGCCCAAGCAACGGGAGTTTTTTCTCCAACATATTGAACCCATACTAGCCGAATATGGAAAAGACAATGCCAACGTGTTGAGCACGCTTCACGCCAATCAGGTGTTGTCGCACTATTATTCCATGTTTGATGAGGATGACAAAGCGAGTGCGTTGATTACCGAAAGCAAAGCGCTTTTTCGCAATCACCCAGAACTGAGAAGGGATTTCTTTGGGGTTTATTTCAGCATGATGTACAACCATGCCAGTGCCTTGTATCAAGTGAAAAGCGAAGAGGAATCTCTTGCTATCATAATCGAATTGGATGTGGAATTCAAGGCGGCCTCAGCTACGGACGACATAAGTTACAGTTCTGATCTAAAAATTAGACATCGCTATGCCCTGCTTAGTGGAAAGCTTCGTCCGTTGTGCTATTTCAAACGGCATGCAGAAGCGTTGCCCTTGGAACAAGAATTTCAAGACCTGAGCCGGCAGAAGCTGGTGACGCCCAATTTGATAACCAACGTGTTGCTCCATATTCGGTTTGGAAGCATGCACTTTCATTTGCACAATTACTCGCAGGCCCTGCGGTATATTTCCCAAGCCCTCGATATTCCGGGCGTGAAGGCCGTTACCCAAATATACCTCATTTGTCTCATGGCGCAGGCCGCGTGCCACTATATGCTTGGCGATAGGGACCTTGCCGAAAGCAGATTTCAGAATCTCTACAAGCTCATTCTCGCTGGCGAAGGGAAAGCATTTGTGGCTAAGGCCCATTTGGATTTCATACGAAAGGTTGGTACGCTAGACCTATCCCTGCCCGAACACCGCGCCTCAGCCGAACGCCTCATTGCGGGTATGGTTTCAAACCAAGGAGATACCGACTGGAGAGAATTTATAGACCCTGCCGATTGGCTGCAAGGATTGCTTAATGGGCAGTTTGTGGCTTTGAGGTAAGGGGTAGGGCAGTTTACTGTGGCAGCGCTGTTTCACACGTGCAGCAGAAAACTATTCCAATTGCTGCATCACTATCAATCAAAGTTTACCACCAATTCTTTGTTGTATGCGGTGTCTACCCATTGCAACATTTCGGATTGCATAACGCTTTTTTGAATTAGACCGCTGCCCAAAACTGAATTGATAAGCCACGAAAATAACCACCCAGGCAAAAGATTAGCAATGCGATACATCTTCTCTTCTCTGCGCAGGCGCTTATGCGTTTCGCGATTGTAGGTAGAAAACATCGCTTCGCTAAAATCATTGTGCTGCACGGCACGTTGCAAAAATTGAGCTGCGGTATAGCCGCTCAACATTCCTGATCCAATGCCTTCGCCAGATGATGGACAGACTAAAGAAGCGGCATCGCCCACCAACAAATAGCCATCACCATGCGCCTTACGTTGGCGTCCACTCATGGGCACGCCCCAGCCTTTCACCGTTTCTAAGGGTTCGGCCCTTTCAAAGCGGTGTTTTAAAAGCGGGTCTGTAGCAATAAGCTCCTCAAAGGCTTTGCGCACATTAATTTTCTTTTTGTGAATGTAGCGGCTGGCCATGCCATAGCCCACATTGGCTTCTCCGTTGGGCAACGGAAATATCCAGAAATACGAAAACGGAAGTTTCTTCGGAAAATAGACCTCAATATGGTTATCGGCATGGGTGCCTTTTACGCCTTTCCAATACTGGCGCACTGCACCTGCGTAGTTGTTCCGGTCAATTTTGCGTTCGCCCAAATGGCGCAATACCACCGAATGGTCACCATCGGCACCTATTAAGAAATCGGCCTCAATGTGCACTGGGCCGTTGGCTCCAACTCCTTCGAGGTGCCACTTTTTGTTTTCTCTGGTTACGGTTTCAATCTTGGTTCCTAGCAGTGCGGTGGCCTGTTTGGCATCTATTTGGCGCACTAAGAAATTATCGAAATGGCCGCGTTTGCTCACATAAAACAGCGCGCGTTTGTGTTTTTCGATGCGTTCATCTTTGGTGTCCAAAGCCATGTCTACCGTTTTTCCATCGTGAAGAATAAACCGCAAGCCAGCCGAAGGCGTAAAGCAATCGCTGTTGCTCAATTCGCGGGGTATCAAATTGGGGTCGATGTGGTTCAATACCCGCATCACATTTAGGTCTAGCCCATCGCCACACACTTTATCGCGCGGAAAAACAGCCGCATCTACAATAATGTGCGGAATGCCCATTTTACCCAGAAATATAGATGTAGTAGCCCCCGCAGGTCCTGCTCCCTCAATACAAATTTTGGTGGAATACACTTTGGTTTCCTGCATATCACTCCTCTTTGATTTCGCGAAAATAGGGTTTTAGCAACCTAAAGATGACGCAGAGATTATTCCTCTTCTTCCCCCAAAAACAGCTTATACCCAATACCACGGATATTGACGATGCGCACATTGGGGTCGGCTTCCAGCTTTTTGCGCAGCTTGGAGATAAATACATCTAAGGTGCGGCCCACGTAGGCGCCTTCGTCTCCCCACACGTTTTTGAGCAGCACATCGCGCTCTACCGTAGTGTTTACCGAGGCATGCAGCAATGCCAGTAAATCGGCCTCTTTGCTCGTTAGCTCGTCTTTACTGGTATTGTGCCACAGCGCCATGTTTCGCGTATCAAACAAATACTGCCCAATGGCAATGGTGTTTGCGTTGGGCAAAGGCACTTGCTTTTTCTTTTTGCGAAGCGTAACTACTAGAATTACAGCGCCCAAAGCCCCAACGGCAACGAGGATGAAAAGCATCATGGGCAAACTGTTTGCCTCTTGGTTAGACGCTTGCCCCATAGTGGCAAACGATTGCGGCACCGCTGCATGGGGTTCAAGTAAAGTAACCAGCACACTGTAGCAGTCTTTGGGTTGGGTCCTGGTTTTGCAGGCCACCTGGTTAGGGTTTATGACATCGCTAATCTCAAAACTATACACAATGAGTTTGGTGGCGCATTGTTCCACCTCCACCACATAGCTCGTGGCGGTGTGGGTTTGGCGCATCACGCTGTCTACAATGGTTACCAATTGGTCGGGGTCGAAGGCCAAGTCGGCAGCAAAGCGAATGCGATATCCTTGGCCTTCTTGTT
>Ga0247843_1008614_pt1 | contig 11784 bp, 7 predicted proteins | sample LaCruzMarch2017__FD_192420 | JGI IMG/M metagenome (GOLD analysis project Ga0247843, IMG submission 192420) | Freshwater microbial communities from meromictic Lake La Cruz, Castile-La Mancha, Spain - LaCruzMarch2017_8m | ecosystem: Environmental > Aquatic > Freshwater > Lake | place: Spain...
CATCGTGCTCAACATCGAGCCCGAGCATCTCGACCACTATGCCGATCTGGCGGCGATCGATGCGGCTTTCGGTCAATTAGTCGACCAGACGACCGGAAAAATTTTCTATTGTGCCGACGACGCCGGGGCGGTGCGTCTGTGTGCGGGGCGCCCTCAGGCTGTTTCTTATGGAAAAACCGGGACTTATACTTGCACCGACATCCAGCCCGCGGGATTTGCCTCGACCTTTTCTTTCCGCCGGGAGGGCCAAGAACTTGCCCGGGTCACCCTCAATGTCCCGGGGGAGCACAATGTGGTCAATGCGACCGCGGTACTGGCCCTCGCCGCTGAATTGGGATTCGACATGGCCAAATGTGCTGCCGCACTCCAAGGCTTCCGCGGCGCGCGCCGGCGTTTCGAAGTTCTCCATTTTTCGGACCGCCATTTGCTCGTCGACGATTACGGGCACCATCCGAGCGAGATAGCGGCGGTGATCCGCACCGCACGCGACACAGGCCGCGGCCGCGTACTTTTGCTTTTCCAACCTCACCGCTACACGCGCACGCAGGCACTAAAAGACGATTTCGGGCGTGCTTTGGCCGCGGCCGATGCGGTTGTCGTGACTGAAATTTACCCGGCCGGCGAGGATCCTGTTCCCGGCGTAAGCGGTCGGTTGATTGCCGATGTGGCCAGTACGGCCGGTTGTGCCCATGCCGTTTACATCCCTTCGCGAGAGGAAGCCGGACGTGAGGCTGGGCGACTGCTCCGTCCGGGAGATTTACTCGTCACGCTCGGGGCGGGGAATATTCACGAGCAAGGCGCGGTTCTGGCCGAGGACCTGCTGACTTTGGACAAGCTGAGCAGCGTGATGGGTCCGGGGGTGGCGCGTCTTTATGAGCCACTGTCCAAGCACACCACCATGCGAGTGGGCGGACCCGCACAATTCTGGCTCGAGCCCGAGACGGAAGAGGGATTTTGTGACTTGGTGCGCGCCTCCCGTGAAGCCGGTCTTCCTTTTATGGTCATCGGCCGCGGATCGAATCTTATCGTCCGGGATGGCGGTCTGCGCGGCGTTGTCGTCCGACTCCGTCGCGGCGTGTTCGGTGATTTTTCCGTCGAGGGCCCGTCGATCCGGGCCGGAGTTGGTGTGCGCCTCAAGGCGCTGAGCGGCGCGGCGGCCACGGCCGGCGTCTGTGGTTTTGAGTGGATGGAAGGCATTCCGGGCGATGTGGGCGGATGCCTGCGCATGAATGCGGGCGCCATGGGGGTCGAAGCCTTCGACCAGGTCGAACGGCTTCGCTATGCCGATCACGAGGGCAATATCTTCGAAAAATTACCGCGCGATCTGGAAGTCCATTACCGTAGCGTGCCAGTTTTGCTCAAGAATTACGCGCTGTCCGCAGTTTTCCGCGGCGAACCGTCGACGCCGGAGGAAGTCGAGCGGCGGACGCGCGATTACGCGACAAAGCGCAAATCCTCGCAGCCCGTCGGAGCGAGTGCCGGCTGTATTTTCCGCAATCCGGAAAGCGGCAAAGCCGGTCAGTTGATCGATGCCTCCGGCCTCAAGGAGGCGCGCGTGGGTGCGGCCCGGGTGTCCGGGGTCCATGCCAACTTCATTCTCAACGAGGGGGGGGCAAGCGCTGCCGAGGTGCTTGAGCTTGTCGAACATGTGCGCGCCGAGGTTCTCAAGAAGCAGGGTGTGCGCCTCGAAACCGAGGTGCAAATTCTCGGGGAGGAGGCCTCATGAGCGCGACCGATTTACGAGCCTTGCATCTTGCCGTCCTTATGGGCGGTCCCGGATCGGAGCGCGAGATTTCCCTGCGCTCCGGCGCGGCGGTGGCCCACGCATTGCGCGAGGGTGGCTATCGCGTGAGCGAGGTTGATGTGCACGGGGCGGAATTCGCTTTGCCGGAGGACACCGGACTTTGCTTTCTCATGATGCACGGAACCTTCGGGGAGGATGGCCAGATCCAAGCCATCCTTGAACGCCGTGGAATTCCTTACACCGGAGAAGGGGAGGCGGCCAGTCGTGTGGCCTTCGACAAGTTGGAGAGCAAAAAACTTTTTGCGCAAGCCGGGGTTTCCACCCCGCGCTGGGAGGTGCTCCGGGCCGGCCAGCAGCCAGTTTTGTCCCTGCCAGTCGTGGTCAAAGCTCCGCGCGAGGGGTCCAGCGTCGGCGTGCACCTCGTGCGCGAACCCGCGCAACTGGAGGGAGCACTGGCCGACTGTCTGGCATTGGACCGGGAAATTCTGGTCGAAGAACTGGTGGAAGGGCGCGAATTGACGGTCGGGGTGGTTGGCGACCAAGCCACAGCAGTGGTCGAGATCCGTCCGCACGAAGGGTTTTACGATTACGCACACAAGTACACCAAGGGAGCTTCCGAATACTTCTGTCCCGCGCCACTCAACGAAGCCGAGACCCGCCTGGTGCAGGAGACGGCACTTGCCGCGCACCGCGCGCTCGGGCTGAAAGTTTACTCGCGGGTCGACATTCTCTTGCGGGCCGACGGCATACCGTTTGTCCTCGAGGCCAACACGATTCCTGGCATGACCGAAACCAGCCTTCTGCCCAAGGCGGCCGCTGTGGCCGGTCTCAGTTTTCTCGGGCTGTGCGAAAAAATCGCACGGTTGTCCCTGCAAAGCCGCACCACCCAACATTCATGAAATTTTTCTCCCGAAAAAAACCGCGCCGCCGTCGTCCTGTCCGCCGTGGTCGCCGCGAGCATTTGTTGGAGGTGACCGCCACGGCGGAGACCGAGCGCCGCCGCCGCAACCAGAAGGCCCTGCTCTATACCTGCGAGGCCTTGTTTCTTGCCGGGTTGCTCGTCGTGGCGTGGTTTGGTGTAAATTTGTTTGTCGAAAATTTTTTCACCAAGAACAAGAACTACGAAGTGCGGGTTGTGGAGGTGAACACCGACGGTGTCATGAGTCGCGAAGAGGCGCTGGCCAAAACGGGCATCCACGAGGGGCTCAATATTTTCTCGCTCAATCTCGAGTCCGCCCAAAGTGCCCTGACGTCCATTCCCGAGATCCAGTCCGCCCGCGTCGAGCGCATCTTGCCTGACACGGTGTCCATTTCGATCAAGGCGCGCCGTCCCGTGGCGTGGGTGGCGCCGGCGGACACAGGTGCCGACCCCTCGACCATGGAGACGGCCTGCCTGGTCGACGCTACGGGGGTGATGATCAAGCCCCAAGGTTTCGAGGCCTCGTACACCAGCTTGCCGGTGGTTTACGGGGTGCCGACGGAGCAGTGGCGTCTGGGGGACAAAATCGAAATGCCCGAATTGCTCGCTGCCCTTGATTTGCTCGGCCGTGCGGCCGAGCGCACCAATCCCGAAGTGAAACTGCGCGCCGTGGATATTAGCAAGGGCTGGTGTATCACGGCATGGAATGACCCCCAAACCCGCCTCACTTTCGGGCCTCAAGATCTCCCGGCGCAACTCGACCGCCTCCAACTCATTTTGCTCCACGTCGGGCAGACTTCGCGTCGTGTGGCCACGGTCAACCTCATCCCCGCGCGCAATACACCGGTGACTTTTGTGGGCGAAGCCCCGCCAGCCGAAGCGGCGACTGCGCCGACTACGGCCAAGAATCGCTGATCGCCATGGCCCGCTCGCACCTACATGTCGGCTTGGAAATAGGAACCTCCAAAGTTGCGGCGGTCATTGCCGAGACCCGCAGCGACGGACTGCTGCGCATCATCGGCACCGGGGAAGCGCTTTCCCGCGGCGTGCGCAAAGGCGAGATCGTTGACATCGGCAAAATCACCCTTTGCCTCAACGAGGCGGTCTCCGAAGCAGAGGAGAAGGCTGACCGTGAGATCGGCGGGGTGGTTGCTTCGGTCACCGGAGCACATCTTGAAAGCCTCAATAACCGTGGAGGCATACCCATCCCGGATGATCGCGACGAAATCGAAGAAGAAGACATTCAAGAGGTCGAGCAAAGTGCGCTTGATGTCAGTATTCCTGCGGGCAATGTCTTCCTGCATACCATCAACCAGCATTACTACGTCGACGGACAAGAGGGTGTGTCCAGTCCGCTCGGGATGATTGGGCGCAAGCTCGAAGCTGAATTTCATATCGTGCACGGCACGAAGACGCGCATTCAAAACAGCCTGCGCTGCATCCGCGAAGCCAACCTCAAAGTGACCAATGTCGTGATGAGCGCCGTGGCCTCGGCGCACGCCGTGCTGGACCAAAGCGACCGAGAAAGCGGTGTCCTCGTCATCGACATCGGCGGCGGCACCACGGACTTTATTCTCTTCCGCGAGGGCTCCGTCCGTCAAAGCGGCGTGCTTGCCGTGGGGGGCGACCACGTGACCAATGACATCTCGATCGGCCTGCGGGTTCCGACCAAGTGGGCCGACAAGCTCAAGATCGAAGAGGCTGATGTGGCGCCGGGAGCAACCGCAGCGCGCGGCACGGTGCGCATCGAGGATCCGACCTACGCCGGCGGGGAAATCGAGCGCTCGAGCCTGAACAAAGTGGCGGAAGCCCGGGTGCGGGAAGTTTTCGTTTTGGTCAAACGTCGCATCAATTTCGACCGCCAAGCCCAATTTGTCGGAGGCGGCGTAGTCCTGACCGGTGGCACGGCCGAACTCAAAGGAATCGCTCCCCTGGCCGCGGATGTCTTCGGTGTGCCGGCCCGCGTGGCCAGTCCCCGTCCTCTCATGGGCCCGACGGCCATTTTTGAAAGTCCCCGATGGAGCACCGCGGTCGGGCTTGTCCTTTACGCGCAGGCCGCGCAGGAAGCACTGGAGGAAATTTCCGTCTTCGACCGGCTGCGGAGCAAAATCGGACGGATTATTCCCGGGCTATGATCACGGTCGGCACCAACGAGAGGTTTTCCACCCCGCTTGCCGCCGTTTCCTCCGTCAAGGTCGTCGGCTTGGGCAATGCGGGCCTTGCTGTCCTCGCGCGTCTTGCCGGTGAACCGGGAGCACCGGCCGACCTTGTCGCGGTGCATACGGATGCCAAGGCGGTGGCTGCTTCGCCGGCTGCGCGCAAAATGCAAATCGGCCATGGAGTGGCCAAGGGCCTCGGGTCGGGTGGGGATGTCGCGCGCGGCCGCGCCTCGGCCAGCGAGAGTCTTACCGATTTACGCGCCGAGTGCAAAGGGGTTGAAGTCGTTCTCTTGTGTGCCGGACTCGGCGGTGGCACCGGCTCCGGAGCAGCGCCCGTCGTGGCCGAGCAGGCCAAGAAGTCCGGTGCCCTGGTCATTGCCGCGGTGACTTTGCCCTTCGCCGCCGAGGGCTCGCGCAAGCGGGAGCTGGCCGAGGAATCGCTTGCGCGGCTCGGGCGGCACTGCCTGGCCGTCTTGTGTTTTGAAAACGACCGCATGGTTGAGGTTGTCCGTGCGGAGGCACCGGTGGCCGAGGCTCTTGGCGCGGCGGCGGGCGTTCTCTCGCTGGCCGTGCGGGCCGTGGCGCAAATGGTCGGCTTGCCAGCCGTGATGCCCGTCGGACTCGACGAATTGCTCCAGATGTTCGCAGGGGCTGATGCGCGGGCTCATTTCGGCTATGGTTCGGCGTCCGGACCCGACCGCGCGCGGTTAGCCGTTGCGCAAGCGCTGCGCAGTCCCCTCCTTGAGGAGGGCAAGCTTTTATCCGAGCCCGGGCGCGTGCTCGTGCATCTGACGGGGGACGACTCGCTCACCTTGTCCGAGTTGCAATCGGTGCTGCGTCGCCTTTCCGACCATCTAGGCCCCGCCACATTGATGCATTTCGGGGTGGCTAATGATCCGGCGGCCGGCGGGAATTTGGGGGTAACCATCCTCGGCTGCACTCACTCGGGGGTGCCGTCTTTGGTTCCTGAAGACGAGGATGACCTCGAGTTGCCCGCGGAGCCGGCGGCGGAGGCGGACGGACCTGCGGAAGGCGATAAGCCGGGCGATTCCGGAGGCAAACGCGGCAAAGGCAAAGGGAAGAAAAACGAGGCCGGCCAGACGCAGGAGGAGTTGCCTCTGGATCAGGCGATGCGGGGCCGGTTCAAAGACCTCGACCCGACGATGGTGGACGGCCAGGACCTTGATATTCCCGCATTTATTCGCATGCGTATCCGCCTGAAGTAGTGGTAGTTTTTTGGTCTTATGAGACCGGACCGCTTCACCCAGAAGATGCAGGAGGCGCTCAGCGCTGCTGCCGACATCACAAGCAAGCTTCACCAGCAGGAAATCGGCAACGAGCAGTTCTTGCTCGCCCTGCTTGACCAGGCCGAGGGCGTGGCTGCTCCGCTGCTGCAGAAGGTCGGCGTCTCAACGGCACGGCTGCGCGAGCAACTCAACGCCGCCCTCGACCGTCGTCCGAAAGTTTCCGGCAACGCATCCCAACCGCACCTTGGGAACGATCTGCGGCAGACCCTTGAAGCAGCCGAAGGCATCATGGCGAAGCTCAAGGACGAGTATCTCAGTGCCGAGCACTACCTGCTGGCCCTGTCGCAAGGCTCGGATGCCGCGGCCAAGCTGCTCAAGGAGGATGGCGCGACACACGACAAATTGATGAAGGCGCTGGTCGAGGTGCGCGGTTCGCAGCGTGTCACCGACCAAAATCCCGAGGAGAAATACCAGACGCTGGAGAAATACGGACGCGATCTGACCGAGTTGGCCAAGCGGGGGAAGATTGACCCGGTCATCGGCCGCGACGAGGAAATCCGCCGGACCATGCAGGTTCTTTCGCGCCGCACCAAAAACAACCCGGTGCTCATCGGCGAACCCGGGGTGGGCAAAACGGCCATTGTCGAAGGTCTGGCCCGCCGCATTGTCAGCGGGGACGTTCCCGAGTCCCTCAAAAACAAGAAGCTCGTGGCCATGGACATCGGCGCGATGATTGCCGGTGCGAAATTCCGCGGCGAATTCGAGGAGCGCCTCAAAGCATTCCTCAAAGAAGTTACCTCGAGCGAAGGGCAGATCATCCTGTTCATCGACGAGCTGCACACCATTGTCGGAGCCGGCGCGGCCGAGGGGTCGGCCGACGCTTCCAACATGCTCAAGCCGCAGTTGGCCCGGGGCGAGCTTCGGACCATCGGCGCCACCACGCTCGACGAATACCGGAAATACATCGAGAAGGATGCCGCTCTCGAACGCCGCTTCCAGCCCGTCATGGTCAAGGAGCCCAGTGTGGAAGACACCATTGCCATCCTGCGCGGACTGAAAGAGCGCTATGAGGTGCACCATGGCGTACGGATCCAGGACAGTGCCCTGGTCGGTGCCGCGGTGTTGAGCGACCGCTATATCAGCGACCGGTTTTTGCCGGACAAAGCCGTCGATCTCATCGACGAGGCGGCATCGCGCCTGAAGATCGAGCTGGATTCCATGCCGACCGAACTCGACAAGCTTGAGCGTGAGATCATGCAGGGCGAAATGGAGCGCACCGCATTGAAAAAGGAAAAAGACGCCGCGAGTAAGGAACGGCTCTCCAAATTGGAAAAGGAACTGGCCGATCTCAAAGAGCAAGGCTCCAAGCTCAAGGCCCAGTGGCAGAACGAAAAAAAGCAGGTTTCCGAATCCCGCAAACTGGCCGAGCAGGTCGAGGAGTTGAAAAACGAGCTCGAACTGGCCCAACGCCAGGGCGATTTCGCCAAAGCCAGCGAAATCCAATACGGCAGGATTCCCGAACTCACGACCAAGCTCGAGGAACACAACAAGAAGTTGGCCAAGGAGGGAGGGGGACAACTCCTGCGGGAGGAAGTCACGGAGGACGATGTGGCCAAAGTTGTTTCCACTTGGACCGGCATCCCGGTGACCCGCTTGCAGGAGGGCGAGCGGCAGAAGCTGGTCAAAATGGAGGAACGCCTCATGGAGCGGGTGGTCGGACAAAGCCAGGCCATCAAATCGGTCGCCAATGCCGTGCGTCGGGCGCGGGCCGGCCTGCAGGACGAGAATCGTCCGATCGGGTCATTCATGTTTCTCGGGCCCACCGGCGTGGGTAAAACCGAGTTGTGCAAGGCGCTGGCCGAATTCCTCTTCGACGACGAGAATGCCATCGTCCGGCTCGACATGAGCGAATACATGGAGAAGCACACCGTGGCGCGGCTGATTGGAGCGCCTCCGGGTTACGTCGGTTACGACGAGGGTGGCCAACTGACCGAAGCGGTGCGGCGCCACCCGTATTCCGTGGTGCTCTTCGACGAGGTTGAGAAAGCGCACAGCGACGTCTTCAATGCTCTTCTGCAGGTGCTCGACGATGGACGGATCACCGACGGTCAGGGCCGGACGGTGGATTTCAAAAACACGGTGATCATCATGACCTCCAATATCGGAAGCCAGTTCATCATGGAGGATCTGCCGGTCGAGGAGCGGAACCGGCGGGTCATGGAGGCCTTGCGCGGGCACTTTCGTCCGGAATTCATCAACCGCATTGACGAGACGATCATTTTCGACCGGCTGACCGACAAAGAAATCACCAGCATTGTCGACATCCAGCTCAAGCGCTTGCTCAAGCGCCTCGACCAGCAGAATATTCGGATGACTCTGACCGAGAAGGCGAAGAAGTTTCTGGCCAAAGAAGGATACGATCCGGCCTACGGTGCGCGACCGCTCAAGCGCGTCATCCAGCAGCAAATCTTGAATCCGCTCAGCGTGGCCATCCTCGACGGACAATTTGTCGAAGGAGACTCGATCGTCGCGGAGGTGGAGAAGGACCGCCTGGAGTTTCGGAAGAAGTAGGTCGGGGATAGGGCAACCGCTTCAGCCCAAGCGCGGCGAGGACGAACCGCCGCCGAGTTCGAGGGGCAGTCCGAGGATCCGGCGGCGAAGAAGGTCGAGGGCCGCACTGGTGGTCATGTGTTTGAAGGTGACGCGGTCGAGCGGGAAGTAGCAGCGGCGGACCACGGTGGGATATCCCCCGGCGGCGAGGGCCACGTAGACCGTGCCGACCGGTTTGGCTTCCGTTCCGCCGCCTGGTCCGGCAATGCCGGTTGTTGAGAGGGCATATCGCGCCCCAGAGACCCGGCGGGCACCTTCCGCCATGGCCACCGCAACGGGTTCGCTTACCGCACCGTGCACGGCGAGCAGACTGGCGGGAACACCGAGGGTGTTTTCCTTGGCCTCGTTGCCATAAGTGACGTAACCGGCAAGAAAGACTTCCGAGGCGCCGGGCACATTGGTAATGCGTCCGGCCAAGGAACCGCCGGTGCATGATTCGGCCGTGGCCACAGTGAGCTGTTTTTCGCGCAGCAGGCCAACCACCGCAGCCTCGAGGTCGGCGCCGTCCGAGTAAATCCACTCCCCGACCACCGCGCGGATGGCGGGCTCGGTCTCGGCGAGGATGGAGGGTGGTCCGATGAGGCGGAAGTCCACCTCGGAGGGACGCGCGCAATAACCGACTTCGAGGTCGCCGCGCTCCTCAAGTTGCTTGCCAACGCGTTCTTCGACCTGACTTTCGCCGATGCCGGTGAGACGGTAAATGCGCCGCTCGCGAAAAGAGGAAGGGGGCAGAACGGTACGCAATTTGGGCAGGACGTGATCGGTAAACATGGGGCGCAATTCGCGCGGAGGTCCGGGCAGCAGGAAAAGATGGCGCGCGCGGTGTCCGCCCAGCACCGGCGGGGGAAAATAGAGTCCGGGCGCCGTCCCGTTCGGGTTGGGCAGCACCTCCGCGCCGGCCGGAACCATAGCTTGGCGCGCGATACGATCGGCCATGGGGAGACCGCGGCGGGCGAACCGTTCGCGGATACCGGCAAGAATTTGTTCATCGGGGAGCAAAGGAAGTTCCAGCAACTCGGCGGCAGCCTCACGCGTGAGGTCGTCGGTTGTCGGCCCCAGGCCTCCAGTGGTGAAGACGAGATCCGAGCGGTTGAGTGCGGCCTCTAGGGCCTGGCGGATGGGCGGGCCATCGGGTACGCAAACCTGTCGGGCAATGGTCACGCCGCAAGGGGCGAGTTCCCCGGCGAGGTAACCGAGGTGGGTGTTGGTGACGAGCCCGAGCAGAAGTTCGGATCCCGTGTTGATTACTTCGGCCTGCATCAGCCGCGAACGAGCAGGTGGCTCCAACGCTTGAGTCGCGCGTATTGGGCGCTGTCGCCCTGGCGGTGGTAAACGTAGAGGAGATTGGCAAGAATGCGGGCAAGAATTTGTCTCGGCGAAGCGGATGCGAGGTGCCAGTCCTCAAGCCGCTGATTCTGGCGGCGGAGGATTTCCTCGCAATCGCGCCGGGTCAGGATTTTTCCCTGATGGAACGGGTCGAAAAGGATATTGTCGTAGCGGGCGAGAAAGTGACCGGGCAGGTTGACACCTTCGACCAGAATACCGGCATGATGGCCGACGAGCATGTAAACCAACGTGAGGGTGATGGGGATGCCTTTGCGCGAATCGAGCACGCAGGGCAGGAGGGAGTTGCGGTCGTTGTAGTAGTCGTCGGTATTGCCGACGAAAACGAGTTCGGCGGCGAGAAAGTCCGCCATGACCTCGACCTTTTGCCGGCTGGCCGGGGCGCGGCGGAGACGGCGGTCCAGTTCGGTGCCCCAGGTAGCCAGACGTTGCCGGTAAGGTGTCGGTTCGAATCCCCGCAGCATGGCGGCTCCCAAAAGCCAGCAGGCCTCCTCGAGGTCCGAGTTGTCGTTGAAGGTTCCGCACAGGTTCTCGAACCGGTCGAGTGCCTCGTGTTGCATCACCTCGTGGAGGACATCCCGTGCGTGGAGCGCGGCCACCGGATGGTCGCAGCCGGCCAAGTCGCGCAGGTCTTCAAGGTGGCCGGCACCGTCTTGGGCAAGCTGTTCTTTGACCAGTCGCACGGTTTGCTCGTCGTCGTCGGCGAGCAGGCGGACCAGAGCTGCTTTTTGCGGGTGCATGCGGCGTAAGAAGGAATTAAGCAGGTTGGGAGCGTTAGGCAAGCTGGGGGGACGCAGCCGGCGGCAGGTTGAGCCGGAGCGAACGGCGGATCGGGGCTGAAGGCCTCATTTCGGCCAACTGCCGGTGCCGTTCTTCCTGGTGCGTCCTAGGAGATCCCGAGCGAGAGATCGATGGCTCTCGCCGAATGGGTGAGGGCACCGACCGAGATTTGATCGACGCCGGTGGCGGCAATCGCGGCGACCGTGTCGAGGTTCACCCTCCCGCTGGCCTCGAGGAGAATTTCGCGGTCGGCGCGGATCTGGACGGCTGCGCGGAGCTGGTCGGTCGACATGTTGTCGAGGAGGATGATGTCGATATCGCGGAGGCCGCAGAGGAGGCGAACCTGATCGAGGGTGTCGGCTTCGATTTCGATGAGGATGCCGGGCGCACGTTTTTTGGCTTCGTCGATGGCGCGTTGCAGTCCGGTGGCGTCGGGGGTAATGGCTAGGTGGTTGTCCTTGGCCAGGACGCGGTCGAAGAGGCCGAAGCGGTGGTTGGTGCCGCCGCCAGCGCGGACCGCGAGGCGTTCGAACTCGCGGAGTCCGGGGGTAGTTTTTCGGTTATCGAGGATGACCGCTTTTGTTCCGGCCACGGCATCGACAAAGCGGCGGGTGAGGGTGGCGATGCCGCTGAGTCGCTGGAGGAAGTTGAGGGCGGTGCGTTCGGCCGAGAGGAGGGCGCGGGTCGGACCCGTGGCGGTGAGGATGAGGGTGCCGGGGGCGAGTCGGTCGCCGTCGTTCTGGTGAGCGGTGATCTCGATGGTCGGATCGACTTGGCAGAAGACTTCCGTGGTTGCTGCGGTGCCGGCTAGGATGGCAAATTCCCCGGCGGTGAGCCGGGCGCTTGAACGGTGGTCTGCGGGGATAAAGCACTCGGAGGTGATGTCTCCGGAGCCGAGGTCTTCGGCCAGGGCGCGCCGGATGGTTTCGCGGGCGGTCGGGGTCATGGCGGGCGGGCGGCGCGGGGGACGGATCTGGTCTA
>Ga0247843_1008616_pt1 | contig 11783 bp, 7 predicted proteins | sample LaCruzMarch2017__FD_192420 | JGI IMG/M metagenome (GOLD analysis project Ga0247843, IMG submission 192420) | Freshwater microbial communities from meromictic Lake La Cruz, Castile-La Mancha, Spain - LaCruzMarch2017_8m | ecosystem: Environmental > Aquatic > Freshwater > Lake | place: Spain...
CAACCTGATCAACCTCAAGTACGCCAAGCGCCGCGAAGAGAAGTTGGAGGAGATCACCAAGACCTTGCTGCACTGACGAGAAAACAAGGAGATTGAGCCAGACACAAAAAACTTGACGCTACCCCGAAGCGCGTGCTGGAGAGCCCCGACCTCGTCGCCCTCTGGCGCAGGGACCAAGGTCCGCCCGTCGGGTCGTAGGGCGACCCCGAGCGGGAGTCCGCAGCGCTCACGGCATCTGGCAGGCGAGGGTAAAGCGGTCGACCACGGCTTCGCCCGCCCCACGCGCACAGCGGTGGTCCCGCGTGCTACGGGATCAGCGCAGAGAATGAGTCCGATCGTCGAACGGGTCCGCAAGCTCATCGCCCTCGCCGGGTCCCCCAACGAACACGAGAGCCGCACCGCGGCCGCCATGGCCTGTCGCCTCATCCGCGAGCACGGACTGCGCGTCGATGACCCGTCGCCCCACGCGCGCCGCGCCGCGCCCGATGCGCCGCGCCGCCGCACCCACGGGCCCTACACCCGCGACCGCGCCGCCCGCGGCCACGCCCGCTGCCGCGAGTGCTCCGAGCCCATCGACGACGGCGAGGCCTTCCGCGACGACGTCGGGGCGCCCGTACACGGCGACTGCATCCCCTCCGGCGAGCGCCCGTGACGGGGTGATGGCCCCCCGGGCGCCCGCTGGCGCACCGTGGCACATCGGCGCACGCGTCGATCGTACTTCCGAGGTCGGGGATCCCGGCGTGGCACGCGGCTCGCTGCGAGCCCCGTCGAAGGAGCCTTGAACGCCATGAAGTACTTCCATCGTTGGGCGCTCGTGCCGGTCGTCGCGGCCCTGGCCGCGGGCTGCGGGGACGACGCCCCGAGCGACGCCCCGACCACCGAGGTGCGCTCGTCGCATGCTCGTGTGACGGCGTCGCCCGACGCGGCCGACCTCGCCGCGGTGTTGCGCGCCAACGCGACCTTCGCGATCGACCTGCACCGCGCGGTCGCCACCGAGGGGCGCAACGTGGTGGTCTCGCCGTACAGCGTGTCGACCGCGCTCGCCATGACCTGGGCGGGCGCCCGCGCTGCGACCGAGACGAGGATGCGCGGCGCGATGCGCCTCCCCGCGCTGGGGTCGGGGCGGGTTCACGCGGCCTTCAACGCGATCGACCGGGCGCTCACCGCGCAGTCGACGCAGCCCGTGACGGCAGAGAGCCCGCGCCCGGCGCGCATCACGCTGGCCAACGCGCTCTGGGCCCAGCGGGGATATTCCTTCGCGGCGCCCTTCCTCGACACCCTCGCCGAGCACTACGGCGCGGGGGTGCGGCTCACGGACTTCGCGTCGGCGCCCGACCCCTCTCGCCTCGGCATCAACCGCTGGGTGAGCGAGCGCACCAACGGGCGCATCCCCGCGCTGCTCGCGGAGGGGACCATCACCGCCAACACGGTCTTCGTGCTCACCAACGCGGTGCACTTCAACGCGGGGTGGCGCCGGGTGTTCGACCCCGCGCGCACGGCCCCGGCGGACTTCCACGTGACCGACGCGATGACCGTGCGGGTGCCCACGATGGCCCAGGTGGCACGCCTGCCCTACGCCGAGGGCGCCGGGTGGCGGGCCGTCTCCATGGCCTACCAGGGGGGCGACCTGTCGATGCTGGTGATGTTGCCCGACGCGGGGCGCTTCGCAGACTTCGAGCGCGCCCTGACGGCCGAGCGTCTGGAGACGATCGCCGCGGCGACCACCGATCACATCGTCACGATGTCGCTGCCGCGCTTCTCGTTCCGCAGCCAGGCCTCGCTGGTGACCGCCCTCGGCGCGATGGGCATGGCCGAGGAGTTTCGCCCGGGCGTGCCCGACTTCTCGGGCATCGACGGCTCGCGCCGCATCTTTCTGAAGGACGTCATCCACGAGGGCTTCATCGCCGTCGACGAGAACGGCACCGAGGCCGCCGCGGCCACCGCCGTGATCGGCGAACCCGTGAGCGCGCCGCCGCCGGCGACCTTCGCCGCCGACCGGCCCTTCGTGTTCGCCATCCGCGCGGGCAACGGTACTCTGCTCTTCCTCGGGCGCGTGTTGAACCCCGCCGTCAGCTGATCGGACCCGACCGGCGCGCCACGCCACGCCGCCGCCCGCGCGGTCAGAACTGCACGTGGTAGACGCTCTCCGCCGCTGCGGGCCCCAGGGCCGCGATGCGCCCGCCCTCGGCGGGGCGCTGATCGATGCGCTCGATGGGGAGCCCCGCGTAGTGCTGGCGCACCTCCGACCCGGGCACGGAGAACGGCGGCCCGGCCATGGCCTCCTGCGGGTACTCGACCGAGACGACGAGCCCGTCGGCTCCGCGGGGGAGCAGCGCTCGCAGGTGGGCGACGTAGCGGGCGCGCAGCGCCGCGGGGAGCGCGATGAGGGCCGCGCGGTCGTAGAGGGCGTCGATGGGCCCGAGGAGCTCCCGGGTCGTGGCGAAGAAGTCGCCGACCAGGATGGTGATGCCGCCGTGGGCATACGCAGTAAAGCCCACGCGCGCGGTGACGGCGGGGGTCAGCCCGTGCTCCGAGAAGAAGGCGCGGGCGGCGTCCTCCACCAGCTCGACGCCCACCACGGTGTGACCGCGGGCGGCCAGGAAGGCGAGGTCTTCGGTCTTGCCGCAGAGCGGGACCAGCACCCGGCGCGCAGCCCCGAGCACCGCCACGTGCGCCTGGAGGAAGGCGTTGGGCGCCCCCTCGTGGAACCCGATCTGCCCAGCGCGCCAGCGGCTCTCCCAGAAGTCAGGGGTCATGCCCCAAGGCATACCAGCGATCGCCGCTACGGACCGCGACTACCGCTGCGCGAGCAGCGATCCGACGCCCCGCAGCCCGAGGATCGCCCCCGCCGTGATCGCCCCGCCCGCGAGGCCCCCCGCGACGCCCGCGGACACCAGGTCGGCACCCGTGAGGTAGAGCCCCTCCACCGGGGTCTGCGCGCGGATCGGGAGCCGGTAGCGGGCCGGGTCGTGGTCGATGCCGTAGAGCTCGCCGCGGGGATGGCTCGCGAAGTGGCGCGTCGACAGCGGGGTCGACAGCTCGGCGTGGTCGACCTTGCCCCGCAGCTGCGGCAACCGGGCGAAGAGCGACTCCAGCAGCCGCTCGGTGAAGCGCGCCTTGAGCGCCACGTAGTCGGGGCCCCGCTTCATCCACGCGGTGTCCTTCCACCGCTCGACCCACTCCCAGGGGCAGAGGGTGATGAGGTCGATGGTCGCGCGCCCGGGGTAGCGATCGCGGTAGCTCGGGTCCTTCGCGGAGGGGAAGCTCGCGTAGACGAGCGGCAGCGGCGCGGAGGGGTCGGCGAGGAAGCGCGCGATGTTCGCGTCGTGGTGGGCGTCCGGGTAGAGCCAGAGGTTGGTACCCGTGAGCCCGAGCTCGGCGTCCGTGTGCTTGAAGCCCAGGTAGAGGGAGATGTACCCGATGGAGGCAGTGGCCCCGTGGAGCGCGCCGCGCAGCGAGGGCGCAAGCCCGGCGTCGGGCAGCAGGCGGTCGAAGGTGTTGGCCACCCCGGCGTCGCTGATCACGAGCCCGGCGCGCAGCTCACGGCCGTCGATCATCCGCACGCCCACCGCGCGGCCCGACTCGACGACGATCTGGTCGACCTCCGCCGAGTACCGCAGCACGCCCCCGGCGCCCTCGATGACCGGCGCGAAGGCCCGCGCGATCGTGCTCGCGCCGCCGACCGGGTACCAGGCGCCGCCGAGGTAGTGGGCGGCGACCGAGGCGTGCATCGCGAAGCTCGATCGCGCGGGGGAGAGCCCGTAGTCGCCGAACTGCCCCGTGAGCACCGCGATGAGCTCCTCGTCGGAGGTGAGCTCGCGCATCACGTCGAGGGTCGTGCGGGTGGCGTAGCGGAGGTACCCCCGGCGGAGCAGCGGGCCCGCGAGGCGCGACACCGCGGCCGGCAGCGCGCGGTCGACGAAGAAGCCCTGGCCCGACTGCGCCACCTCCCGGATGAGCGTCACGTAGCGCGCGATGGCCGCGGCCTCGCGGGGAAAGTACCCGGTCATCTTCTCCACGAAGCGCCGCGCGCCGGTGACGTAGTCGTACTCGCGATCGCCGATCACGATGCGGTCGTAGACGTCGGGCAGCGGCGCCCAGCGCAGCGAGCCGTCCGTGAGCCGCTCGAACATCGCCCGCACGCCGCCGCGCTCGCCGAGCTCGCCCAGGTAGTGGACGCCGACGTCCCACTCGTAGCCCGGGCGCGTGAAGGCGTGCGTGAAGCCCCCGATGCGGTAGTGGCGCTCGAGCACCAGCACCCGCCGCCGGCCGTAGCGCGCGAGCGCCGACGCGCAGGCGAGGCCGCCGATGCCCGAGCCGATGACGATGGCGTCGAAGGCCCCCTCGGGCGCCCGCTGCTTGTACGATGAACCCACCTGCATTCGGTGATGCTCGCACGGTCGAAGGGGTACCAGGTCCGCGCGCGTGGACTGGTTCGCCAACAGCACCCGCTTCCGCGACCGGCTCGAGGTCATCCTCGCGCGCAACCGCCGGCGACGAGGAGTGGGTCGTGCTCGCCTTCGAGGGGGTCGGCGCCGTCGACGCGACGGCCATCGAGATGCTCACCGAGCCCGTGAAGACGCTCCAGGGGAGAGGGATCGTGGTGGCCGTCGCGCGCGCCAACGACCGGGCGCTCACGTCGCTCCAGCGGGCGGGCCTCGTCTCCGAGGGAGCCCTGCGGGTGTTCGAGACCATCAACCGGGCCGTGCGGGAGTTCGAGGCCTCGCGACCCGCGAAGGCACCGGCTCCCGGAAGAGACCTGGCGGGGTCGGGGGTCAGGTCGAGAGGTGCCCGCCGTGGTGCTCGTCGTGGGCGCCAGGCGCGGTGCTCTTGTAGTCGGTGATCAGCCCCACGACGGCCAGGGCCACGCCCGCGCCGCCCTCGACGGAGGCCTCGACCCGGTCGCCCTCGTCACGATGCCCCGCGGCGTCGCCCTGGCGTACGCCCCGGTCGCTGACCTAGCGCAGCAGGTTGCTGCGGGCCCGCAGCTCGAAGTTGGCGCGGTTCCCCTGGCCGCCGTCGCGCACGTAGACGTAGTAGAAGCCGGGGTCGAGCAGGCGCCCGAGGGTCTCTCGCCCGTCGGTGCCGCGGGCGGCGGTGATCACCTCGCCGCGGTGGTCGCGCAGCTCCATGTCGAGGTCGGTGTGGTCTCCCGGTCGGCCGGTGCCCTCGATGACGAGCTCGAGGTGCAGCCAGCCGCGCGCGGTCATGTGCACCCGGTACACCCGGAGCGCGTCGAAGCCGTTCTGGGGCCTGGGCCTTCCCCCCGACGGCGCCGGGTTGGTGAGCCCGTCGATCTTGCCGCCGACCGCGCCGGGCACCGACAGGTTGCTCGGCCAGTCCTCGCTGTCGTCGCCCGGAACCATCGCCGTCGGCTCGCGCGTCCGCTGCAACATCGCGACGAGGTCTTCGCGTCGCAGGGCGGGCGCCGTCCCCGACGTGATCAGCCGGAGGAAGGTCCCCAGCGCGGGGTAGGCCGAGGGCTGGTCGCGCCAGGACATCATCGCGCGCATCAGCACGGCCGGGGGCACGGCCACCCCGTCGTGGTCCTCGTCGGGGTAACCCTCGGAGCCGTCGACGAGGTCCCAGAGCACGTCCGAGACGCTCATCTCGTTGCCGATGCCGCGCGCGCCCGGCGCTGGGTGCTCGAGGTCGTGGTCCACCCGCAGGCTCCCCTCGGGCTCCAGGCCGATGGTGTCCTGGTAGCGTGGGTCGCGGCGCACGGCGCTCGAGAACCACGTCGCGCGCCCCTCCTCCCACGCGAGCCCCGGGTCGATGAGGTAGCCCGACGGGTGCGAGCCCCCGGTCGAGGAGTTCGACGACAGCCGATCGAAGACGAAGTGTCCCAGCTCGTGCAGGACGATCCCCTCGTCGTGCTCGTCGGTGTCCGTCGAGCGCTGCCGACCGGGCGATCCGCCGAGCAGCTCCAGGCAGTAGCGCCCCGAGCGCGCGGGCCGCTCGCCCCGGTAGAAGCTCCACTCCGTGGTCACCCCGCGGCCCCAGTAGACGACCAGCGGCGGGAGAGCCTGGCCCGTCCACGCGCGGGTGGCGTCGAGCCCGGTGAGCACGGTGTCGGCGACGTGGAAGGCCCCCGCGATGCCGTCGGCCGCGGCGTCGGTGGCGGTCAGCTCGATGGGCCGCGCGGCGTCCGGGCGGACGAGGCGCAGGGCGTGGGTGACCGCGCCGTCGGCCTGGGGGGACACCCGCACGTCGTTGCCGTCGCGGGCGACGTGGGCGAACGCCGCGATGCTGGGCACCCGCGCCGGCGCCTGGAGCGAGAAGCGCCCCTCGGCGTCGGTGACCGCCCGGGAGAGCTCCCTGCGCTCGGCGTCCTCGGCGACCACCTCGACGAAGCGCGCGGGCCGGGACTCCAGCGCCGCCGAGGCGCCCGTGAGCGTCGGGCGTCGGGCCTCGTAGCGCACGACCCCCTGGAAGGTCGCCGTGGGTCCGAGGTCGACCGGCGGGGGCGTCGCGGTGGTCGGGCCGGCCGCGCGGGCCGTGGTGCAGGCAGAGAGCGCGAGCGAGAGCAGGAGACCGTGACGCGTCAGCACGCGGGGGACGGTAGCACCGCTGCCGGGGGGCCGCGCCGGGCGTGTCAGGCGCTTCAGTCCCCGGGGGAAAGGGACTAGGGTCGCGCGGGTTCAGGCGACCGATGAAGATCCGCAAGCTGGAGCTGCAGGGTTTCAAGTCCTTCGTGGACCGCACGGTGCTCACCTTCGAGCACGACGTGACGGCCGTGGTGGGGCCCAACGGCTGCGGCAAGAGCAACACCGTCGACGCCATCCGCTGGTGCATGGGCGAGCAGAGCGCGCGGCACCTTCGCGGCAAGTCCATGGACGACGTGATCTTCAACGGCTCCGACAGCCGTCCCCCGCACCCCTTCGCGGAGGTCACGCTCACCTTCGATAACCGCGACGGCCTGGCGCCGCCGGAGTTCGCGGCCTACGCGGAGATCGCGGTCACCCGCAAGCTCAGCCGCGACGGCAACAGCGAGTACCTCATCAACAAGACGCCGGTGCGTCTCATGGACGTGACCAACCTGTTCCTGGGCTCGGGCGCGGGCACCAAGGCGTACTCCATCGTCGAGCAGGGCCGGGTCGGGCTCATCGTGACGTCGAAGCCCGAAGACCGCCGCGCCCTGCTGGAGGAGGCCGCGGGCATCACGCGCTTCAAGGCGCGGAAGAAGCTCGCCGAGCGCCGCCTGGAGCTCACCAAACAGAACCTCCTGCGCGTGAGCGACCTGCTCGGCGAGATCGAGAAGGGCCTCGGCACCCTCAAGCGCCAGGCGCAGAAGGCTGAGCGCTACCGCCAGCTCAAGACCGAGCAGCGCGAGCTCGAGCTCTACCTGGCGAGCCACCGCTTCACGGCGCTGAGCACGCAGGGTGATGCGACGCGGCTCGCGCACACCACCGCCAGCGCGAAGCTCGAGGGCACCCAGGCCGCGCTCGTGCGCGTCGAGGCTGAGGGCGAGGGTCTGCGGGCGCAGGTGTTCACCGCCGAGACGGCGCTCGAGCGGGCGCAGGGCCAGGCCTTCGCGGCGGACAACGAGGTGCGCCGGGTGGAGTCCGAGCTCCAGCGGGTGCGCGACCAGCGGGCGGCCGGGCAGCGCCGCGAGGTCGACGCGGGCCGGGAGCTCCTGGAGGTCGAGGCCAGCAACCTGACGCTGGCGACGGAGCGCGACGCGCTGGCTCGCGAGCTCGACGCCGTCGCGGCCTCCGAGGCCGAGGAGATCGAGCGCCTGGCCATCGCCGAGGAGCGCCTGCGCGAGGTGCGCGACCACCTGGCCGCGGTGGACGCCGAGCTTCGCGGGCACCGCGAGTCGTCGCTCCAGGCCGAGAAGGCGCTGGCGACGGCGGAGGCCACGCGGGCGGGCGTGGCGCGGCGGCTGCGCGAGGCCGAGGAGCGCTCGGCGAGGCTGCGCGGCGAGGCGCGGTCCATCGAGCGGCGCATCGGGGAGATCGAGCGCGAGGGCGCGACGGCCAACGAGACGCGCGACCGGCTGAAGGCCGAGCGCGAGGCGATGGCGGCGCGGCGGGTGGCGCTGGAGGCCGAGCAGGGCCCCGCGCGGGCGTCGCGCGACGGGGCCGAGCAGGCGCTCACCGAGACGCGCCGCGAGCGCGAGCGGGTGGCCGCGCGGCTGACGGCGCTGCGCGAGGTGGCGAAGCGCCACGAGGGCGTGGGGCAGGGGGTGCGCGCGCTCCTCGACGGGAAGGACGCGGCGGTGCGGGGCCTCGCGGCGGACCACATCGCGGCCGACGAGCGGTGGTCCAAGGCGCTGGCCGCCGCGCTGGCCGATCGGTGGCAGGACGTTCTGGTGGCCACCGTCGACGACGGCCTGCGCCTGCTGGAGTCGCTCAAGACCAGCAAGAAGGGCCGCGCGGCCGTGGTGCCCGCGTCGGCCGAGCACTCCGTCGCCGAGGCACCCCTCGGGGCGCCGCCGCGCGGCGACGGGGTGCTCGGGCTGCTGCTCGACCAGGTGGCCGAGCCCGACGCGCTGCCCGACGCCGTGCGCTCGGCGCTGCGCGGGGTGGTGTTGGTCGACTCGCTGGCGTCGGGCCTGCGGTGCGCGAGGGAGACGCCGGGCGCGTGGCGCTACGTGACGGCGACCGGCGAGCTGCTCGAACCAGGCGGCCGCGTCGTGGGCGGCGTCCCCGAGGCGGCGGGCGCGGGCCTGCTGGCGACGCAGGCCGAGGTGCGCACCCTGGAGCCGCGGGTGGAGGCGCTCGACGACCAGGTGGCCGAGCGCACCGAGGCCCTCGACGCGGCGAAGGCGCGGGTGCGGGTCGCGGCCGAGGCGCTGGAGGCGGCGAAGGCCGACCTGCACGCGCAGGAGCTGTCGCTGCTGATGGCCGAGCGGGACGCCAAGGCGCACGAGGCCGAGCTCGCGCAAGGGAGGCTGCGGCTCAACGCGCTCGCCGCGGAGCTGGCGTCGTGTGACAAGGCCGTGGCTGACGCGCTGCAGGAGGACGTGTCGCTCGACCGATCGATCGCCGAGGCGACGGCGCGACGCGACCGGGCGCGCGAGGGCTTGATGTCGGGCGAGGCCGAGGGCACGGCGTGGCGCTCGGAGGTCGACCGCGCGACGAGCCGGGCCACCGACGCGAAGGTGGTGGCGGCGCGGGCGCGCGAGCGGGCCAACGCGGCGCGCAACGCGGTGCACCGGCTCGAGCGCTCGGTGGACGAGCTGCGCACGCGCGGCGAGCGGCTGCGCGCCGAGCTGGAGTCCCTGGGCGAGTCCGAGCGCGGGGCGGTGACGCGCGAGGCGGGGCTCATCGAGGCCTCGACGCTGGCCGCGGCGGAGGCGCAGGGCCGGCGCGACACGGCGCAGTCGGCGCGGCTGGCCTACGAGGCGGGGCGCGAGGCGCTGGCGCAGGTGGAGGGGAGGCTGCGGGAGATCCGCGCGCGCAAGGAGGCCCTCACGCGCGAGGCGTCGGCGCTGGAGCTGCGGGCGCGCGAGGAGGCGCTGGCAGTCGAGCACCTGGTGACCTCCGTCGCGGAGAAGCACCAGGTGGCGCTGCCGTCCGAGGTCGCGCGCTTCGCCGAGCACCCGGCGCCGACGGAGGCCGACAGGGCGCGGCAGACCGAGCTGGCGCGCACCATCGAGCGCCTCGGCGACGTGAACCTCACGGCCATCGAGGAGTACGCCGCGCAGGAGAAGCGCCAGACCTTCTTCCGCGACCAGAAGGCCGACATCGACCGCGCGGTGGCGCAGCTCGAGGAGGCCATCGGCGCGATGAACAAGGAGTCGCGCCGGCGCTTCCGCGAGACCTTCGACGCGGTCAATGCGCACTTCCAGGAGCTGTTCCCGCGGCTGTTTCGCGGCGGCAAGGGGATGCTCCAGCTCACCGACGACGGCGACCTGCTGGAGACCGGCGTGGAGATCGTCGCGCAGCCCCCGGGCAAGAAGCTCATCAACCTGGAGGCGATGTCCGGCGGCGAGAAGACGCTCACGGCGGTCACGCTGCTCTTCGCGCTGTTCCTGCACCGCCCGTCGCCCTTCTGCCTGCTCGACGAGGTCGAGGCCGCCCTCGACGAGTCCAACGTCATCCGGCTCGTCGACCTCGTGCGCGACCTCACGACGCACTCGCAGTTCATCCTCATCACCCACAACAAGCGCACCATGTCGATGGCCGACGTGCTCTACGGCGTGACGATGCAGGAGCCCGGCGTCTCCAAGCTGGTGAGCGTGAAGCTCCGCAAGGAAGACGAGCGCCCGGCGTCGAGCGCCGTCGCGTAGCGTCCCCTAGCGCGCGCGCAGCAGCCAGCCCGCCAACGTGAGCGCCGCGACGGAGAGGGCGACGAGCGCGAGCCACGGCCGACGCCGCGAAGAAGACGGCGGCGGCGGTGTGAGCGGCGCGTAGCGGGCGGGCGCCACGTAGGAGGGTCGCTTCACCACGGGCGGCTGCGGGACGCGCACTGGCACCGCGGCTGGCTCGGGCAGCGGCTCCGGGGCGGCGGGTGTGGGCTCCGCGGGCTCCGGCGCGGGGTCATCGAAGAAGGCAGAGAGGGCCTCCGGGGGCGGCGGCGCCGGGGGTTGATCGGACGTGGGGTGCGACGGGGCGCGGATGCCGCTCGCGAAGCGCGCGCGGATGTCGGCGAAGGGCTCGATGCGGGTGACCTCGTCGGAGAGCTGCGTCGGGAGGTTGGCCGCGAGCGGGGACATCTGGTGGTGGCGGGTCTCTGCGACGAGCTCGATCAGCCGCACGAGCTCCTGCTCGGGGGGCGGGCCCTCGGTAAAGATGAAGGCCGAGAGTGCCTCGCCGAAGTCGCGCGCCGACTGGTAGCGCTCCGCGGGGTCGGGGTGCAGCCCCCGCTGGAGCATCGCCAGGAAGGACTCCGGAAGCCCCGGGCGTACGCGCGCGGGGTCTTCGATGAGCCCGCGGCTGATGCGCTCGAGCAGCAGCGGTAGCGGCGCGTCGGGGAAGGGCGGCTGCCCCAGCGCGAGCTCGTAGAGCACGGCGGCGGCGGCGAAGACGTCGCTGCGGGCGTCGACGGCGTGGCCCCGCACCTGCTCGGGGGAGAGGTACGGGTACTTGCCCTTGATGACCCCGGCCTGGGTGGACGACAGCCGGTCGGTCGAGCGCGCGAGCCCGAAGTCCGCGAGCTTCACCTCTCCGTCGTAGGAGAGCAGCACGTTGGAGGGCGACACGTCGCGGTGCACGATGCGCAGCGGCCGGGCGTCGGCGTCCGTGGCGCGGTGCGCGTGCTCCAGGCCCTCGCAGAGCTCCCGGGTGATGTACGACGCGACCTTCGGCGACGGCAGCGCGTGCACGGGCTTGAGGCGCTCGATGAGCTTCGCGAGGTCGATGCCGTCGACGTACTCCATCGCGATGTAGTGCCGGCCCTCGAACTCGCCGAGGTCGATGACCTGCACGATGTTGCGGTGGCGCAGGCGCGAGGTGAGCCGGGCCTCGTCGATGAGCCGACGGGTGGCCTCGGGGTCGTTGGCGAGGCGCGCGTGCACCATCTTGAGCGCGACGTGCTTCTCGAAGCCCGCGACCGAGCGCGCCCGCGCGAGGAACACCTCCGCCGCGCCCCCGCCGGCGATCCTTCGCACGATCTCGTATGCACCGAACGATCGGGGCAGGTCTCGCGCGCTCAACTCACCTCGCGCGGATTGTACCGGAGTGGCGGTCGCGCCGGACGCCGTAGTTGAACTAGCCTGGATTTCCACGCCCCCGGAATGGCTAACGCGATCGGGGCTCGGCCACGGCAGATTCATCGGGCAGATCGCTAGAATCTTTACGGACGAAGTGAAGAGTTTCTGACACCGATCGCCTGAG
>Ga0247843_1008618_pt1 | contig 11776 bp, 24 predicted proteins | sample LaCruzMarch2017__FD_192420 | JGI IMG/M metagenome (GOLD analysis project Ga0247843, IMG submission 192420) | Freshwater microbial communities from meromictic Lake La Cruz, Castile-La Mancha, Spain - LaCruzMarch2017_8m | ecosystem: Environmental > Aquatic > Freshwater > Lake | place: Spain...
GAAAAAAGCACAAAGACATTGTAACAGTTGAGAAACTGACACAAGCACCCACTTAAGAGGTGCTATATGCCCTATAATACATTTGTTGATTTGAGGCACCTCCAATTTCTACTCGTTCACGCATCGGCATTCAACTCGCAGATGATTCTATTCTTTCGATATACTGTCATTATGATGGATACCCTGAGTTTAATGGTGTAAAACTCCAAGAACATTTCAACTCTCGTGATGCTGCTACTGAATTAATTGATGGTGGTGATATGAGTTCCTTGTGGACCAATTCTGGATTTAATAATAATGAAATTCGCCCTGAAACTGGACCACTTTACTATGCTTCCAGGGGTCACGATACTCCTCCTCGTCTTGATGCTAACTTGGGTAAGTATCTTGCGAATGGTGAAGAGTATGCCTATCTATTTGCGAATGGCAAATGGGTATGTTACAATACTCAAGATTGGAGTGAAATATATCTTCAACAAGTAGAAATTCCTGTTCCCGTTGCTGCCTGATTATGAACCTTTCACCAAAGTATTTTATCACTTTTGCCCTTCTATTTGTTGCTATGGGAGCATGGCAAGTATTTCTTATTCAACGAGATGATAAGATGTTTGGTGCCTATAAGAATCGTCACCAACAAATCTGTGAACAAATTAAATCCTTTTCCCCCGATTGTCGCATCGAATGATTTCCTACAACAAATCTCGTAAAGATCAACAAGTTGATAAAGAAGTTGATGACTTCTTTGCCTGGGTAGAATCTGAGGCAGCAAAGTATGAAGTTACCTGTGATTACATTTTAGAAGAGTTCGTTCTTAACAAAAAAACCAATGATTGACCTTGATTATCTCTCACACGAAGAATTAGAATCTCTGGCAGAAGATGCCGAGGACTATCTAATTGACCGAAGCATCAATTTAGTTTCACATTCTTATGTGAATATTGTTTCACAGGCAGTTTATTATGGGTTTAAAAAATGATTCCTTCTATTGCTCTTCTTCTTGCGGTTCTGATTATAGTTGGATGGAGTTTTTTATTTGTTGCGAGTGATAATATACTTGACGAAGGTGATGAAAACTTCTATAATGATGGAGTAAATTACGATAAAAAATGAAGTTTTTATAATAATTTATAATCTATATTTTTGTCAACTAAATATAAATGCCTGGGTTGGGTGCAATCTTCACAGGTGGAGAGGAGGCAGAAATGCCTCTTTTTTCGTATAAATAATACTGCACCCAACCTAAGAGCGACTATGACAGAAGGTAAGATTTACTGTGCACATTGCATTTTTACCGGAAAAAAGTACATTGGGCAGACAAGACAAAAACTTTTGTGTAACAGAATATCAAGTCATTTTGTAAATGCTGACAAAAATTGTGTAAATGGAAAGTTTCAAAGAGCATTAAAAAAATATGGTAGAAATGGATTCATTTGGGGAATAATTGAGAAATGTGATATTATTTCATTAAATGAAAAAGAAATATATTGGATTGAAACATATAAAACTGTAGAAAATGGATATAACTTATCACCTGGAGGAGGACAGCCTCCAGAATACTATTGTAAAGAATATCTTGTAGAAAAACCAAATAGAGAAAGAGAATTGATTAAAAATCTTTCTCAATATTGTAGAAATAATGACTTAAATATTGGGCACATTCACGAAACTCTTTATGGTAAAAGATTACATCATAGGAAATATAAACTTATTCCAAGGTCAGAAGAAGAAATAAAAAAATATAATGAAGAAAGAAAATTGAGAGAGGATACAAGCAGAAAAAGTTGTCCTGGAGAGAAAAATGGTATGTTTAATAAAAACCATAAAGATGAAACTAAAGAAAAAATGTTAGAAAGAAAAAGAGAGATGTTTGCTAAAACTTATCACTTTATTTCACCTGAAAAAGAATTAATTATAGTAAATACAACTTTAAGAGAGTTTTGTAGAAAATATAAATTGGAAAGAAAATCTTTGACTAATGTGATAAAAGGAAAGTCAAGGCATCACAAAGGATGGACAGTTCCTCAAGTTGCACAAAACACTTGACTTTCACACCAAAATCTTTTATAGTGTATATGTTAAACAAATGAGGTCAATGGCACAAAAGTTTTTGTATTTGGTGGATTTCTGGGTTCCATTTCCGGTTTCAGAATATTCCGGACTTCTTGCAGTAGTTGGTGAAGATGATAACGAAGTTTACGATATTTTGTTGAATTGGCGTGATGATTATTATAAAAAATATGATTCTTTGATTATGCAAGATATTACAAATGCACAAAGGTTTTCTCTTATGGATGAACAACAATCTAGAATAGTTGAGGTATTTGTAACGTGAGTAATGTCACACATCTAAATGAAATGCTCAGTAAACTTCAAGAGCAACATCAAATTCGTATTGATTACTTAGAAAAAAAGATTCTTGAGTGTGAAGGAGAAATCCAACAACTCAAAAGTTTTATTAACTCTAAAAAATGAAACTATCTATTGACTCAATTCCAGATTTTACTCACAAAAACCCAAAAGGTTATCATTATGAACGAACTGATTTCAAAACTCATGTATCATCTATCTGGATTGTCAATGATACTCATTTCGATTATTGTGGCAGATCTGGTATCAAGTCCATATGGGGTTTTTTCAACTCCAAAACTCAACAATTCTATGCCCCAATCAATAGTAAGACCATTGGTAAACTTGTAGACTTTAAGAATACAACTCCTTATTCGTCAATGCAAATCAAAATCACACCTCTGGAGGCAGCATTTGCATGAAATCCGTATTTGCTGAAGGTGTGGTGGTTCAGTATCAAAATTGGGTAGGAGAAATTCGGTTCATTTGTGATGATTATGTGAGTGTATGTACATCAGTAGGAACACATCGTGCTGCGGATGTTTGCGTCTTGGTGTATAAGAAAGATTGGGAGGAAATGAAACTCTTTAAGCAAAGTGCAAAATAAGAACATTGGGTCCTTTAAAGTGCCTCTATAGTGTAACCACCTCACTCAAAACAAAATGGATGATTTTGATGATGTTTCAATCGAAGAGTTCTCTTCTTTTGATTTCGTAGAAGAAATGAATGAACCTGATAAGTTCAAATTTGATGAATACCTTAAATCCAACATTGATTACTAATGATGACTCCCGACACTTTCAATTTCACTGGTGATGCCGTTACCTATTTGGGGTTTGTCGGTGTTATCTCCACACTGATTATTCTTGTAACTGCATTCACACGTTTCTACAAATCACCCCTCAACAAATGAAACTTAATACTCCTGGTGTCTCTTTTGTAACTACTGGTCAACGAAAACAAAGTTGTAATAGATCGGGTCAAAGGTCAAGACAAATTATTCTTTCTGTTGAGGAAAGTGTAATCAAATACAAACAAAAAAAGATACGGCAACAAATGAAAAATAACACTAAATCCAATCAAGGATTTGGTTACACATACAAACCATTTCAATTCAACCTAAACAAATGACCGACACTATCAACGTTCTGCCTCATCTTCGTGAACTTGAGGCAACTTGGAGGAAACAAGAGTTTAAGTACACAAAACAGCAACAAGAAGAATATGACCTTCTAATTGCTACTCGTCGTGAAAGAGTTGCTTACTTTTATGAGAATGATCTCGTTTCTGTTGGTAGTAAAGCATCTCAGGACAAACTGGCAGAAGAAAATGTAATCGTAGAAGATGAGGAAGAATAAATACTAAAAGAAACAACCTATAAGTATGAAGACCTTTAAAGAATTTGTATCTCTTTGTGAAGAGTCTGATGATAAATCTAAGGCATTAGGTTTTCAGGCAACTATCAGACGACAACATCCAGATGGACGTATCGATAGAAAAAGAACATTGACTGATGCTGAAAAACGTAGAAAATCTGAAAAAATTGGACCTGACGGAGAAAGATTACCAACAAATTATCCGTTGAGAGCAGATGCTGGAACTCAAAGAGGTTCACAATCTCAGGCACCTACTCAAGAACGTGGAAGTGCTGATGTAAAAGCAAGAGCAGCAGCAGCAGCAAGAGCAGAAAGAGAAGCAGCAGCAAAAAAAAGAGCAGCAGAAAAAAGTGGTGGAGAAAGACCAAAACCAAAATCAAAAGATTTGATAAAACAAGCATCAAAACTTTTATCAAAGAAACCTGCTGAAGTAGATTTGAGACCAGCAGATCAACCTAAAAGAAAAGTTGTAGGTATTAAAAGAGCAGATAGAACAAAAATTATAAGAGATGGTGGTCGAAAACTTAGAGATTTGTTAATAGCAGCAAAATCAAAAAAATTAGGAATTCCACCAAATCAAGTTAAACTTGATAAAAGTTTTGATATAAAGTAAACTCTAGTGAAGACCTAAAATTTTACGATTACTGAAACTTTATTATTATCACACAATGAATGGTTTGATGGAATGTATTAGGGAAAATGACCCTTTTTATCGTGATCCAATTAGTGACAAAAAGAATGGAATATATGTACATATGCAACCAGCAATTAAAAGACTTATTGTATTAGGTGAATATCCAGTTTGTGCATATGTTGGGCAAACTGACCCTTTGCGTCAGAGAAACCGTTTTAAAGATGGAGATTACTCTAAATGTGCAGAAAAAGTCATTCCAGATATACTCTTAGAAGTTCATCACGAACTTAGTGACTATTATGTGCGTGAAAATTTGTATGGATCTGGATGTAACAAAACAGATCTTGGTGGTTCTCCAGAGATTGTGTCTGCTCCTTTATGGATTAAAACATATTCAGAATTTGTAAGTTTCCTTAGATCTAAAATTATTAACCTCAGTGATAAGTTTTATGAACAAGAAAAAACTTATGGATTTACTCCAGAATCACATGTTAAAAAGATTAAAGAAAAGAGTTTTGATGCAGTTCGTGCCCCCAAATTGCACTTGGTTAATATATTAGTTAATAAGTTGAAATTCTCCTCAAAAGATGCTATGATATATGTTCCAATGGATTCATTTGGACATTTTTGCATCACTTTGTCTAATCGTGGATATACTAATATCTACACTGATAAAGATTATGATATGAATACGGGAATGGGATATATACCAGATAATATAACCTTTATCACAGAAGAGGAATATAAAAATATGGATTTTGATGCAGTTATTGCCAATCCTCCCTATGGAAAACGTGGAGCATTAGCACTCAAATTTTTGAATGATAGTGCCGATAGAGTTCGTAATAAAAATGGACAACTCATTATGATACTGCCAAAATCAATTAAAAAGGGATCTGCCAATTTCAATAAAATCAATCAAGAACTTGAACTTGTAAGTTCAGAAGATTGTGGTCCAAAAGATTTTTCATCTAGTATTGATGCGTGTATTCAAGAGTGGAAAATAGGTGAGAAAATTCGTCCACTAGAAGTTGAACATAGAAAACATCCTCATATTGAATTTCTCACTTATGAAAATAGATATGATGCTGATATTTTTGTTGGTGGTGACGGTGGTGGTGCTTCTGGAAAAGTCTTTCTTCCTGGAGAGAGGAATCCTGAAGGTAAGAAATGGACAGATTATGAAAAATCTTCAAGTCACAATTACATTTGTGTAAGACCTGATGAAAATAATACAAAAGAACAAATTCTTAAAAGAATTATTTCTCTCGGGCAAAAAGGAGATAATATTTTTCGTGATGTTGCTATGGGAACCACGAATGGAATCCCACATCTCGGTAAAACAAAACTAATTACAATTTACACACAAAGATATGGCAATGGGCACGAAGAATAAACATAATATAAACACTGGATCTGATATTGAACGTTCTGATGAAAGAATTGCTGAAACGCAAGAGGTATTCACACCTATGAAAATATGTGAAACAATGGTTCAACAAATTCACATTGAAAAAAGAATAAATCCAGAGTCAAAGTTTTTAGATAATTCTGCTGGATCTGGTAATTTTATTCTTGCTTTAAGAAATGAACTGATTAAGTATCATTCCGAGGATCACGTTCTTAATCATATGCTTTATGCAGTTGAGTTGATGAATGATAATCATAAAGAACTCTGCACTAGACTTGGTGTTCCTATTGATCATCCGCATTATGTGTGTGCTGATGCTTTGACATATGATTATTCTTTTGGAACTCTTGTTAGGTTGGAAGATTATGGTTTGGGAAAAGTACAAGATCCCAAAAAATATATTCAACCTCTCCTAAACAATAATCCTAGTGAAGCACGATTACCATACTAATCCTTGGGTCCTTTAAAGTGCCTCTATAGTATGAGAACCAAACCACCTCAAATGACCAGATTTGAAATCCAACAAAAACTCTATGATGCTCGGAGTGCTTACGCAAAAGCACTAAAAGAAGTTGAGACCCAAAAACGTATAATGTTATCATTAAATCAATCCTGGAATGAATTTGATTTAGACCTCTACTCTGAAATGTTTGGTGAACCCTGCTCTTTCTAATTATGAACAATGTAACTATTCCTGTAACAACTCTTGAGACTCTTATTGAGGGTCTTGAAAGTGCGATTAATGTGTGCTATAATGCAGACTCAAATGATGATAATAACGAAAAATCATATCCTTATGCTGTAGGATATAGTCGTGGGGCAATGCAAATGATTCGACAACAACTTAAATCTTTGAAGGAATCAATTTAAACTCTGGGTCCTTTAAAGTGCCTCTATAGTATGAACACAACTCCAATGAAACTTGTTCCTCGTCCACATCAAGAACGTGGTGATGTTGCGATGCAGCAGAACAACAAAGGTCAACTAATTGTTCCTACGGGTGGTGGAAAGACTCTGAATATGATTATGGATACTGTAAGGCAGTTTCAGTCACAAACTCCACAGACCATTGTTGTAGTGGCACCCAGGATACTTTTGGCAGAGCAGTTATCTTCAGAGTTCCTTGAGTTCATCGTTGATGCTGCGGTGTTTCATATCCACACAGGTGAAACTCACCACGAAAGTTCAACTAAACCACTTGATATTCGCAACTGGGTAGAGAGTAATAACTCCCGTCACAAGTTATTATTCACAACCTATCACTCTCTTTCACGTTTAGTTTCTGCTGAGATTGATGTGGATACAATATATTTTGATGAGTCGCATCACAGCGTCAAACGCAACTTTTTTCCCGCAACAGAGCACTTCTCTGCGAATGCAAATCGTTGCTACTTTTTTACTGCGACCAGAAAAACTTCACTCACTCCCACAAAACCAGGAATGAATGATTCTGAGGTTTATGGTGAGATTATTTGCCGTGTTTCTGCACCAGAACTTGTTGCTGGTGGATATATTATTGCCCCTAAAATTGTAGCAAAGAAGTTTGAGGTACTTGCTCCAAAGCAAATAACCTCTGAATGTGATAGCAGTAATCTATTAGAAACTCTTGATGAGATTGATTGTAAAAAGATTCTTGTCTGTGTAAAGTCTTCAAAGCAACTTATCAATCTGGTATCACAAACTGATTGCGCTATCAAATTACAACAGCGTGGTTATTCTTACCTTTATATTACCTCAAAAACGGGAGCAGTAATTGATGGTAAGAAAGTCAACCGTGAGGTGTTTTTTGATACTCTAAATGCCTGGGGTCGTGATAGCAACAAGAAGTTTGTTTGTCTTCACAGGAGTATATTATCGGAAGGAATCAATGTCAGTGAATTAGAGGCAGTCGTCTTTCTTCGCAATATGGATGTGATTGAACTTACTCAAACTATTGGTAGGGTTCTTCGTCTTGGAGGTAAAGAAAAGATATTCGGATTGTGTGTAGTACCTGTATATTCCAAGGTTGGTATATCCACGGAGCGAGCACTTCAGTTAGTTGTTGATACTGTGTTTGAGAAAGGTGAGATGCTTGATAGTGTGGTTCGGAGGTAAATATCGTGTGGGCAGCAACAGTAAGTCTTGGCGGATTGGTTGCGTAAGTCCCACATTTGTATTATAAATACTAATAGTCAACGCCAAGACTTACGATGAAAGAATACTACACTTACGCTTATTTGCGTGAAGATGGAACTCCCTACTACATTGGGAAAGGAACAGGAAGAAGAGCATACTCTCTCAATCACAGAATAAATCTACCTCCTAAAGATAGAATACTTATCTTAAAACAATTTGCAAATGAATGTGATGCCCTAAGGCACGAAATCTATATGATTGCTGTTCTTGGTAGAAAGGATTTGGGAACAGGCATTCTACAAAATTTATCGGATGGAGGAACTGGCGGCGCATCAGGATATATTACAACACCGCAAGTTCGTTCACTACGGAGTAATAGAATGATGGGAAATAAAATATGGAGTGGAAGATCTCACGACAATGAAGCGAAAGAGAAAGTTAGTAAAGCAAGAAAGGGAAAAAAACTATCAAAAGAACATATTGATAAACTAAAAAAATCCCATTCGCAAGAATGGAAAATAACATCACCAGAAGGAGAAATAATAATATTGACAAATCTTACTGAATGGTGTAGAGTAAACAATCTCAACCCGTCCGCATTTTATAACTGTGGAAAACATAAAGGATGGAGAGCAGAAAAGAAAAATCTCACCTGAGACTCAATGAGACCCCAGTCCACCACTGGGGTCAAAACATGATTTTTTGATGATTCTACCCCAAGGGTGTGATAGGTCATTCACCACAAACGAAAACACCGATTTTTTGGAAAGTAACACAAATGACTAAAGGATTCTTGATTGATAAGGGTGTGTATGCGGCAATACCTTTCGGGGGGCAACTTATGATACTACACGATGGGCAACAGTTGAAGATATGTAGAACTGAAAGTTCGGCAAGGAAATATATTGATTCCTTAAGAAAGGGTAAGAGTGTCGCAGAATTACCCATATAATAATAACTCTGGGTCCTTTAAAGTGACTCTATAGTATGAGAAACTTTTTATGAAACTCACTGCACTTCAAGTTTTATCTTCACTAAAAGTTACTGACTTTAGTAAATTTGAAAAACCTGATAAAAATAAAGGTTCTCGTGGTCAGTTATTAGAAACTGCTCTTGGGATTCCTAACAGTTCTGACCTTAAAGATCTTGCTGATGGTGAACTTAAGTCTTTTACTCTTGGTCAATCTGTTGCTGTCACACAGTTGAAGCATTGTTTATCAGAAATCATTGAAGATAAAGTATCATTTCAAAATAGTAAGGTTGGGGAAAAGTTACAACAAACCATATATGTTGCATTCTCACGCTCTAACGATTATATAAACTCAACATTACTCAATGAAGAAACTCATCCTGAACACTATCAGGAATTGGCAGAGGATTACGCATTCATTTGTGACAAAATTCGTACCGCATTTGATAATGGTGAAGAATTGAATACTATCACAGGAACTAATGGTCTCCTGCAAATTCGTACTAAGGCAAGTAAATCAAACGGAAGTTACACTCCACTAACATTTAAAAATGTAACTCTTAAAAATAAGTATATGGCATTCTATCTGTGTGGTAAGTTTGGTAAGGAGTTGACATTTTGATGAATATGAGTATTATAGATACATAAAGACGTAGTTTAATGAATAAACCATTTCTAAAGTGGGCAGGAAATAAGTATAGAGTCCTGCCTCATCTTATTCCGCATATTGGTAACCCAAAACGATATTGTGAACCATTTGGTGGTAGTCTTTCTGTTGCACTCAATACAACAGCAGAGCAATACATTCTCAACGATGTAAACAAAGATTTGGTTGCAATCTATCAAAACTTAGTGAATCCAAATGATGATAAATTTATTCGTTATTGTGAAGAACTCTTTATTCCTGAAAATAATACAAAAGAAGCATACTTAGAACTACGAGCACATTTTAACCAAGCAACAAATACTATAGAAAGAGCAAGATTATTTGTTTATCTTAACAGACATTGTTTTAATGGTTTATCTAGATATAATAGTAAAGGTGGGTTTAATGTTCCCTTTGGTAAGTATGATAAACCAGTATGCCCATCAGAGCAAATGATGAACTTCAGAATGTTTTTTCTTTCTAAACAACTGGTGAGATTTACTTCACTTTCTTTTGAGGATTCATCTCTTTACGAAGACTTAGAGGCAGGTGATACTGTGTATTTTGACCCTCCATATGTTCCTGTATCAAATACTTCAAACTTTACAAGTTATGCCACAGATGGATTCAACCATCAACAACAAATTGAATTAGCAAACCTTGCAGAATGTCTTGCATCTAGGAGTATCAAAGTAATTGTATCAAATCATGATGTGGATATAACCAGAGAACTTTATAAAAATGCTACAATTTATCCTATTCAAGTGACGAGAACTATTGCAGCAAAAGGCAGTAGTAGAAGTAAAGCAAACGAACTTATTGCGGTGTATTAGAAACTCTGGGTCCTTTAAAGTGCCTCTATAGTATGAGCATCCAAAATAAACATCAAGAACATTTTGAGGATCTAATCCTTACAGGTGACTTATCTGTCCTTGAGTTCTTTGATGATGTCTATCAAGTTTCTTTGAAGATTGATGGGTCTCCAGCAATAGTGTGGGGCACTAATCCTGCCTCTGGAAACTTCTTTGTGGGCACCAAAAGTGTGTTCAATAAAGTTAAACTCAAAATCAACGAATCACACGAAGATATTGATACAAATCACAGTGGTAATGTAGCACAAATACTACACTGTTGCCTAGATAGTTTACCTCGTACAAAGAACATCTATCAGGGTGACTTTATTGGGTTCGGTGGACTTAACATCTACACTCCTAACACAATCACTTATCAGTTTCCTGTAATTGTAACACAAAGTATTATTATTGCTCCACACACAAAGTGGAGCACTGATGGTGAACTTAGAGATGCTTATGTGTCTGGAACTGTACCATTCTTCAATGATACTGCCCATGTGAAGTTCGTACAACCTTGTGTGGACTTTGTTCGCATAACTTTACCTCAGATTGATGTTGATGATGTTGAGTTCTTAAGTGTAAAGGAAGCAGCAGCAGCAAAAGTTAAGATTAATGCTCTAATTCGTTCTGGTAGTGAACTTAACCTGCGCAATCTGACTGAAATTCTTGTTTGTCAGAACCTTGCACATCTCTACCTCTCAATGATAGAAATCAAAGAGAACTTGATGGACTCAATGATAGTTACTGATAGTCCAGTAGCATACATCAATGGTGAGAAGATTGTTGGTGAAGGTTTTGTGTTGAAAAATGATAGCATCATTATGAAGTTAGTGAACCGATCAGTTTTTGCTTTTGCTAACTTCAATACCGCAAAGAATTGGAGTAAGTAATTCTGGGTCCTTTAAAGTGCCTCTATAGTATGACCACTCACTCAAACCAAACCAAAATGACACTCAAAACTCAAACAGTTCAAGAGTTCTTCACAGAAACTGAATGGGACATGATTTACAATTTCATTGGTAATGCCCTAGACTGTAATGATTATGAGTGTGAAGATGTTTATGCAATACGTGCTAAAATCCACAATCTCTTTCTCCCACAATGAACACTCCAAACTGGAAACATAACTCTGGAAAGAGTAAACGAACCAAGGGTATGTGTAAGGGGCAAATTGTTGCTCGCAAACAAGCACTTAAATCACTCAAACTGAAACTCTCAAAATGACACTCACCACTCAAACAACTCAAGAGTTCTTTACAGCAAATAAATGGGATTTGTTTGCTGATTATGTTGCTGAGCAGGATGCTCGTAACACAATCCAACTGAATATAGTTAAGTATTGCTATCAGTTGATTGATGCTCTCAAAGATAACTTTCGTGAGTATTCTATTCGTGGGCACCAACACTCTATAAATCGTGGTGAT
>Ga0247843_1008619_pt1 | contig 11776 bp, 10 predicted proteins | sample LaCruzMarch2017__FD_192420 | JGI IMG/M metagenome (GOLD analysis project Ga0247843, IMG submission 192420) | Freshwater microbial communities from meromictic Lake La Cruz, Castile-La Mancha, Spain - LaCruzMarch2017_8m | ecosystem: Environmental > Aquatic > Freshwater > Lake | place: Spain...
TGGCGTCGGCCCTGGAGGCGATGCACGCGGTCCTGCCAGCGTTCAAACTCGCCAAGACGGCGGTGAACTGTCACCACAACTATGTCGAACCGGAGGATCACTTCGGCGAGCGGGTGTGGGTGACGCGCAAGGGGGCCGTGCGTGCGCGCGAAGGCGATCTCGGGATCATTCCGGGCTCGATGGGCGCGAAGTCGTTCATCGTGCGCGGTCTCGGCAACGCGGACTCGTTGTGTTCGTGCTCGCACGGCGCCGGGCGGACGATGTCGCGCGCCGAAGCCAAGCGCCGGTTCACGCTCGAGGATCACCTCGCGGCGACCTCCGGCGTGGAATGCCGCAAGGACGCCGGCGTGATCGACGAGACGCCGATGGCCTACAAGGACATAGATGCGGTCATGGCCGCGCAGGCCGATCTCGTGTCCATCGTGCACACGCTGAAGCAGGTGGTGTGCGTTAAGGGGTGAAGCGTCCGCGACCCGGCGCGTCGCGAAAGGCGAGCCGGGTCGCATCCGTTCTGGCGCCGTGGTAATCCGACGCCGGGACAGGATTTGAACAACAGGGGGCCGTGATGGCCGGACTTCGCGGTTTTTGGGTGCGCGCGGCGCTCGTTCTTTCGCTGCTCGCGCCGGTCTGGTTCGTCGGCGCCGCGCTTGGCACAAAATTTGGTCTGATCGACTGGCGGGTGGGCCTCGCCGTGATGACCTTCCAGATCGGGCCGCTGCTCATGATGGGTGCGCTCGGATTTGCGGTGATCGGCCTCTTGCTGGCGCTGATCGTGTCGCCGCGCCGCGGTCGTCGTCTGGCCCTGCTGGCGGTGCTCATTCCTGCGGCGGGCATGGGTTTCGGCGCCCACACGCTCCAGTCCATTCGCGACATCCCGCCGCTGCACGACATCTCCACCGACCTCGCCGATCCGCCAGGCTTCTCCAAGGCGGTGCTCGACGCGCGTGCGAAGGTCGCCGGCGGCAATCCGCTGGAACTGCAGACGGGCGTTATCCCGTCGTCGCCGAATTTTCCCGCCTACGCCAACCGCAAGGTCGTTGAGGTACACGCCGAAGCGTACGGCGATCTGAAGCCGATCATCTCGGACGTGTCGCCAGCCGACATCGTCCAGATCGTCACCGACGCGGCGTCCGCGCAGGGCTGGACGGTGACGCGCACAGATGCGGCGGCGGGCGCCATCGAGGCGCAGGCGACAAGCTTCTGGTTCGGCTTCGTCGACGACATCGCGATCCGCATCCGCCCGCTGCCGGACGGCACGGGCTCGGTGATCGATGTGCGTTCGGTGTCGCGCGTGGGGCTGAGCGATCTCGGCGCCAACGCCAAGCGCGTGCGCGCCTTCCAGGCAGACCTCGCCGAACGGCTCAACAACGCAGCGACGGGCTAGAGTATGCGATCTTTCGGAATTGCAGCCGCAATGGCGAGATCGACTAAAGTGGCTTGGCTCATGCGTGAAGAGCATGCTCATCCGACCAAACTCGATCGCCACAGCGATCGAGTTTGGTCGGATACTCTAGATTGTTGTTTGGTCGCATTTCCCTTTGACGAACCGGCGTCCACTCCGGCGGAAAATGCTAGCGATCCTTCGGATCGAGCGCGTCGCGCAGGCCGTCGCCGACGAAGTTGAAGCACAGCAGCGCGATGAACATCGTCGCCGCCGACCAGATGATCATCCAGGGCGCGGTGTCCATATTGTTGGCGCCGTCGGCGATCAGTTTGCCGAGGGAGGTGAGCGGCTCCTGCACGCCGAGGCCGAGGAAGGACAGGAAACTCTCCAGCAGGATGACGCGGGCCACGTTCAGCGTTGCAAACACCACCACGGGGCCCATCAGGTTCGGCACGATGTGACCGAAGACGATCGCCGGTCCCGAAGCGCCGCCGGCCTTCGCCGCCTCGACGAATTCCTTCTGGCGCAGCGAGATCGTCTGTCCGCGCACGATGCGCGACATCGTCAGCCATTCGACCGCGCCGATGGCGATGAAGATCAACCAGATGTTCGCGCCGAACACGACCATGAGAAGGATGACGAAGAAGATGAACGGCACCGAGTAAAGCACATCGACGATGCGCATCATGAAGGCGTCCACGCCGCCGCCGATATAGCCCGCCGTTGCGCCCCACACGACGCCGATGAAAAGCGAAACAGCCGTGGCGACGAAGCCGACGGCGAGTGAGATGCCGAGACCGAACAGGACGCGTGACAGGAGATCGCGTCCTTCGGTGTCGGTGCCGAAAGGGTGCTCGGCCGTCGGCGCCAGCGAGACCTTGTCGCGATACAGCATGTCGACGGGATGCAGTCCGAAGAGCCCCGGAAAGCTGTAGTTGAGCATGCCCACGATGCCGAGCAACGCGAAAAGCACAAGCAGGACGAAGCCGACAACGGCGGCGGGATTTCGCATCAGACGACCGCGCGCGTCGTCCCACAGAGAGCGGCCCTTGGCCGGGCGATGAAGCATGGCGGCAAAATCGGTCATCGACTCAGCTCCGTCGCGCGCGCGGGTCGAGCACGCCGTACATGACGTCCGACATCATGTTGAAGAACATGATCATCGCCGCATAGAGGATCACCACGCCCATCACGAGAGTGTAGTCTCGTTGCAGCGCCGCGATCGTGAACTGCTTGCCGATGCCCGGCAGCTGAAACACCGTCTCGATGACAAAGCCGCCGGTCAGCACCGTCGATATCGCTGGGCCGAGATAGCTCACCACTGGGATCATCGCCACTGGCAGCGCGTGGCGCCACACCACCTGGCTTTCAGGCAATCCCTTCGCGCGGGCCGTGCGTATCGCGTTTGAACGCATGGCTTCGATCATACTGGCGCGGATCAGGCGTGAAATGATCGCGATCTGCGGCAGCGCGAGCGCCACGACCGGAAGCAGCAGGTGGGAGACGGTGTACTGATCGCGATAGAGACCCGCCGTCGGCAGCCATTGCAGCTGGACGCCGAACACCAGAGAAAACAGCGGCGCAAGCACAAGGGGCGGGAGACAAACCCCTGCAACCGCGAAGCTCATCGCGACGTAGTCTTCCGGTCGGTTCTGCCGGAGTGCGGCCAAGACGCCGAGACTGCAACCGATGAGCAAGGCGAGCGCCATGGCGGCGGCGCCAATGATCAGGCTTGTGGGAAGACCCTCCGCGATGATGTCGGCGACGTCCTTGTCCTTGTACTTCATCGATGGCCCGAGGTCGCCTTGAAGCAGCCGCCCGACATAAAGAACGAACTGCTCGCCGATGGGCTTGTCGAGGTCGTAGGCAGCCAGCATCCGTTGCTCGATCTCGGCGGAGACCTGCCGTTCGGCGCTAAATGGCGAGCCGGGCGCCGCCCGCATGAGAAAAAACGCGGCTGCGATGATGACGAACATCGTCGGTATCGCGATCAGCAGCCTTGTGACGATCTGGACGAGCATGCAGCATTCCCGGTCGCCGGCGGGACCCGTTACGGCCCCGTCATGCGGCAGTGCGACCTTTTCCGCCGTCGCGATACATGTCAACGAGCCCGTCGCAGTGGAGGAACCTATGCCCGACTTCAGGCGCGTTACGGACGATTTCTACGTGAGCCCGCAGCTGGACGCGGCGGATTTGTCCTTGGCGGCCGCGGCAGGCTTCCGCACGGTGGTCGCCAACCGGCCGGATGGGGAGCAACCCGGACAGCTCCCTGCGGCGGAAGTCGAGGCGGCGGCGGCGGCGGCGGGGCTCGCGTTTCATTCCGTAGCGTTAACGTCGCCTTCTGCAGCGACGTCGGCCGACATCGCGGCGATGGACTCCGTGATTCGCTCGGCGCAGGGCCCGGTGCTGGCTTATTGTCGGTCAGGTACACGGTCGGTGACGTTGTGGGCGCTGGCGGCGGTGAAGTCTGGCGCACAATCGCCACAGCAGGCCATCGCGGCGGCCCGGGGGGCGGGATACGACCTATCAGCCATGGAGCCCGCGCTGCGGGCGTTGGCCCGCTAAGCGCGCTCAGACCCTCACGCCGAGCATCGCCAGCCCAAGGCGGCCAAGAGCCAGCGCCAGCACCGCCAGCACCGCCGTGCGGCACCGGTCGGTCACGAAGAGCACAAAATCCACAAGCGACGCCAACATTGTCGCATGAGGTGCAAACTTGGCGCCAGCGCGATGGACGAAGCTGTCGGGCCCGCGTAGGACGCCCGGCGAACGTATGACGCGGAACTCCATGGTCGGCATCAACTGGATCAACGACTTCGAATGGGCATGGGGTCGTTTGCGGGTCAAGAAGACCGGCGCGGTCGTGCCGTTCTCGAAGGCGATCCGAAGCGAAGTTCTCGCCTGGTTCGACTTCTTTTTCGCCGTGAGCAAAGCGCCCCGGGAGCCTGGCGATCGGTTCTCGATCGCCTTTGCGCCCGATCGTCCACGCCCTTGGTACTTCATTTGGCCCGTACTGCGCCTTGCGGGCGCGCGCTTCGTGAACGACCCGACGAGCGCCGATGTCGTCATGCAGTTTGAGGACGCAACCCGTCCCCATCCTGTGGAAGCCCCGGTTTCGGCGCGAGGGCTGCTGATGAACTTTGGTTGCACCGATGTCTCCAAGACCCGAGTGGCCGAAGCCTTCGAAGAAGCGTTCGGGTATGGTCTCGCCGTCGATCCCGCCACGCACGTCGGGGCGGCGGTGGAGAAGTCTGAGGAAAACGGCGCGCACGACGGCCGCATCGTCCAGTGCCCGATGCCGCCCAAGCCGGGGCGTGTCTATCAGCGCGTGGTGGATAACCGTCTTCAAGGGCGGCCCGAACTCGTGGAAGACATTCGTACGCCCACCGTGGGCGGCAAGCCCGCTATCGTATTCCTCAAGCGCCGCCCGATCTCGGAGCGCTTTGCAAACGCCAATGTCGAAGTGGTCGTGGCGAACCCCGAGCAGGTCTATTCAGAGGCTGAACTCGCATCGATAGAACGCTTTGCGCAGATTCTGGGCCTTGACTGGGGGGGGCTCGACGTGTTGCGGGATGCGCAAGAGGGGCGACTTTACATCGTTGACGCCAACAAGACGGACATGGGCCCGCCTACGGCGCTGCCGCTTGCCGATAAACTCTACGCCACCCGTGTCATGGCGCGCGCGTTCCGCGCGTTCATGACCGGCGCGGCGCAGACCGACCGAGGGAATTGATGGCCGTGAAGATACCCTTCGTGCGCGACCTCGCGTTCGAGTACGAAAAGCCCGAGCAGGTAAGCCCGCTCATACGGCGCATCGTCGCGAACAATCCCGGTCCCTTCACCTATTTCGGCACCGGCGTTTATGTGATCGGTCACGGCGAAGTGGCCGTTATCGATCCAGGCCCGGACACTCCGGCACACATCAATGCGCTTCTGCAAGCGCTGAAAGGCGAAAAAGTCACGCACATTTTCGTCACTCACGGCCACATGGACCATTCGCCGGCGGCGCGGCCTCTCGCCGACGCGACCGGGGCCTGCATCTATGCCTGTGGCGAGCCAGTGATCCCGTCCGACAGCGAAGTGCGCATGGAGGCGGGCGACGACTTGTCCTTCAGGCCCGATATCGAAGTCGAGGATGGGCAGGTGTTTGGCGGCGCGGGATGGACCATTGAGGCCGTCGCGACGCCAGGCCACACGTCGCACCACATGGCTTACGCGCTGAAGGAAGAGAACGCGCTCTTCCCCGGCGATCACATCATGGGCTGGTCTACCACCGTCATCAGTCCGCCCGACGGCGACATGAGCGATTATCTCGAAAGCCTCGTGAAGGTGCGCGACCGCGACTTCGCCAAGCTGTGGCCGACACACGGTCCGCCCATCGAAGGCAATGTGCGTGCGTTCGTGCAGGCCTACATCGACCACCGCATGGCGCGCGAAGACCAGATCATCGAGCAGCTGCGTCAGGGACGCAGCACCATCCGCGAGATGGTGACGGCGATGTATGCGGATGTGGACAAAAAATTGCACCCGGCCGCGTGCCACTCGGTGCTCGCGCATATGATCCGTCTCGTCAAGAACGGTCGCGTCGCGTGCATGGATCAGACCTGTATTGACGCCGTCTACAAGCTTGCAGACGCCGCCTAGAGCAACTTTATCAGATCTCGGAATTGCGGCCGCACTTCAGAAAGGTCGGATACTCTAGGTCGTCGGCTCGGACGCAGGGCCCATCGCCTCGCGCACCTTCGTCGCCAATTGCTCCAGCGAGTACGGCTTGACCAGGAGGTGCGCGCCCGTGTCGACGACGCCGTTATGGACGACCGCGTTCTTGGTGTAGCCGGTCGTGTAGAGCACCTTCAGGTCGGGTCGGAGCTGGGCGGCGGCATCGGCAAGCACGCGACCCGTCATGCCGGGCATCACGATGTCGGTGAACAGCAGCGACACGTTGCGGGTCTCATCTGACAGAAGCTTCAACGCCGCGTCGCCGTTCGACGCATGGATGACTGAATAGCCAATTTCGCGCAACGCCGCGACGCTTACGACGCGCACGCGGTCGTCGTCCTCGACAACAACAATGATCTCGGTGGAAGCACCGCCCGGCGACGCCGCGTGCTCCGCGCGGGCTTTCTCCTCGGCGCCAGTTTCATAACTGCGCGGCAGATAAATTTTCACGGTGGTTCCAGAACCGGGCTCGGAGTAGATTTTCACATGGCCGCCGCTCTGTTTCGCAAAGCCAAAGACCTGCGACAAGCCAAGACCGGTCCCTTTGCCGACGTCCTTGGTCGTAAAGAATGGATCAAAGGCGCGCGCGAGGACGTCCGGCGTCATGCCTGCGCCGGTATCGCTCACGGCGAGCATGACGTACTGCCCTTCAGTCACGTCGCTGTGTTGGCGCGCGTAGTTTGCATCGAGATCGCAGTTTGCGGTCTCGAGGGTCAGTTTGCCGCCGTCCGGCATTGCGTCGCGGGCGTTGACGGCGAGATTGAGCAAGACGTTTTCAAGCTGGCTCGGGTCCGCCAGCACGCGCCACAAGCCGCCAGCGAGGACCGTCTCCACCTCAATGGGTTCGCCGAGGGATCGGCGCAGCACCTCCGACATCCCTGACACCAGACGGTTCATGTCAATCGTCTGCGGCTGCAACGGCTGACCGCGCGATTAGGCGAGCAGGCGATTAGTGAGCGCCGTTGCGTGCTGAGCGCCTTAAAGCGCGGCGTCGAGGAAACGCGTGACGTTCGTGTCGCCCTCGTCTAACCGGCGGCGCGCCAGATCGATGCCGCCCACGATCACGGCAAGCACATTGTTGAAGTCATGCGCGATGCCGCCTGTCAGCTGGCCGAGAACCTCCATCTTCTGGATGTGGCGCGCCTCGGCTTCTGCCGCCTCGCGTCGGGCGCTCTCTTCGACAAGCCGTTTGTTGGCTTGCTGCAATTGTTCGTACGCGCGTCGACCAATATGGAATGCGGCTCCCGCGAGGAGCGTGATCAGCACCGTGAGCAGGATGATGTTTGTGCGGGTCTCTTGCGCGCCTTTCTCGGCGTCCACGTTGCTGATGTTCAGCAGGATACGCTCTTCATTTCGAATTTTGTCCACGCGTTCGCGGATGCGATCCATCGTGGCCTTGCCGTCGTTGGAGCGCACCTCGCGAAGCGCATCGGGACTGCGGTTGCGCTTGCGCAATTCGACTGTCGCCGTGAGTTCGCTGAGCTTCGCCGTGACGAGCGGCTCCAGGCTGTTCAGATTGGCCTGCTGGCTCGGATTGTCCTTTGTCACCACCAGCAGCGCGTCAATCGCCTTCGCCGCGTCGCGCACGCCGTGCTCAAACGGCGCCAGATATGCCGGGTCTCCTGTAAGCAGATAGCCGCGCTGGCCCGTCTCGGCGTCCTGGATCAGCGACAGCATGTCGGCGACGCGGGTCTGCACTTCCATGGAGTGCTGCACGCTTGCGGTGTGCGCGATACGACGTTCGAACGACGCGATGGACGTAAGCGCCAAGAGCAGCAGCAGCAGCAAGAAGCCCCCGCCAGCGCGAGCGCGCCGATCAGGGATCTACGCGACGTCGGATCAGCGGCAGTCATGGCCAGAGGTCTCACACGCTTCGCGCAGCTTCAAGCAATGCGCGACACAGTCATTGCACGCGGCGAACGCGAAGGGCCGGCCCGCCGCCTTCCGCCGACAGCAGGAAGCTGCCGAGGGAGGCCTTGCGCACCGTGACGGTCGCGCCGGGACGCGCGTTGCGGTTTTGCTGCGTGACGATCACCGACCAGACTTGGCCGTTATCCATGATGAATGTGGGATTGCCATCGATGCGGCCGGTGCGCTCAATTTTCATGGTCTGGGCGCTCGGCTGTTCGGCGACGACCGTTCCGTCGGCGCGCCGCGCGCCAGGGAGCCCGAGGCGCGGCAGGCTTGGCAGAGAGAACCCGAACGACTCGCGCTCGATTTCGCGCACGCGGGCGGCGTCTACCGCTGCGAACTCGCCGGTCGTTTCGGCGGTCCGCAGGCCAGCGACGGCGGCGTCGAAGCAGGCGAGGCGCGCTTGCGCCTCCCCGATCGTTGCGCACGCATAGACCTTCGCAAGCGCCTCAGGAGACTGGTCCCCGGAGGCGGTCTGCGCCGACGCAGCACCCGAAATTGTGACGGCCATGACCAGCCAAATGCAGACCGCGCGCATGGACCTCTCCCCGAAAACGTCGCAGCACTCTAGTGTCTGACGCGGCAAAGTCAGCCCGCCGACACAGCGGCCATGGAGCAAGCGCATGAACTGGACGGCGAACCGGCGAACCGTGTTGGGCGCAAGCGGTGCGGCGGCGTTGACCGCCGGTTGCGGCGGGTCCGTGGTCGGCCTCGATGTGGAGCGCCGCATCCTCGATATCGGCAACCTGGCCGAACCGTTGTCCCTCGACCCCCACAAGGCGTCCGGCCAATGGGAGAACCGGATCATCGGCGAGATGTTCATCGGCCTCACCACCGAGGACGCCGACGCCCAGCCCGTGCCCGGCATGGCCGAACGATGGGAGGTCAGCGAAGATGGCCTCAACTGGACCTTCTATCTCCGCCAGGCCCAGTGGTCGGACGGCATGCCGTGCACCGCCTATGACTTCGAATACGCGTTCCGCCGTATCCTCAGCCCCGATACGATCGCCGAGTATGCACAGGTCGCCTACGCCATCAAGAACGCCCAGAAGGCCAAGGAAGGCGCAGTTCCCGTCGAGCAAATCGGCGTGCGCGCCATTGACGAACGCACGCTGGAGATGAAGCTAGAACATCCCGCGCCGTACCTGCCGGGATTGCTTAAGCACTACACGCACTATCCGGTGCCGAAGCACGTTGTGGAGCGGGTCGGCGACGACTGGATCAAGCCGCAGCACATCCAGGTCAACGGGCCGTTCAAGCTGGAGAAGTGGTGGTCGAACTATGTCGTCCACCTGGTGAAGAATCCGCTTTTCTTCGACGCCCGAAACGTGTCGTTCAACCAGCTCTACTTCTACCCGACGTCCAACGACGACGCCGCCGTGCGCAGGGTCATGCGTGGAGAACTGGGCTGGAACGCCAATTTTTCGGGCAAGAAGCAGGCGCTCTACGAGAAGGAGTTGCCCGGATTCGTGCGGGTCGCGCCGTTCATGCTGCTGCAGTATTTTTCGCTGAACTGCACCAAGCCGCCGTTCAACGACGCCCGTGTGCGCAAGGCCATTTCGATGTCGATCGATCGCGACTTTCTGGCCGAGCAGATATGGCAGGCGGGACATCAGCCGGCCTGGGGCTTCGTTCCGCCAGGCATTTTCGCGTATCCCCAAGGGGGCAGGCTCTCCTTCGCCGACATGCCTCTGGCGCAGCGGCGCGCGGAGGCCAGGCGTCTGCTGGAAGAGGCCGGTTACGGCCCGGACCGACCGCTGAAGTTCACGTTCTCGCACCGCAACACCGGGGACAATCCACGGGTAGCGGTCGTTGCGCAGTCAGACTGGCGCTCCATCGCGCCCTGGGTGCAGGTGCAGCTCTCAGGGGTGGAGGGGCAGATCCACTACGCCAACCTCCGGGCAAAGGCGTTCGAGGCCGGGGATGGCGGCTGGATCGCGGATTACAATGACGCCTACACCTATCTCTTCCTGCTGGAGACCCGTACTGGGCCGCAGAACTATTCGGGCTACTCGAATCCCAAATATGACCGGCTGATGGAGGCCTCGGTCCAGGAGCGGGATATCGCCGCCCGCGCGGACCTGATGCTGCGGGCCGAGCAGCTTATGCTCGATGATTCTCCGGTTGTTCCGGTGGTGTTCGGCACCTCGAAGAACCTGATCGATCCCCGCATCCAGGGCTTCAACCCTAACCTTGAAGATATCCATCGGACACGCTGGATGAGCATCAAAGCGTAACCGGCCCGGGACGGTCGTGGCGTGTGGGCTTCAAGCGCCTTGGCCCGCAAGGAGACGGGCGCAAACGTGCGGCGTGCGCCATCCTGTTCCCTTTTCGCCACACTCTGCCCCTTTCCCGCCGCCGCCCGCCCCAGTTGATTGACGGGGCCGTGACAAGTTTGCGAAGAACGAGTGAAGCGTGGAGGTTAGGGTTAACTTCCGCAATGCTCGTAATTCGTCTGTTCGGGGACGGCGAATGGGGGGCGGACACAAGGGGCAGTGATAGCCGCCGGTCTGCTGTCTCTCGGGCGATATCGGTTTCGGATTGGAGGTTCACAGTGAAGCAGGACAATCAGCGCGATCGCTTGTTTGCGACGACATTTCTGGCAGGCCTCGCGCTCGCCATGCCGGCGTTCGCCCAGCAGGCGGAAGAGGCCGCTCCGGCGGCGGAAGAGACCGACGCCATTATCGTCACGGGCTCGCGCATTCCGCAGGCCAATCTGATCACGACCAGCCCGGTGACCCAGATCACGGCTGATGACATCACCACCGCGGGCGTGACCCGCGTGGAAGATCTGACCAACCAGCTTCCGCAAGTGTTCGCCGCGCAGGGCGCCAACACGTCCAACGGCGCAACCGGCACCGCGCAAGTGAACCTCCGCGGCCTCGGCGCCAACCGGAACCTCGTGCTGATCAACGGCCGCCGCATGCCCTACGGTTCGCCGCTTTCGGCGCCTGCCGACCTCAACCAGATCCCCGGCGCGCTCGTCGAGCGCGTGGAAGTCGTGACGGGCGGCGCGTCGGCCGTCTATGGTTCGGACGCCATCACCGGCGTCGTCAACTTCATCATGCGGGACGACTTCGAAGGCTTCCGCCTCGACGGCCAGTACGGCTTCTACCAGCACAACAACGACTCCGACGATGGCTACATTCGTCAGGTCATCGCGGGCCGCAACGCCACGAACCCCTCTCAGTTTGCGCTCCCCGAAGACAATGTCGTCGACGGCTACAGCAAGGAAATCTCCCTGCTGTTCGGCGCGTCCACGGCCGACGGCCGCGGCAACATCACTGCCTATGCGTCCTACCGCAGCAACGACGCCGTGCTGCAGCGCGACCGCGACTACTCGGCATGCGCCATCGGCAACCCGAGCACGGCGGCAGTCGCCGGCGTTCCCGCCGGCGCGGTTCACTGGAACTGCGGCGGCTCGGCCACCTCGGTGCCAGGCTACTTCTACTTTGGCAACCAGACGAACCCGGGCATCGGGCCGGCGCACACGATCAACTACGCCACCGGCCAGTTCATCCAGTTCACGCCCAACAACGTCTACAACTTCGGCCCGCTGAACTACTTCCAGCGTCCCGACGAACGCTATTCAGGCGGCGCGTTCGCGCGCTACGAGATCAACAAGCACGCGGAAGTTTTCGGCGAGCTGATGTTCTCGGAATATCGGTCGGTCGCGCAGATCGCGCCCACCGGCAACTTCTTCAACACCAACACCATCAACTGCAACAACCCGCTGCTGACGGCGTCGATGGCCTCCGCCATCTG
>Ga0247843_1008622_pt1 | contig 11773 bp, 11 predicted proteins | sample LaCruzMarch2017__FD_192420 | JGI IMG/M metagenome (GOLD analysis project Ga0247843, IMG submission 192420) | Freshwater microbial communities from meromictic Lake La Cruz, Castile-La Mancha, Spain - LaCruzMarch2017_8m | ecosystem: Environmental > Aquatic > Freshwater > Lake | place: Spain...
AGACATAAATTAAATTAAAATGTTATTGACAAAGTTAACATTAACGGAGATGATAACGCAATCAATTTATTTTTTCCTTAAAAACCCAAATTTTTTGACCTATAAAATTCATCATCATACCAATGGCAGTTGCAAATATCACCGCAAAAAATTTATTGATTTTTACTGCAAAAATATCGGTGTTCAAATTTTGACTTGGGTAATTCAAATTCAGGGTTAAATCTGCGATGGGAATATGTGATAAAAAAATCTCGTTTGATATTACGTTCAATATTCCACTAAATGTATACAGTGCAATATATCGAGCAAAACGATCTTTGTTTTTGTTTTTTTGACCCCATGTCCAACGTTTATTTAATTGATAATTCACCCAAGTGGCCAATACAATACCCAAGCTTTTCGCAATAAAGGTTTGCATAGTTTGACTCAATAAATAATAAACAGAAAGATCTATAAAAAACGAGAATCCTCCAACAATGGCAAATTTTGTTAGTGCAATATATGTTTTACTTGAAATCACGATTAATCTTGAAATAAAATACTGCCGTCAAAGGTACAATTCATTCCCATTTTTAATGCAATATTTTTAGGGCCGTGACCACAAGGGACATTAAAAATAATGGGAACATTATAATCCTTCGCTGCATCCAATAATATTTCAGTTGTTGTTTTTCCAAAAGGTATCGCGTTGTCATGCATATCTATCATTGAACCAATTAAAATACCTTTACATTGCTCAAAAACACCCCTTAATTTTAAAGCAACGATCATTCTATCAATGTGATAATAGTATTCATCGAGATCTTCTAAAAAGATAATTTTATTGGTAAAATCAGGAAAAATATTGGCCGATAACATGGCAAAAACAATGGATAAATTCCCCCCCCAAAGTTCACCGGAAAAATCTCTTAAATTGAAGCCATCATTTAAAGTGACTTTATGAATAATGGACTTTTTCCCTTGTAATGTTAAACTTAAATGATTGAAATTCTCAATTGAGATATTATCTCCTTTGTTAAATTGAAAAGGCATAGGGCCATGAATAGAGGATAAACCTTGTTTTTGAAACAAAAAATGCAACGCAGTTACATCAGAGAAGCCAATCCACCACTTCGGATTTTTAGTAAAGTTTATCGTTTTTAACGACTCGAGTAATGGCATACTCCCATATCCCCCCCGACAAGCAAAAACAGCTTTTATTTTGCTATGATTTAATGCCCAAGAAATATCTTCAATTCTCAAAGAATTAGATCCTGCAAATTGATTCTCTTTAGAATACAAATTTGGACTTTCTAGAACGTTCCAATTTTGATTTTCTGCCCATATTTTAAAGGCATCAATATTCTCACTTTCTACAAATCTTGAAGGTGCAATTAGAGCAATGGTTTCACCAGATTTTAGATAAGGTGGAATTATCATTTTTGTGGTTTAACCGGAATTAAAAGATTAGAATGTGTGATTTCAGTGGTCATATTAAAATTTCTCGCATCCGACGGATATTCATAAATTGGAAGTGGGATTTCAAAACCGTTATTTCTTAAATTTTGTGTTATTAAACCCCACATTTTTGTGGTTTTACCAAGTCCTAAATTTACCGTTGCTTTATGATAACTCCCTCCAGGAATTTTCAAGAATACAAAATCAGATTTCACTTTCGTTTCCTTTTGAATTGGAATACCGACAAAAATCTTGATTTTTTCGTTTTCGGTGGGAATTTTATCGTAAACACACATTATTGAACCGTCCATTTTAATTTTATTGGACAATAAAAATTCATTTAAAACATTCAAGGTACCAATAATTAAGGTTGAAATATTCTTATGTTCTGTTTCATAATTTTTACCAATTAGAAGCAATGGTTTTTTTGAAACTTGTTTGAGTATATAATTTTCACCAGAAGAAACGTAACCCGATAATTTGTTTAAAGTGTCAATAATCTCAGTATTATTTGAATCGTTGGTACTCGTTTTTTTGGGATTTTTACAAGACAGAACCAATAACATCCCCAAGAGGGAAATTGTAATAAAGCAATTTCGTAACATAATTTTTTGCTAATTTACAGTCAAAGAAGGAATTTACAGTATTTTTGTATTGTGAAATTCTTAGCTGAAATAGAAGTATTGCCGAAAAAAGGCTTATTAGATCCACAAGGAAAAGCGGTAACTCATAGCATGTCGTCTATTGGTTTAAATAACGTTCTGGAAGTTTGTGTTGGACGATTTATTACCTTAGAAATAGAAGCTGACAATGAAAGCTCTGCTTTCGAAGCTGCAGATACAGCTTCAAAAAAATTGCTTGCCAATCTTATAATGGAATCTTACAAAATAAGAATATCTGAATTATGATTGTTTACAACGTAACATGTGTTGTTGACGAACAAATCGAATCTGATTGGTTAGAATGGATGCTAACGGAGCACATTCCAGAAGTATTATCGACTCAACATTTTATAGAATCCAAAATTTTAAAGATTTTGAATTTAACCGATGAAAAACATGAAATTTCTTACGCCATACAATACAGTTGTAATTCTATTGAGCTATTGACCCAATATAGAGAAAAGCATGGTTCAGCATTACAACAAAAGACCATTGCGAAATTTGGAGATAAATTTATTGCTTTTAGAACAGTTCTAGAAGAAATTTCCACGCTATGTCCGTAATAAGGACAGTCAGTATTGGGGACTTCTTAAAAACAAGAGATAATTTAACCCTTATTGATGTTCGCAGTGAAAGTGAATTTCAAAAAGGACATATTTTAAATGCCATAAACGTACCCCTGCTGAATGACGCGGAGCGAGCAGAGATTGGAACGCTTTATAAGCAAATGGGACGTATTGAAGCTGTAAAAAGAGGACTCGAATTGGTGGGTCCTAATATGAGTCAGTTATATAGCAAATATATTCAATTACAAAGCGATTCTAAACCACTTGCGTTTTATTGTTGGAGAGGTGGTTTGCGCAGTTATATCGCTGCTTCATTAAGTCAATGGTCTGGAAAACCAACCATACAGCTTCTGGGTGGTTATAAATCTTATCGCACACATGTTCAAAATACTTTTAATGCGCCATATAAGTTTTTAATATTAGGTGGTCGTACTGGTAGTGGCAAAACCGAAATATTAACAAAATTGGCAACCAAGCAATTTCAAGTTTTGGATTTAGAACAATTAGCCAATCATAAAGGCAGTGCTTTTGGTGGCTTGGGTAAACCCGCACAACCAAGTACTGAAATGTTTGAAAATTTGATTTTTGAAACCGTTTGTAAATTTGATTTAGGAATGCCAATACTTGTTGAAAATGAAAGTCGGTTGATTGGCACTTGTTTTATTCCTAATTCATTATGGGACAATTTTAACACATCGAAAATTTTAGTCATCGAAGTAGACAAAAACACTAGAATAAAGAGACTTGTTTACGAATATTCACATTTTGAAATATCAACACTCATTGAAAAAACCAGCCAATTGAGAAAGAGGCTTGGAGGGCAACATTTAAATGAAGCCATAACCGCCCTTGAGAACAAAGATTTTGAACATTGGATTGATAAATTGTTGGTTTATTATGATAAAACCTATGATTACTCTATTCAAAACAACAAAGTACGAATTAAGAGTATTCCTTTTAATTGGTCTAACTTCGAAAAAGACTTATTAAACATTGAAAAAACGATAAACCATGAATTTAAAAAATAAAATTGCGATTATTACTGGTGCCAATAAAGGAATAGGCCACCAATGTGTTTTAAAATTAATAGAACAAGGTGCATTTGTTTATGGTATATGCCGAAGTGAATGCACATTTACTCATCCGAGTTACAAATGCTTGCATGCCGATGTTCAATCATTCGAACAAATGGAAACGGCTTTTAAATTTGTTGTTGATACACATGGACAAATTGATATACTTATTAATAATGCAGGTTTGGGATACTTCGGCTTATGTGAAGATTTGTCGGTAGAAGATTGGAACTCTATGATAAATACAAACATTTCAGGTGTTTTCTATGGATGTAAGCTTGCACTTCCATTCATGAAAAAGCAATCTGAATCACATATAATAAACATCGCTTCGATAGCAGGATTAGAAGGGTATTCTCAAGTTTCAGGGTATTGTGCCACTAAATTTGCGGTTAGGGGATTTTCTGATGCTTTGTATAAAGAAGTGAGAGAATTTGGTGTAAAAGTTACATGCGTTTACCCTGGTTCTGTAAAAACTGATTTTTTTAGAAATTCAGAAAATATAAAAGCACACGATAATATGTTAAAAGCAGAGGATGTTGCGGACCATATTGTATTCGCCTTGATGTCTCCTGCAAATTTCCATTCAGTTAATCTTGAAATTAGACCCTTAAAACCAAAGGGTTAAGACCATAATTTGATTAATTCATCGTACTTTTGCATCACAAAAATAGATTAACAATGAAAGTAGCCATTAACGGATTTGGACGTATCGGGCGCCATGCATTTAAATTTTTAATGCAAAAGCCTGTTGTTGAAGTAGTTGCAATTAACGATTTAACTGACAATGCAACCCTTGCGCATTTATTAAAATATGATTCAGTTCATGGTAAATTTAATGGAACTGTATCATCAGACGAAAACAACCTAATTATCAATGGCAAAGCAATTCGTGCTTTGGCAATTAGAGATCCTAAAACCCTTCCTTGGGCAGAAATGGGAGTTGATGTAGTTCTTGAGAGTACTGGAATATTTACTTCAGATGTTAAAGCAGCTATGCATTTAGAAGCTGGAGCAAAAAAAGTAGTAATTTCTGCACCTGCTTCTGGAGATTTAAAAACCATTGTTTTGGGCGTTAACGACTCAATTCTAGACGGAAGTGAAACAATCTTAAGCAATGCATCTTGTACCACGAACTGCTTGGCTCCTATGGTAATGGTATTGGATGAAGCATTCGGTATTGAGAGCGGTTTTATGACTACCATTCACGCTTATACTGCTGACCAAAATTTACAAGATGCTCCTCACAGCGATTTGAGAAGAGCTAGAGCTGCGGCCTACAGTATTGTGCCTACAAGCACTGGTGCTGCAAAAGCGGTTGGTTTGGTTATGCCACATTTAAAAGGTAAATTAAATGGAAACGCCATGCGCGTTCCTATTCCAGATGGTTCTGTAACAGATTTTACCGTTAATTTGAAAACAGCTGCTACCGTAGAGCAAATCAATGCTGCAATGAAAGCCGCTTCTGAAGGTCCATTAAAAGGTATCCTTGAGTATTGTACTGATCCTATCGTGAGTATCGATATCGTTGGTAACGAACACAGTTGCATTTTCGACGCTGATTTAACTCAAGTTATTGGAAATACTGCCAAAGTAGTAGGTTGGTATGACAACGAAACCGGTTATAGTGCTCGTGTTGCTGATTTGATTGCAAAAATTGGATAATTAATAAATACTTGTAGCGTTTTTAGTTATAAGGATAAAAAAAATGCCCTCAAAATCGAGGGCATTTTTTATGGGGTACATTTAGAATTAATCCAATTTGATTTAAATCATAACTTATTGTTTCTAGAAATGGTAGATTTACACTCTATCCAACTGAAAACATTTACACTTTTTTACTACTTGACCAAATTGAAGGTACTGTAGTGCAAGTTCAATGGTCTTTTGATGCGAAAAAAAGGGGCATTGTATCTATCATTGAACCTATTGATAAGTAAACTATGAATATACCCCAATAAAGTAAATTAAATTTATAAAGATTCAAGATGTTTAAATATTTTTAAGCGAAATTTGAATTTAAAGAACTCAAGAAAAAATGATAAAATTTGGATACACTATTTTATACGTTTCAGATGTATCAAAGTCAATAGTGTTCTATGAAAGAGCATTTGGCTTTGAAAGGAAATTTATAACACCTGAAAATGACTATGGGGAACTTTTAACAGGAGAGACTACTATTTCATTTGTCTCAAAAAAATTAGCAAATTCAAATTTGAAAAATGGATTTATAGAAAGCTCTCAATCAGACAAACCTTTTGGGATACAATTGGCTTTGGTTGCGGACAATGTTGAAACTATTATTGACAAAGCTTTAGAATTTGGGGCAATATTAACCGAAAAACCGATACAAAAACCTTGGGGTCAAACCGTTGGCTATATCCGAGATATTGACGGATTTTTACTTGAAATTTGCACACCTGTAATTTAAAAACGAAGAACAGAATCATTAATTAGGGCATAAAAAGTGTGATTGGTTTAAGATTAAAAATTTATAATTCTAGTAATCCACGACCACTCTAATTTCTAATTAACACATATATAAAATTTTACGTGTTTTTCTTGCCAAAAAAATCAAGAATTGGATGTTTGAAATTTCCCCAATAAACGAATTACAACTTCAAAAATCGGCTATTGAATATTTTACCATTCTGAGAAATTTTCACCCAAAATAATCCCTGCATTAAGCCATCAACATTTAGATGACTCGCATTACGAGATTTTAATACACTTCTTCCATCCTGACTAAAAATTTCAACTTCAAAATCGCCAGTACTTGATGATACCAAATGCAATATATTCTTTACTGGGTTGGGATAAATCATCCATTCTGTAACCAAAGAAACCGTTTTGACGTCTGTAGAATTGGCATCTGATTCAATGGCTCCTATAGCACGCTGCGCTAGAAATGAATTGCCAAAAAAATCTAGCATTGGTTCTTTTATATTGGCACCTGCCGACAATGCGGGACTTCCACTGCTTGGCTTAAAGTCAAACTTGGAATAGTCCTTAAAAAGTGGATTTGAAACAATTGTATTCAAAAACTTCACTCCTTTTATTTCTTCTGCATCATAATCACCACCATTGGGATCGGGACCAGTCCAGTTTGTTTTATGAACAGCGTAGAATAGGTTATTCTGAAATACAATACTTTGAAAGTCGATGTTTTTGGCCGAACTGCTACCATTAAAATAAATTGTTTTTTCTAAATAGAACAAGTTGTTTGTGAATGTATTGTTTTTATTTTCAAACGTAGATTCATCTGAGAGCAAACGCAGCACAAATGTAGTTGGTGATATAATGGTATTATTTGCGACAACCGTATTAATGGCTAAACCTACCGAAAATGGTGTTTTGCCCCCTATTATTATATTTGAGTAGATTTTAATGTCTTTAGCATGCCAATCTTTGGCATCTGGACAATAATATTGCGCGCCACCAGATTCCCCGACCTTCAATGCACAATCATCAACCCCAGCATTCATAAAATAATTGGCATATACCAACACATTCATCGTTCCCAACTTAAATTGAATACCTTTTGTTTTAATATTTTCGAAATAACAATTTCGAATAATCCCATTTCTACTTTCATTGAGAGCTATTCCTGCTGCATCGCTTGTATTGTTGATAAAACGGCAATTACTCACCTCAAAATCTGATACACCGCCTAGCTTGAATGTATTTCCACCGCCAACATCAATAAAAGAACAACTGTCGATCACAATATGATTTGAAAGATTGTTGCAGTCTCCGGCATGGTCGAAATGGAGGAGAGTATTGTCATATTTAGCGTTTGTTTTAAATATAAGTTTCTCAATACGGATATAGGCTGAACTTGTAAACTGCCATCCACCATTGATCTCAACATTTTCATTTGGTGCTTTGGTTATGGTAATCCATTTGTTCGCAGTACCTTTAAGACCAGTATAGTATTGAAACGTTTCGTAGGTGCCAAAATGAATAAATACGGAATCACCAGGCTTTAGAAATGAGCAAGCTGCGCCAATATTTGGATAATCTCTTCCGGGACCAATATGGATGTTATTTGCTCTGATATCAGATCCAAGAAATAACAAAAACAGGCTAACAATAAATTTATTTTTCATTATGTCGTGCGGATATCCCCCAAAACACCCTTAATCACCATCTCTTTTATTTAACCTTAACGGCTATATTACCATTGATGATGGCCCTAACAAAAATTTCTTCACTTCTTGATTGAAGTGTATTGATGTTTATAGATTTAACGGTACCTTCTAGACGGATATTCTTATTTAAAGTTTGATTTAATGCATTGTTCATGGTTTTCTTTAAATCTTCAATTTGAGGTGTTAAATCAACAACCATAGATTGTTCCATTTTCTTCCTAATTGTTTCATTTAACAACCATTTTGCAGATTTTAACAGTATATTTTTGGTAGATAAATCGTACTGTAAATTATTCATTTTTAGCACATTTGTTGTATTGTTAAACTCTGGAATTCCGGTTAAAAACAGGGTTCCCTTTTTGCTGCCCTCAAAGGAGACTTCAATTCCCAATTTTTCTTGTGCTGGGAAAAGTTTTAAATGATTGATAATGATGAAATTCTTCCCTACATCAAATTTCTTGCCTTTTAGTGCCTCCATTATTTGAATTGAAATTGAATCATAATCAATTTTTAAATCAGTAATAACGTTGAATCCATTGCTTGGTTTATACTCACTCAGTTTTGGCAAAGTTGTTTTTGGAAGATTCCACGGTGATGATTTAATCATGGTAGTGGCTTTAATTCCCAAGTTAAATTTCAAAATGTTTTTATCGAAATTCAATTCGCTCAGAGATAAATCTTTTGTTTGAAAGGCCAGATATCCGACTTGGGGGATGTAGATGTCTTTTTGCATTTCGTCAAAAACAGGGGCAATAAACTTTTTTAAATCCACTTTAGACACCTCCATATCGATGGCCTTTGTGGCCTCAGATAAAAATGGTTTGGCTTGTTTTAACAACAAATTCGTTACGTCAAAGCCAAACATAATTTTAATTGGGTCAACAGGTTTTAAACTTGTAATAGTTGTATTTGATTGCAGTTTGTAATCGGGTAGTACTTTTATTTTACTCTCTACTTCAATTCTCGCTCTTTTCATTGGTTCTGTAAACCCGATTTGAAAAGATACTTCTGGAACGCTACACGAGTTACCCATACAGAATGCACAGTACTCTCCTCGGGCACCATATTGTAAATCAAGACCCAATCCAATTTTGCCGACCCCTCTCCCATCAAATTGAAAACTAGACCTATTTAATTTGTATTCATATCTTAAACCTTCACAAGGTTTGTCTGAGCCATTGAATGACTTGTCGACCAATTTATCGGCCATGCTAATAAATGGCAACATATCTATTTCCAGGGGAATATTCATACTGGAAACAACCGTAGGAATTTCTTTTAATTCTAATGTTTTATCCTTGTTTTCAGGTGGTTCAGGCTTTATTGATCCACAAGAATAAATTACACATAAACTTGTTACAAAAATGATTGATGTTTTCATTATTCAATTATTACAGGCACACTCACAGTATTTGAAGTGGTAACTATAACACAAAAGTAAACTCCTCTGATTGAAAAAGAATCATAATCTATATTAACTTCATTTTGTGATTTATTTAACAATGATACGTTCATTATTTTTTGTCCTAATGCATTGATAAAATATACACTTTGAATTTGGTCGTTAGATTGAATATTCAATTTTCCAAATGACAAATTAGTTGGAAAAACCTTTAACAGGCTTGAATTAAATGATTGTATACTATTTTTAAGTATTTGAATAAACCCAGATAACGTATCATTCGAACTATTATCATCTAAATTATTTTCTGCAAAACAAGTAATTGAATAAATACCCTCTGAATTAAATACAAGTTGATCATTAAATTTCAAAACCAGCGTACTATCAGGATTAATTTCAGAAAAGTTCAATTTGGTTTCAAATACCTTTGTATTGGAGGCTGTTTGTATAACCTGATAAACCAAATTACCCGCCAAAGAATTCGAATCTTCACCACTGTTTTTGAAGGTCGCAACTGGAAAAAATTTATCACCTACCCTTGTTTGACCTGCAAAAGCCGGAGAATCTAAAGAAACAATCTCTAAATCTCTCTTAGATTTCACCAAAAAGTACGAAACTAGGGTATCGTTAAATTTATTTTGATCGCCTATGTGAGAGGTATAAACCAGTAATTTATATCGGCCTTTTTGTGTAAAGGAACAATTGCACAAAAAGTAAACTTTTTGAGAAGAATTTGGAAATCCGTCGATATTTAGGAACGATGCTGAAATTAAATCGTTAAAAGGATCATAAATTTGATAATTTACCGACAAATTAAACATGGTATCTCTACCCTGATTTGCAATATTCAATTTTATGGTATCTAATTGATCAGTAATGTAAATTTTACTGTTGTCTAATGGTTTATTTATAGATTCTACAAAGGCATCCTTACCGACTTCTACAACCACATTTCTTTTGATGGTATCGTTCAATTTGTTTCCATCAATATTATTACTAAAATAAACATGGATTTGATGATTCCCTGCAATTACAGGGTTGTATGTTTTAGCAAATATTACGGTATCATAAGAACCGGTATCAATTTTAACTGCTAGTTCATCCGAAAATAGTCTAACACCATTTTTGAAAATATCACATTTAATGGATGTATTTACCAAAGTTGTATCAAAGCCTAAATTGCCAATCCTACTTTCAATTTTATATCCTGTCCCGCCTATGCTTAACGTATCTTTAATGTAAATGGTTTCTGCTAAAAAATCTACTGTTCGGCCCACCGCAAAAGTCGAATAAAAGGTATCATTTTCGCTGTAAATATCATAAATCCCCCGAACATATAATTTCATTTTATAAACTCCTTTTAACGGAAGTTTAATGGATTTAGGAAAGTTCACTTGGGCATCTGAATTTGAGAACAAAAATGTAAAAGCACTATCCAAATAGAGCAACTTATTATTTGGAGTATAGACTTCTATATAAACCGGTATTTTCCCTAATTCTAAAATGCCATCATTTTTTACTTTGGCGAAAAATTTAATATTGTTTCCAATGGTATAAATCGAGTCTTTTTTTGGAGTAAAAATGGTATCGGCAATAAAATCGGTCCTTTTATAAGCAATAACAATCCGCCTCACCGTATCGTTTAATGTATTTTTATCATTTTTGAGGGATGTAAAAATCGAAACGACCAATTTACCGGTATCATTAAATGTATAAGTAGGCCAAAATAAAATTTTACTTTGAAACTTTGGCAAGCTAATGTTTTGTGATTTTGAATATAAAATTTTTGTGTTTTGTTTAATTTCGCATGTCACATTGAAGTTAGCCGTATTGTCATAGCCTACATTAAGAATAGTAGCCAAAGGCATTAATGTATCAACGTTATAGACGTATGTGTTAAAATTGAATGGGTCATGTACTGTTCTCACCATAACATCTTGATCCACGCCAGAATAGAACTTTTTTGTAATAGTATCGTTGTCATTAACACGGTCGTCTTTATATTTTACGTAGGTTAGAATGGTATGTTCGCCATATTCAGATGCCATGAATTTCTTTGGGAAAACATAGGTTCTCGACAATCCAGATGATAAAGTATCAAAAACAGACTCTTTATAATGCAATTGATTTAAACCTCTAATTTCACAGACAATCTCAATACTATCTAGGGGGGTCAATGCCCCAACATTAGAAACCACTACCACTGGTGCAATGGTATCTTTATCATTAATATTAACAGTATCTTTTGGTATGTTAACAGATACTGCCCTAAAGTCATAATCTGCCTGTAATCTAGGCTCTATTATAAACTTGTAAGGTGCATTGGGATGAAAATCCACCCAATTGGTATCTCCAAGTGGCGTAGCGTAAAAAAATGTTTGTGGTCTTACGGGCAATTCCATTTGATAGCCGAAAGCAACATTGTTTAAATCTAGTTGACGCACACCCACATAAAAAGAACCATTTACCAAAACGGGTTTTT
>Ga0247843_1008623_pt1 | contig 11772 bp, 11 predicted proteins | sample LaCruzMarch2017__FD_192420 | JGI IMG/M metagenome (GOLD analysis project Ga0247843, IMG submission 192420) | Freshwater microbial communities from meromictic Lake La Cruz, Castile-La Mancha, Spain - LaCruzMarch2017_8m | ecosystem: Environmental > Aquatic > Freshwater > Lake | place: Spain...
CTACTTTTGTCTTGAAACTCTCATCGTAATTACGTCTGATACGCTTTCCCATTTTTGTGTTATTTTAAGATAAAGATAATAAGTCTCCACTTATAAACTCTGTCCTAAAATCGGGGTACATTATAGTATATCGAGAAAATCGTATCTTGATTTATGGAACCTGGTGGGGATTGCATAAATCCTTGGATGCGCATAAATTAGTAAGAATTAAAATAGATATACCTAATACAATAGATCAGTATTGGGGTATTGATATTAAAAAATCCCTTGCGAGGCCATCGGAGGATCTTAAAATCGATTTAAAAAGAATTATTAATCAAGTAACAGAAAAGGGGGCTAGGCCTTTTACTGGAAGAGCTAAAAAAATCGAAGATAAAACTTTCATTCAATTTTGGCAATTATTGCCACTTAATAATGATTTTCGATTTGCCCTGAATTTAGAGCATCCTTTATTTAAAAACTTAGAAAAAGGGCTATCAAAAGATTCAATTGAAAATTTGAGATTTTATTTAAAAGGTATTGAGGCTTATCTGCCATTAGAAGCCATTCAATCGAAACTTCAGAAAAACCCTCATTCAATAAATCAAGAATCGGCACTTTCTGAGCAAAATATTATTGAATTAACAGAAAAGCTAAAATTGGCAGGTTTGCCGAAACAATATATTGAAGACCTACTAAGAACAGAAATATATTCTAATAGAAAAGAACTTTTGAAAAATGAAGACAAATAGCTACAAGGCGGTTAAAGATTATATTTTTGACAAGCTATGCAAGGTTATAGGTGCATTACCTATATCAAAAATTGAAGATGAAATTAATAAGGCTAAGACGGTTACATCTACAGTTGACCCTGAAATGCTGGCGACAATATTTTCCTTAGAATCAACTTTTCATGCTCTTAACGATGGGGATTGGAATAGAATTCAAAGAGAAATGGAAACGCATTTTGATGTAAAAATGCAAAATGGTATTCTTATACAAGGAGAAGAGCAACAGGAACGAGACAACGCATGGTGGTCAACAGTTGAAAAACAGAAGAAAGAGAATTATTACTGGGAACGTTATGAGAAATACCTCAGACTGTCTTTACCTCCAGAAGTCGTTAAAACAATTGATACTGATACCGATATTGTTATGAACAATATTGAAAATCCGTCAGTTGAAACGTTTTCAAGATATGGTATGGTAGTTGGTCATGTGCAGTCAGGAAAAACTGGCAATTACTCTGCTTTAATTTGTAAAGCGGCTGATGCTGGATATAAATTTTTAGTAGTTATTGCTGGTGGAATAAATAATCTTAGAAATCAAACTCAGCAACGTTTAAATGAATCATTTGTTGGGCAAACCAAAGGAGTTCAAGTTGGTTCTGGAAAAGGTAATACTGATAAAAAGTCTTTACCACTCAGTTTAACAACAATCGAGAACGACTTTAATAAACGAGATACAGACAGGTTATCACAAGGACTTAATTTTGACAATATTAGTGTTCCAATATTACTAGTGATAAAGAAAAACACTAAAACCTTAGCAAGTATAATTGACTGGCTTGAAAAGCAATACAAAAATAAAGTATCAAGCCATGCAATGCTTGTAATTGATGATGAATCCGATTATGCTTCAATAAATACTAATGGTGAGGATGATCCAACTCAAATAAATAAAAAATTACGACAATTGTTAGGCTTATTTCAAAAGAGTGCATATGTAGCCTATACTGCAACTCCTTATGCAAATATTTTCATAGATCATGAAGCAAAAAATAAGGATATAGGTAAAGATTTATTCCCAAAAGATTTTATCTATGCATTAGATGCTCCAACGAATTATTTTGGAGCACGGAAAATATTTTTAGACCCTAATAAGACTTATTTAGTAGAAATTTCTGATTATACTACATCGCTTCCAACTGATCATAAAAAGCATTAAATTGTGCATTAGATAAAGTGCCTTCCAAAATAGTAGAAACTTTTATTGTAAACTTTGAATAATATAAGTTGAAGTTATTTAAATCCAAACCTATAAAACTTGTAACTTAAAATATTATGGAGCCCAAGGATAACAAACACGAAAATTATGAAATACTTAATCTAATTGGTTATGGATTGTCAAAATTTAATGATGATTTTATAAAGGAGTTTGGATTTAAAACTAAGATTTCATTTTATAAATATTGTGTCGCAAATAACATTTCTGAAACTGTTGGTACCATAAAAAATAGAATGGATTTGTTTGACCCTTTTTTTTCTAACAATGAAAGGAAGGGGTGGTGGCAAAAAGGCAATATTTATATTCATAGAAAGCACTTAATTGATAGCCTTTTTGGAGATGAAAACGTAAAGGGATATGCCAATATTGTAAAATTATATTTAAAAGAAAATTACAAAGTAAAAGAACTTTATATAGAGGTTACTCCAATTATAAAATCAAGGTTCAAAAAATTACAAGAAACTGGATTAGAGGCTGAGTTTTATTTTATGAATAATTTTAATTCAATTGAAACCTTTAAAAATGGTTTATTAGAAGATGCCAGATTATTTGGAGATGGGTATGATTTTCAAATTAATGTAAATAATAGCTTGTACTTAGCTGAAGTAAAAGGAATAAGAGCAAATAAGGGAAAGTTCAGAATGACTGAAAACGAGTTTAATAAGGCATTAGAATATAAAAATGATTATATTATTACCTTGGTTTTAAATTTGAATGACTCACCTACCTTTTTAACTATAGAAAATCCAGCATACAATTTAAAATTTAAAAAAGAAGAAAGGCTCTCAAAGCCAATTGTAGAGTATCATTTAATTAGTGATATATATTGAATTTAGAATCAAAATTTATTAAGTAACTGAGTGAAATTAAACGAGACTTTCCAAGTTTGTAATATATTGACTATCAAACTATTACACCTTAAACTTGGAAAGTCTATTTTGCGTAATTACTTATTGTAAAAAATATTTAAACAATTCAATCAAAAGCTATAGAGATAGTTTTGAAATATTTATTATTATGTGACAATTAACACTATAACAAGCCTAAAAAACGCATAGAGGAGGTAGGAACTTACGCAAAAGCGATGAGAAACAAGTCGATTTTTTCTCTGCAAAATTATGTCTCTAAAAATATGGATTATGTAATTGAGCGTTATAAATATATAAAGCAAGGGGAAAATTGGAAATCAATCCCCATAGAGTTAATGCAAAACTATGCAAATGTTAGTAATTGTCATAGTGGTATCTATAAAAGGTTAGATGCTTCAAAACCGTCAGTTGTGATTTCCAATTATCGAAAAAATATGCTGATACATCCTTTTCAGGATAGAGGTTTATCTGTTAGAGAAGCTGCGAGACTTCAGAGTTTTCCCGACGATTTTATCTTTAAAGGTACTTTAATGCAAATTCAGCAACAAATTGGCAATGCTGTACCTCCTCTTTTAGCTGAGGCTATTTTTAAGCAAATACTGTCATTTGAAAATGATTCTGTAATATCTTCATCAGCCTCCCAGCTCAGTTTACCATTCTGAATGTATTTGTAAAGTCTTCATAAATGTTAGTTAGGTTACAAATGTGTAAGTGTCCTGAAAAAACGCGCAGTTTAAAATTAGAGAAAACTTATTAATTTTAAATTGTCTCATTTTTAGGGACAATTTTAACATTTACATAAGCACTACAGTTATATAAATACACTTCAACCAACACTACTAAAAATTCGTATGAAAAAAACCACTACTTTACTCTTTCTCTGTTCTTTTCTTGCTTTTAAAAGCCACGCCCAACAGGTAGTCATGCGCGACCCGGCGATTGCCGCGATGATTGCTGAAATATCTCCCGATAGTTTGCGCAGTCACATTGATAAACTGGTGAGCTTTGGTACACGCCATACCATGAGCACCGTCACCGACCCCAAACGCGGTATTGGTGCCTCAAGACAGTGGGTGCTCAGTCGTTTTAATGAATTTGCCAAACAATCCGGCGGACGCATGACCGCAACCATCGACACATGGACGCTTCAACCCGACGGGCGACGTGTGGACGTAGCGCAGGAAATCGGCAACGTCATGGCTACTCTCAAAGGTACCGACCCCAACGACGACCGTATTTTTATGGTGAGTGGTCACATCGACAGTCGCGTAACCGACGTCAATAACCGCGAATCCAACGCTCCGGGCGCCAACGACGACGGGAGTGGAACGGCAGCGGTCATTGAATTGGCCCGCGTTATGAGCAAACATTCTTTTCCCGCCACCATTATTTTCGTTACCGTCAGCGGGGAAGAGCAGGGTTTATTGGGAGCCAATCACTTGGCCGAAAGGGCCGTTACTGAAAAGTGGAACCTCGAAGCCTTACTCAATAACGACATTATGGGTTCTAACCACAGCCCCGATACACGAATTATTGATAACACCAAGATACGCGTGTTCAGCGAAGGGCTTTCCGGATTAGAAACCGACAAACGCGCTGCGGGTGTTCGCCAATACGGAGCAGAAAACGACGGAAAAGCCCGTACATTAGCGCGTTACGTAAAAGAAATAGGAGAACGGTACGTGGACAATCTGGAGATAAAACTCATCTATCGCAACGACCGCTACCTGCGCGGCGGCGACCATACGCCGTTCGTCAATCGTGATTTTGCGGCGGTACGGATTACGGAAATGAACGAAAATTTTAACAATCAACACCAAGATTTACGTACCGAAAAAGGCGTAGAATACGGAGATTACGCCAAAAACATGGATTTTGAATACTTGCGCAAAAATACCTGCGTCAATTTAGCTTCGTTGGCCAACTTAGCCAAAGCCCCCGCTATGCCGCAAAATGTAACGCTTGAAGCTCGCAATTTAACCAATACGACCTCGCTTTTTTGGCAGGCTCCTAAAGCCGGCAAGGTGAAAGGCTACTATGTTTTGATGCGCGAAACCAACTGGCCTTTCTGGCAAAAGAAATTTTTCACAGATAAAAACGGCCTGACTTTACCTTATTCTAAAGACAACTATTTCTTTGCCGTACAGACAGTGGGAGAAGATGGGCACGAAAGCCTTCCCGTATTGCCGCGTCCCAGTATGCGATAGTATAGGAAAACGGAAAAATGGAGGACGGAGAAAGGATTTCCTGAAATCGGTTCTTTCATTTCCGTTCTCCTTGTTCCGTTTCTCCCTATTCCATTTTTTGTAAATCCTTTTTCCAACTATTTATAACTCTCTCAAACACAAATGAAAAAGACCACCCTTTTATCTTTTCTGTTCAGTTTAATCGTAGTAGGCGCTTGGGCGCAGGCATTCAGACCTGTTGACAAAAGTCCCATGGATGTCGCCTATTTTCCTGACCATTTTGCCCATGACCGCAAAGGCGGTGAAAAAGCCATGGTACGCGTCATTTACAGCCGTCCTTCCAAAAATGGCCGTGGCGTGTTTGGAACTCTCGTTCCTTACGGCAAAGTATGGCGCACGGGAGCCAACGAAAACACCGAAATCAAATTCTATCAGGATGCCACCATTCAGGGCAAAAAAGTAAAAGCAGGCACGTATTCACTCTTTTCCATTCCCGGAGAAACCGAATGGACCATCATCCTAAACAGCGATTTGGACTATTGGGGAGCCTTTAAATACAAAGAAGCAAACGACGTGGTGCGTTTTACCGCCCCATCAAAGAAATCGACCGAGGCACCGCTTGAGAATTTCTCCATCAATTTCCCCAAAGGCAACGCCGCCGTTATGCGTTTGGGCTGGGACGATACCATTGTGGAAGTACCTATAACTTTCTAAGTTTAATACTGCGGTACCAAACCGTACTGCCCCAATCCTGCAATCCAATCAAACCGGTAAAAGCGCCCTGAACAATCGGGGCGTTTTTTAATCCACTCCCCGCCACTCGCTGCTTCCAATCGGCACTTGAGAGGTCATGTTCCTGTACCACAAAACCGTTTAGAGAAACCGTCAGTTTTTGTTTACGAACCACAAAATGTACTTGGTTCCATTCTCCTACCGGATTTATTTCGCGAATGCGGGCATTAGCTACGCCAAAGAAATCGCCTGCACGGTGTTTATTTTCAGCAGCCCCTTCGTAGATTTTATCATCCAAGACTTGCAGCTCCAAGCCCGTATCATGCATGTTTTTGTATTGAGCCGCTTCTTTCACAAAAAAGAAAATCCCGCTGTTCGCCAGTGGACTCACTTTCCATTCGGCTTTAAATTCAAAATCGCCCGTAATCGGCTCATTATTCACAATATCGCCGCCATTGGGCGCTTTATTTCCTGCCCGATTGGGTACATTGAGTTTTAGAGCCCCCTCTTCCACCAACCAAGCCGAGCCAATTCCTTTGGCTCCGTAACTATGCCAACCCGCCACGTCTTTGCCATTAAAAAGCAATTTCCACCCTTCTTTTTTTTCTTGAGATGAAAGCGTGTTGGGAGTCTGTGCATTTACAAAAGAGATAGATACTAAGAAGGCGGCAAGGAATTTTTTCATACAAACTGTTTTTTAAGATTGTGAACAGAGGTCAGACGACAGTCAGACCGAAAAGGTATCCGGTCTGACTATCGTCTGACCTTTGTCTGAGCATAATTTTGAGAACCAATTTAACTAACGTATAGAAGTAATTCATTCTTTGGTTTTACTTCTATGATGAAAAGGGGCCTGTTGTCTCGTATTTCTTACGACCTTTGCAGCGTTATTTAAAATCCAATTTTACCCTCCAAATCATTTATGTTTTCTGTCCAACAGCTACGCACTTTTACCCAACATATATTCCAAAGTATCGGTTTCTCCGAAGCTGACGCCACTTTAGCCTCCACCGTTTTGATTTCTGCCGATTTACGCGGCGTAGACTCACACGGCATTGCTCGATTGGCCGGCTACGTACGACTTTTTGACCACGGACGGCTTAATCCAACTCCCAACATTCGCATTGTCCATGAATCTCCCAGCACCGCTGTGGTGGATGGTGATGCAGGTGTGGGTTTGGTGGTAGGGCCCAAAACGATGCAAATCGTCATTGAAAAAGCAAAAAATGTAGGTTCGGGCTGGGTATCTGTGCAAAACTCCAATCACTTTGGCATTGCGGGTTATCATGCGATGCTGGCCTTGGAACACGACATGATTGGAATGGCCATGACCAATGCGGCACCGTTGGTGGCTCCTACATTTGCGTTGGAAAAAATGCTGGGAACCAACCCGATTGCGGTAGCCGTACCAGCCAACGAAGAGCCCGCTTTTGTAGCCGATTTTGCCAGTACCGCCGCTGCTTATGGCAAATTTGAAATTCTTCAACGTAAAAATCAACCTGCCCCACTCGGTTGGGCACAGGACGCTAACGGACAGATAACGACCGATTCCAACCCCATCAAAAACGGCGGTGCACTTTTACCCCTCGGCTCCGACCGCGAACACGGCAGTCACAAAGGCTATGGTTTGGGTTCCATTGTTGACATTTTTTCGGGCGTTTTATCGGGAGCCAATTACGGCCCGTGGGTACCGCCTTTCGCAACGGCGGGTTTCATGGCAGCTGCGGAAGGGGTAGGTAAAGGCACAGGACATTTCTTTGGAGCCATGCGCATTGACGGTTTCCGTCCTGCGGATGAATTTAAAGCTCACATGGACAATTGGATACGACGTTTCCGTTCAGCACAGGCCGTGGAGGGAAAGCAGGTACTTATCCCAGGCGACCCAGAACGGGAACTCGAAGCCATACGGATGCAGGAAGGAATTGATTTACTTCCTCCGGTGGTGGATTCGTTGGAAGTATTGGGGAAACGATTTGGAATTCAGCTATAATCACAAAAACACATGAAATTTTTTTTCCCTGCAATTGCTTTCTTGTCTATTTCCTTTTTTCAATCCTTTGGACAGGCCAACAACTACTTTCCTCAATTGACTAAAATCAAAATTGACGGCGGAATGAATCCGGCAGTGTTTGGTTACACTAAAAGTGAAGTAAAGTTGATTCGGAAAAAGGGCACGCAATTACCTAAAAACGATCCCTGGTATTGCCCTGATCCCGATGCGCCCTGTTACGAGAAATTGGCTTCTTTCAAAAACCCGCTGTTCAAAGATTCTCTTTACGTCCTTTTTTCACACGGCCCCAGCGAAGACCCAAGTTTCAGCATTTCCACCAAAGCAGGAAAAGTGCTGGGTGACGTAAACGGTCTGGAATTGTACCTGACCAACACCAGTACTTTTTACGTCAATGGGCACACCAATAATCTATTCAACAAAAGGAGAAAATTTCAAATCAAAAGCGATACCATTGCGGAGGTGGCTCAACCTTTCTATTACGTTGGTTTGCAATCCGTTACCTTGAAAGATGTTGTTTTATACAAAGACAAAACCAGCACAGAAGTCGTAGCTTCCTTACCCAAGGGGTATAAAGTTGAAGTAATTTTAACAGACTACGGCAAACCCGATTTTGAGTTGGAAGATCATTTTTTAGTGCGCTCTGACTATGGATTAATGGGCTGGGTACGAATCAATAAAGAAGAATCTTGGGATAAAATCATCAAAGGACTCTTCTTTGCGGGTGACTGATTATTTCTTTTGTTTTTGTGGATACAGGTCAGGTCAGACGATATCAGACTGCCTGACGGTCTGACTATCGTCTGACCTGACCTGTCCACTACCTAATGAATTAATTAGAATCCATAAAAACCTAAGAACCTCTTTTAATTATTGTCCCACAAACGCCAGCTGTGTGCTCTTGGGATTGACCGCCAAACGCGTAATTTGTTTAATTCCCAAGCCGCTCCAATCGGCCAACAACTGCCAATCGGTATCCGATTTCGGATTCCATTTGTACAATTTAGCTCCCTGCGCCATCAACAGCGTGCCATCCGTTATCCAAGCGCAATCTTCGCTTCCCGCAGGGGTTTGAATGAGTTTTTTGGCTTGTAAAGTACTCATATCCAACGCCTCCACCTGCCATTCGTTCGCGGATAACTTATGCACAAAACTCACCGCTTTTTGCGAAGGAATGCGCAGCAATGAGCGACCCACGTTGGTTGTGATGGTTTGCCCTTGGTCGGTGGAGATCCGAGCGAGCTGTAGGGTATTAGGTTGCCCTAATACAAACAACACCAATGAATCAGCGCCATACCAGCAATGATACCCAACGGGTTTTATGCTTGGTAAAACAAGTTTCGGATTTTGACCCGTCGCCAGATCAAACTGCCACAGCCGTTGGGTTCCGTCAGGCTCTACCCGAATCACTGAGAAGTGCTTACCATCGGGCATCACCGTTGCCGAATATTCACTTTCGGTGGTTTTTGTTAACGTTGTGTTTGTTTTCCTACCTAAATCGTACGTCCAAATATCGGTTTGTCCGTTTGCCTGTTGGGTATAAAGCAGTTTCTTTCCGTCTTGTGTAAACGACGGCTGATTGTCATAGCCTGCCCTTTTGGTGATATTGGAAGGTTTTCCAACGGAGATATTACCTGCGTTTACTTTCAAATCGGTCAGGTAAATTTCGGTATCAGGGACTGTTGGCGTAAAGGCTTCCAGAACCCGTTTGACAATCCCGTCCAAAGCATTGTTTTCAATCCACCGAACGACCATCACCAACTCATGGTCGGGATCTACGTAGACAATATTAGTCCCGTTTCCTACGTGGTAGTACACATTGGCGGGTGCGCTCGGAAGCGGTTTTTTATCAGTATTCAGGAACCAATTCATGTAGCCGTACGTCGGTTGCGCAGTTGTGGGTGTGGTAGCCTGTTTCACCCACTGTTCCGACAACAATTGCTTGCCGTTCCAATTACCCCTGTGCAAGGTCAATAATCCAAAACGAGCCATATCAAACGCATTGATAAACATTCCTCCGCCCCAATGTCCTCCGCCGCTTACCGATTGCATGGGTTGTCCGTCCAACACAATCCACGCATTGCGATAGCCTGTCCAACGCCACGTAGTTGAGGCACCGATGGGATCCATGATATTTTCTTTCAATACCTGCGGCAACGGCTTACGCCACACACTCGTTGCTGCCAAAGCGAGAGCATTGACCCGCACGTCATTGTACTCATACACGCTGCCGGGGGCATTACGGGGACGCGTGAGCCACGTAGCGGCATCTTTATCGGGACGGTCGGCCCATTCGGGTTTTCCCCAAAGTGTGCCTTCCCAATCGGAGGTTTGACGCAACATATTATCCCACGTAATGCGGCGATTATGCGGGGTGTCAAAGAGATTTAACAATTCCGGTTTTCCAAAATCATCCGCGGGACGCTGAACAGGTTGCCCGTACAACTCAATTGGCGGCACATACGAAGCCACTGTATCGTTTACACTCCGAATCAGCCCTTTGTCCACGGCCAAACCCACTACGCTCGAAAGAAAACTTTTGGTAACACTGTGGGTAATGTCGCAACGCGAAGGCTCGCCCCACTTTGCCACGATGTATCCTTTGTAAATGATGATGCCCGTTTGGTCACCCCTATCGGCAAAAGGACCAATGGCACTTCCGAAAGGCTCCTTTCCAAAACTTTGATAATGCGACTGTTCCATACTCCGAGGGTTCTTGGACTCCCCCGCCTTCGCAAAAGCAATCGCTTCCTGAATTTTGGCAGGGTTCAATCCCATTTCAGCAGGCGTTTTTTCTGCCCAAGTATGAGCCGGAGGAAAATAAGGAGCAGGTTGTTTTTGACTAAAGGCAGGTAAAAAGGCAACGGATACTATACAAATGGTAAAGACAGAACGGGTAAAGAAGCGCATGTTGAACGTTTGTTAATGAAGCACTAAAACTACGTTTTTTTGGTTTCTCTGCCTACTTTTTACCTAATTTACCATTGCGATTTAGGAAGAATAGCTTTTAAAACTTTAAAGACTATGGAACAATACACCAATGCGTATTACGATAATTACCATACCGCTACCACAGAGGCTGAACGCTCAAGAATCAAAGCTGAATTTGAGGCTGTTTTTGCAGTGCTTACTGAAAACCAAAGGCGGGAAGTAAAGGCGATATTGATGAAACGAATTGACGAACGCATGGCAAAACTTGCCCCACTTGATGAAGCCATCAAAAGATTTAACGACTACCTCAAGCAAAGGGATAAGCAAGTCGAAACAGTAGTAAAAATGCAAAAGGCGGCCTAACCTTTTTGGAGCTATTTACTGAATATCACTTATTTCAAAGCCAACAGGCAAGTATTGATTTGAACCATTAGACGAAGCCTGCTTGGTAGTATTTAAACGCTATTCCAGAACATTCAAGAAATCGCCGGGCAAAGATTCGGGAAGATTTCGCAAAGTTGCCTTCTACCGATTCGGGGAAATATGCCCTTGATGTATCAGAGCTACTTCGTGAGAATTTAGGGTGTAATATAAAATGCTTTCAACAAGGGGCTATACACCTGAATATTCACGGTGCCGAAGATTGAAAAATTTACGCAAAACGATTGCAAAATGAATAGCTGCGCTATACTAATTAATCAAATAGTGAGACTTGAATTGATCTTTTGCTTATGGTAACTGCTTTGCCGGTATACGTAGCTATAGGCTCTTTAAATTCCATAAACCTAAAAGATACCTTACCTGCCTTAAAAAGGGTTTCGTATAGTGGCTTACATCTTTTATCGGCAGTCACAAAGTAGTCCGCACCCTCGACATGGGCTTGAGCAAATAGTTTTACGTCGTTGTTAATAATCACCTTTTCTTCGTCAAATATTCGCAGATTCAGATTTGAAGTGCAATTATCCAGCCGTTACTTGTTAGTGACTGCTGATGAAAGAGCCAACTGTTGTGAATAATAAACCATAGTTTTGTGGTGTCGAATCATAAAACAAGATGGCAA
>Ga0247843_1008627_pt1 | contig 11763 bp, 10 predicted proteins | sample LaCruzMarch2017__FD_192420 | JGI IMG/M metagenome (GOLD analysis project Ga0247843, IMG submission 192420) | Freshwater microbial communities from meromictic Lake La Cruz, Castile-La Mancha, Spain - LaCruzMarch2017_8m | ecosystem: Environmental > Aquatic > Freshwater > Lake | place: Spain...
GCCACGGTGAAAAAATGTATGAAACACTTTGCGGTAAAGAAGAAATGTCTAAAGTGGATGACTTAGGTGATTTTTATAGAATTCCAGCCGATATGCGTGACCTAAATTACACAAAGTATTTGCAAACAGATGGACCAAGATTGATTGATGATGAATATAACTCTAATAATACCAATCTTTTAAATAAAGAGCAATTGAAAGATTTACTGTTAACATTAGATTATGTTAAAAATGAACTTGCTATATAATTTTGAGCGAAAACAAAAAAATTGCGACAAATAGTGTTATAATGTATTTAAGGTTAATTATTACCTCAATAATTGGCCTTTACAGCATAAGAATTTTATTACGTGAACTAGGAACCAACGATTATGGTTTATATGCTATCATTGGTGGAGTAGTTGCTATTCTAAATGTAATGAGCACAAGTTTAATTTCAACATCTAATAGATTTTTAGCAGTTGAAATTGGAAAAAAAGATAATATAGAAACTAATAAGGTATTTAATTCCTTATTGTTTTTGCATTTTATTTTTTCTGTTGTCTTTTTAATTATACTTGAAATAATTGGTAAATGGTATGTCCAAAACCAATTAAATATTGAAACAAATAAAATTTCTGATGCATTATTTATTCTAAGATGTTCTGCTGTTTCTATATTCTTTTCTACAGTAATAATGCCATATGAAGGCCTTATTACTGTTAAAGAAAAATTCAATGTTAAAGCAATTATTGAAATTCTAAATTCTGTACTTAATTTAATTGCGGTTTTGTTACTCATTTTTTATTCCGGCAATAAAATTCAACTTTATGCAATTGGTGTATTATTTATAAGATTTGTAATATCTGCAATTTATTATTTTTACTGCAGAATTAATTTTAAAGAAATTACACTGTTACGAATTAAATTGAATGAATTGAATTTAAAACCAATTACTGGTTTTTTTGGTTGGCAATTGGTATATGTTTTTAGTAACGCAATTTCTAAACAAGGCAGTGCAATAATATTAAACTCTTTTTTTGGCACTTCTTTAAACGCAGCATTTGGAATTGCTAATAGAATAAATGAATTTCTATTTTCGTTTGTTAAAAATTTAAATCAAGTTGCAGTTCCGCAAATAGTTAAAAATCACAGTGGTGGTAATGAAAACAAATCTCTGGTTTTAGTATATAAACTTTCTAAATATACTTATTTCATTATTTTATTAATCGCATTTCCTATAATAATCTCCATAGATTCAATTTTAGCTATTTGGCTAGGTCAATATCCTCCTTATACCATTTGGTTTATTGTTTTGTTGATTGTTACAGGATTAATTAGTAGTTTAGAAAGTGGCTTTGATGCATTTATTGATGCTACTGGAAAAATTGGAAAAACTAAAATTTATTATTCCATTATTTTCATAGCAGTACTTCCTATAATTTATTTACTATTTTACTTAGGATTTGAACCTTATTGGGTTACCTTTATTTTTATTCTAGGCGAAATAGTCTTCATGAACTTACAAATAAACATATTGGTTAGTTTGAGTAATTTTAAACGCAATACTTATTTTAAAGAAACCTTAGTACCAACTTTTTTAGTTACAATTTCGGTTTTACCTCAGTTTTTTTTAAGGCATATTTTTAGTGATAGTTTGCTATCTTTAATACTTAAATCAGTTATTTCAGTTTTAGCAACTCTTTTAGTAATATTTTATTTGGGTTTAGATAAAACAGAAAAGGAAATAATTTTATCAAAATTGTCATTTAAAAATATTTTTAATAAATTAAATAAAAAATGATTCCATTAATTAAACCATTTATTCCTAAGCAGGAAGACTTAATGCCTCGCTTAAGTGAAATACTTTACAGTGGCTATATTGCCGAAGGTGAAGCTACTTATAAATTTGAAGAAGAATTAGCTAAACTAATTGGAAATCCATATTGTATATCTATAAATTCAGGCACTGCGGCATTGCATATTGCATTGTTACTAATTGGTATTGAAAAAGGCGATGAAGTTATCAGTACCGCTTTAACAGCAGAACCAACCAATACTACCATTGCCTTAACAGGAGCCAAAGTGGTATTTGCCGATGTTGATGTAAACACAGGGTTATTATCACCCGAATCTATCGAAGCAAATATTACAGAAAAAACCAAAGCCATTATGGTAGTGCATTATGCAGGTATGGTTTGTGATATGGATAAAATTAATCAAATTGCTCTTAAATATAATATCCCTGTAATAGAAGATGCTGCCCATGCATTTCTTGCTAAATACAACGGTAAATATGTGGGCAATAGTTCTAAATATACTTGTTTTTCATTTCAGGCAATTAAGCACTTAACCACCATTGACGGAGGATTATTATGCTTAAATAATGAAGCTGATTACTTAAGAGCAAAAAAATTAAGATGGTTTGGATTGGATAAAAAAGTAGCCCGATTAGATAGTAATATTACAGAAGCAGGTTACAAATACCACATGAACAATGTAAATGCTACAGTCGGATTAGTGCAACTTGAAAATTTGAATTCAAATGTTTTCAAATACATTGAAAATGGCATTTATTTCGATAAACATTTAAGTGGTATTAACGGAATTACCATGATACCATATTACGCTAATACGGAGCCTAGCTATTGGCTGTATACTTTTAAAGTTGAAAAAAGAGAGGCTTTTATAAAAATGATGGAGGCAAATGGTATTGCTGCCTCTCCCTTACATTTGCGTAACGACAGACATGCGGTTTTTAATGCTCAAAATAAACAACTGCCCAATTTAGATAAATTTTATACTGAATTTGTGCATACACCTTGTGGTTGGTGGTTAACAGAAGATGATAAAGAAAAAATTGTTAACGCAGTAAAAAAAGGTTGGTAAATATGATTCCGTTATATAAACCATTCATGCCAGAATTACCACTAATAAACGAAATTCTTCAAAGTGGAAAGTTAACTTATGGAAAGTATGGTAAAGATTTTGAATCAATGCTTGCGCAGTTTTTGGGTAATTCAAACCTAATAGTTACTAACACATTCAGTAATGCCATCATGGTTGCTATATCGTGTTTGGAGCTAAAACCCGGTAGCAAAGTAATAGCCTCTCCAATGGCTTGTTTGGCATCTACCCAACCTCTTCTTGCTTTAGGACTTCAAGTTATATGGGCCGATGTTGACCCTAAACGAGGAACTTTAGATCCTGAAAGTGTAAAAAAAACTATTCAACAAAATCCAGATATTAAACTAATCATTCATAATCATTTTTGTGGTTATCCAGGATATATTAACGAAATAAACCAAATTGGTAAAGAATTTGGCATACCCGTAATGGATGATGGCATAGAAGCATTTGGTTCTGAGTATAATGATAAATTACTTGGAAATGTAGGAACTGACATTACCGTGTTTTCGTTTGGTGCGGTGCGAATACCAAATACCATAGATGGTGGCACGGTAATCTTTAAAGATAAAACACTTTACGAAAAAAGTTTATTGGTTAAAGATTCAGGAATTGATAGAACTATATTTAGAGACGAGTTTGGAGAAATTAGCAATGCATGCAATATTAGTTTAATAGGACATGCAGCGGCAATGTCAGAAATAAACTCATATATTGGTACACAACAAATGTTACAGGTATCTAAATTAATCTCGGAACAAAGAAATAATGCAAAAAAATGGGATAAAGAACTTCAGTTAAATTCTGATATTTTGCCTATTGAAACACCTAATGCAAATCCCAATTATTGGGTTTATGGTGTACTAGCTGAACACAAAAAAGAAACCATGTTAAAATTTAGAAATAGTGGTTATTATGCTTCATCGGTTCATATCAATAATAATATTTATTCGGTATTTGGAAATAATTTAGAACTTGCAGGGGTAAATGAGTTTAGAAATCACTTTTTAGCCTTACCATCAGGCTGGTGGATGACAAAAAATTAAATGAACACGTTAACATATTCACTTGTAAATCATAGCAATGTTTCTGCTGAACAAATAAAGAAAATAATAGACCTAAAGAAACAACATTGGAATTATGGTGAGGAAGAGCATCTTAAATGGATAAGTCAAAATATAAATAATAACGATTATCACTTAATGGTATATAATAATGTCAACAATGAAATTTTGGCATATTTAAACTTGGTAGAGGTTTTTATTACTTTTGATGAATCTTTACCTAAATCTTATTTAGGGATAGGAAATGTCTGTGTCAATAAGTTTTTAAATAGAAATGGTTTGGGTTTATTATTAATGCAAATTACTAATTTCCTATTGAATCAACTCAATAAAGAAGGATGTTTAATTTGTAAACCACATTTACATAATTTCTATTCCAAATCTAATTGGATAAAATTTGAAAGCGATTTTTATTTAGATGGCTTAATAGTATCAAATGCTGGTATTTATTTCTCAACAAAAATATCATCTAAAACATTAACTTTAAGTAAAAATTTTTAATGAAAATATCAGTCATAATACCTGTATATAATGCAGAGCTTTTTTTAAAAAAATGCTTAAATAGTGTTATTAATCAAACTTTTACAAAAACTGAAATAATTATTGTAAATGATGGTTCAACTGATGGTTCAAAATCAATAATTGATGAATACGCTAAAACAAATTCAAATATATTAGTCATCCATAAAGAAAATGGTGGTATTGGGTCTGCGTATAAAGCTGCATTTAAAGTGATGACAGGAGATTACATACTTTTTGTTGATAGTGACGATTGGTTAGAATTAAATGCACTAGAGGAATTATCATTAATAGCAAAAAATAATAATGCAGACTTGGTTTCTTTTGGCATAAGGGCATTGAATGAAGTAGGAAATTTAATTGGACTAAATTCTTTTGATAATATAGACTTTATAGCAGCTTCAAACAAAGATGTATTAAAAACTCACTTTGAAGTATTAAAACATCCCACCCTAGTAAGATTATACAGAAAAGAACTTTTTGATGATATTGTTATTTTTGAGCAAAACATTGGAATAGATGAAATGTTAACCCCTCAGTTATTGTTAAAATGTAACAAAGTAGTTTACACCTCAAATATTTATTATAACGTGTTAGTTAGAACGGATAGTGTTTGCAGAGCAGTTTACACTGATAAAAAAGTATTACAAACCATTAAAGTATATCAGTATTTAATTGATTTTTTTGAAAAAAAATTACCAAAATACAAAAAGACAATAAAGTTAAAATACATACAGGTACTTAATGGAATTTTATTGGGATACCATAAAAAAGAATACGATTTAGATTCCAAAATTGTTGACTCTATAAAAAAAGATTTAAAAAATAATACACTATCAAAAATTATTACCAGAAAAACATCTGGCTTAACCATAAAAGAAATGGGTTTAATTTTTATCAATATCTCTCCTCTATCTAATTTACTATTTAAAAATAAAAAAACTCTTAAATAATGAAAGTTCTTTGGGTTTCTTTACGTCTTTTTGATGATAATGATGAGAAACAAACCGCTGTTTGGTTAAAAGCATTAGCCAATAAATTAAGTTTATTTCCTGATTTACAATTAGGAAATATTTCTATAGGAAAAGATATTAATCAAATTCAAAGATGCGATTTTGAAAATATTAATCAATGGGCACTGCCACCATTTTCCATTAATAAACAAGGTTTACCAGATTCATCTATTTGCGAGGCCTACAATACCATTTTAAAAGAGTTTAAACCAGATATTATTCAAATTTGGGGAAGCGAGAATCCACTAAAAATGTTACCATTTATAAATAGTTATCCGGCTGCTAAAGTTTTAACCATGCAAGGTGTAATGGCTAGTATAGCAGATAAAAGTTTAATTGGTATTTCTTTTAATGATTTAATTAGAACTTTTGGCATTAGGGAACTCATTAAAAGAGAAAATATTTATTCAACAGCCAAATCATTTGATAAAGAGGCAAAGCTTGAAAATGAAATGATACGGAAAAGTGATTTTATCATCACTCAATCAAATTGGACTGATTCACAAATAAAACACTTAAATAAAGGAGCAAAATATTTCAGAGTACAAAGAGAGCTTAGGCCAGAGTTTATAAAAGTAGATAAAAAATGGACGGAAATTCAACATAACCAACCAATAATTTACTCTGCAGCAGTTGGATATACATTAAAAGGGCTTCATATTTTAATTAAAGCGTTGGCTATTGTAAAATCTTATTATCCCACTATAGAATTGCGATTGGCTGGTGCAATTGGTAGAAAAGACTGGCTAGGAGATGGTTATTTGAGATTAATTCTAAAATATATCAAAGTAAATAATTTAGAAAATAATGTAATATGGTTAGGGGCCATTTCCTCTAAAGAAATAATTACTAATTTACAAGAAGCTTCGGTTTTTGTTAACCCATCATTTGTAGAATCCTATTCCATGGTGGTAGCTGAAGCAATGGCTATTGGTACACCCGCTGTTATTTCTTATGCAGGAGCTATGCCTGAATTGGCAGAAGATAAAAAAGAAGCCTTGTTTTTTACACCTGGAGACTTTAAACAATTAGCTTCTTGTATTATTTCACTTTTAGGTAATACTGACTTAAGCAAAAATATTAGTTTAGCAGCGCAAGTAAGGGCAAACTTGAGGTTAAACCACATAGATAATGTTTTAGAACAATATCAAATATATGAGGAAATCATAAAGGCTTCTAATCCTAACAATTTATAAACTAATCTATCAATTAATGAGTAGAATAAAACGAATACTATCAGAGCCCCTCACCTATTTAAATCCCACTTATATCATCAATAATGTAATTGCTGGTAGACTTTTTCTTTTATGGAGACAATTATCACCTTTCATCAAATCGGATAGCCTTTATCTTAAAGTATATTATCGCTTGGCAATTGGCAGAAAATTAGATTTAAACAATCCAAAAACTTTTACTGAGAAAATTCAATGGCTTAAATTACATAATACAGATTTATTATTCTCAAAAATGGTAGATAAATATCAGGTTAGAGAAATTATAGCTTCAAAAATTGGAGAAGAATACTTAGTGCCCTTATTGGGTGTTTACAATTCATTTGATGAGATTGAATTGGAGAAATTACCTAATCAATTTGTATTAAAAACCACACACGATTCAGGTACTGTTTGTTTATGTAATGATAAATCTAAGTTTAATTTAGAAAATTACAGAACTAAATTTACTACTGCATTATCTCGCAATTATTTTTATTTATCAAGAGAATATCCTTATAAAAATGCCATTCCTAGAATTGTAGCAGAAGAATTTTTAATAACCGATACGCCTGAATTAGGTTTAGTTGATTATAAATTTTTTTGTTTTAATGGGGAGCCAAAGTTTGTTATGGTAGTGAGCGATAGCAGATTAGAAACCCGCAATGATTTTTTCGATTTGGAGTTTAATCCTATGGAAGTTGAATCTGGTTTTTCACCAAAATCAGAATTCGAAATTTTAATACCTCAAAATTTCGACAAAATGGTTCAAATAGCCAAATTACTTGCTCAATCACTTACTTTTATCCGAATTGATTTATACAATATCAATGGTAAAATATATTTCGGTGAATATACCTTTCACCATAATGGTGGGGTTACACAATTTGATTCATATGGGGAGGATTTAAGATGGGGTAAACTAATTAAACTTAACTATGAATAAAAATTACCTTACTTTGTTGTTAATAGCTACAATTGCAAGTTCCACTGCCGCATTTGGAGGCACTCCAGGTAAGGCAATTGCTCTTGGGTTAGGTATATGGTTTATTTCAACAAAAAACATTGCATATTTTCCGCTTTTAGCAATTATAACATCTTTTTTATCAACAGGATATTTGCTTTACATTCAAATGTTTTTTATTTGTTTAGCAAATTTTGAGACTTTAAGAAAAAGAGGATTGTCAACTCTATTTTTAATTTATACCTTAATGATAATCACAGTTCTATTTTATGCTTTTGTTAAACTCCAAACCTCAAATATTAATATTGGAACTTCATTAAAGGACTATATTTTTGTTTTAGCCTTATCACCGTTCTTCTATGGTGCTGTTGTTTATTCAAAATATTCAAAAAACGACTTTGATTGGGAAAGGATATTTGATGCATTAATAATTGTTGGAGTATTAAATATTTCATTTTCCATCATAAAACCATTTTTTGAAATTTCAAGATTGTTTTTCTTAATTATTCCTTTTTTGTTTACATATATTTTTATTAATTTCTCGGATACATCACAATTAAAAAAAATAATTTATTCAGGGTTAGTATTATTGTATTATTTAGGAACTGATGGGATAACATTTACTTTAATTTTTTCAGCTTTTATTTCAATTTTACTCATTAGAAGAAAAGTAAAATCTACTATTGTTCCTTTCGTTTTAGTGTTGTTGGTTGTTTATATACCTATTTATGCAATAAATAATTCAGATGACTTAGATTTTACTGATTTTATTGATTTAGATATGTCAGATATAAGAACATTAGATGATTTCAATGGAAGATTAGGGATGAAATTAATAGAAGATCGAGGACCAATCTGGACTTCTGCTTGGAATTATTTAAAGGAAAACATATCCATTTTACCACCATTGGATAAGTACAAGTTGTTTGTTAAATCTAAACTAAACTCGGAAACGGAATGGGAGTTCCACTCCCACAATTTAGCATTAGAATCGCTTCTTAATCTAGGATTAATTACAGGCATTCTTGTCTTAATATTTTTTTTATATATAAATTTTACTTCTGTCAAAGGATTAAACTATCAAAGGTTAAAACCAATTGCTAAAATTTTTATTATTGTCTCAGTTGTTTCTAATATTGTTGGTTCAATGTCTGGTATTTTTCCTTTACTTTTGGACTATGCCTTTTTACCATTAGTGATTATGGGAGCTTATTATTATAATAAAAAAACAATATTTAAATGAAAGTTTCAATTCTAGGTGCTACCGGCTATGTTGGTGCAGAACTTATCAAACTGCTAAGTAAACATCCACATATTACATTAGAAAAACTCATCAGTTCTTCGAGTAGTGGTAAAGGTCTGCAAGATATATATAGGAATTTTAATAAAAATTTCCATTTTGAGCTAACTTCAGAATCTTTTGATGAAGTAGTAGAAACTAGTGATTTAATTTTTTCCGCTTTACCTCATGGCATGATAGTGGATTATTTGAAATACCATCATTTAGATAAAGTAAAAATAATTGACCTAAGTGCAGACTTTAGAATTCCAACCGAAACTATCAACAAAACATGGTATGGTTTTGATAGAAACGATACTGACTTACTAAAAAGTGCAGTTTATGGCTTAACAGAATTAAATAGAACCCAAATTAGTCAAGCTAATTTCATAGCAAACCCTGGCTGTTTTACTACATGCAGTATTCTTTCTTTGTTTCCTTTTTTAAAAGGGAATTTTATTGACAAAAATACCATTATAATTGATGCCAAGTCAGGAGTAAGTGGTGCTGGAAGGTCACAAAACCTCGATATTCAATTTTGTGAAGTAAATGAGTCGATAAAAGCTTATAAATTGGGTAACCACAGGCATACCCCTGAAATAGAAGAGCAACTAAAATTACTTGTTGGTTTAAATGATTTAAACATAACATTCACCCCTCACCTAGTTCCCATGAATAGAGGTATTTTAACCACTATTTATGCAAACCTACTAACTGAAGTAAATGAGGATTTACTGAGAGATTACTTAATTGAATTTTACAAAGATGAATACTTTGTAAGAGTACTTCCTAAAGATATTTATCCAGAAACGCGTTGGGTTAAGGGTTCTAATTATTTTGATATATCCATAAAGGTTGATATACGTACTAACCGTTTAATCATAGTTTCTGCACTCGATAATTTAATGAAAGGAGCAGCAAGCCAAGCTATTCAAAACATGAATCTAATTTATGGTTGGAATGAAAGTACCGGAATAGATTTTATACCAAGTTTTCCTATATAATTTAAAAAAATGAAAATAATTTCAGGAGGAGTAATTGCTCCCAAAGGTTTTTTAGCATCAGGAACCCATGTTGGGCTCAAAAAGATTAAAAAAGATCTATCATTAATTTTGTCTCAGGTACCAGCTACCACAGCAGCATTGTTTACCACCAACCAAATAAAAGCAGCTCCAGTTTTATGGTCTCAAGATGTTTTAGAAAAAAATCAAGAAATCAGAGCCATAATTACCAATAGTGGAAACGCAAATGCTTGTACAGGTGAGCAAGGCTTTGTTGACGTTAAAAATACCTCTGAGAAACTTGCTATTGAATTAGGCATTTTACAAAATGAAATATTAATTTGTTCTACCGGAGTAATTGGAGTACCCATGCCAATGGAAAAATTAATAGCTGGTATTCCCGAAGTAGTTAAAAACTTAGGCCATAGCGAAACTCATGGAATTGCAGCCTCAGAGGCAATAATGACTACTGATACTTATTCAAAATCTATAGCTATAGAAATAGAAATTAATGGTAAAATTATTACAATAGGCGGAATTGCAAAAGGATCTGGAATGATTCATCCCAATATGGCAACCATGTTAGCATTTATTACTACAGACGCTAAGCTATCACCTGAAGTTTTAAAATCAGCATTATTTGAAAGTGCTGAAGTTAGCTACCATATGATTTCAGTAGATGGAGATACTAGTACAAATGACAGTGTTATGGTAATGGCAAATGGCATGAGTGGTATTCCCTTAATTGAACCTAATACAAATGAATATAAACTATTTGTAGAAGGATTAAATTTTGTAAATAAAAATTTAGCACAACAAATTATAAAAGATGGTGAAGGTGCAACCAAATTCATTGAGGTAAATATCAAGAATGCAATCAATATTTCTGCTGCTAGAAAATTAGCCAAATCCATCATATCTTCCAATCTTGTTAAAACTGCTATTTTTGGACAAGATGCTAATTGGGGTAGAGTGGTTTGTGCTATGGGGTATTCTGGTATTGAGTTCAATCCCGAAAATGTAGATTTAAGTTTTGCAAGTAAAGTTGGTGAAGTTTTATTATATAAAGCTGGCGTACCTGTTCCATTTGATGAACAAGTTGCTCTTGAAATTCTTACAGAAAAAGAAATTATTATAAACATTGATATGAATATAGGAGATTCATCAGCAACCGCTTGGGGCTGTGACTTATCTTTCGAATATGTTAGAATCAATGGTCAATACCGCACCTAATCTTTTCCTTTATTAATTCATGGAACCCAATAAGAAAAAAAAAATAGTTATAAAATTAGGCGGTAGCACCCTTACTAATTCTAAAATAACGGAAAGAATTTGTGAAGAAATTTCTAAAATTTACCTAGAAGAATATTCAATTGTAATTGTTCATGGGGGTGGAAATGAAATTAATAAATACCTCAACAAACTGAATCTTACTAATCAATTTATTGATGGATTGAGATATACCGATGAACCAACTATGGAAATGGTAGAAATGGTTTTATCAGGTAAAGTAAATAAAGAAATTGTGAATGAATTAGCTAGAAATGCATGCAATGCTGTTGGCATTTCAGGTAAAGATGGTAATTTATTCCAAGCAAAGCCATTATCAAATGAAATTTTAGGTTTGGTTGGAGAAGTAGACACAATTGATATAAAAATTTTAGATATTTTGAACAACAATGGATATTTACCAGTAGTATCTCCTGTAGGTACTTCTGCTAAATTTATAACATATAATTTAAATGCTGATTATGTTGCTTCCTCGTTAGCTGGTGCATGGCAAGCTGATATTTTATGTTTTTTAACCGATGTGGATGGACTTTTGA
>Ga0247843_1008628_pt1 | contig 11761 bp, 3 predicted proteins | sample LaCruzMarch2017__FD_192420 | JGI IMG/M metagenome (GOLD analysis project Ga0247843, IMG submission 192420) | Freshwater microbial communities from meromictic Lake La Cruz, Castile-La Mancha, Spain - LaCruzMarch2017_8m | ecosystem: Environmental > Aquatic > Freshwater > Lake | place: Spain...
TCGGGGTCGACGGTGTCGGTGGTGTCGGGGTCGACGGTGTCGGTGGTGTCGGGGTCGACGGTGTCGGTGGTGTCGGGGTCGACGGTGTCGGTGGTGTCGCTGGTGTCGAGGGCGACCACATCGGTGACATCGCTGACGTCTTCTGAGTCAGTCTCGTCGGTGACATCGCTGACGTCTTCTGAGTCAGTCTCGTCGGTGACATCGCTGACGTCTCCTGAGTCAGTGTCGTCGCCAACGGAAGTCTCGCTGTCGGAGACGTCGGGGGCGATGGTCTCGCCGTCGCTCGTCTCGTCGCTCGTCTCATGGATGTCGACGTCGGCGTCCGGGCCTCCAGCATCCGCCGCTCCCGTCATGGCCGACCCGTCGCAAGCCGCCGACATGACTGACACGCTGAAGGCCAGGAGGATGCAGGTGAGTTGGGTCCACGACATCGTGAACGACTTCTACATCGGTGACGGGTCGGTCACAAACCCGATTGTTGCCGCCGCCGCGGTCACGCCGACAACATCCGCGCAACCTTTTGGCATGACGTGCGTTGTCCGTTTTCACGTGTGCGCAGGTTCGCGATTGTCAAAGGAAACGACCGGTGCCATGGTCCACGCGCCCGAGCCCCATGCGGGCTTGAACGAGCCAGCGTGGAGGCACCTTGAGCGCACTGGATATCTTGTACTTCGTGTTCGGGCTCGTGGCGCTGGTCGCCGGGGCCGAGCTGCTGGTGCGCGGGGCGTCCAGGTTGGCGCTGTCCGTCGGTGTGAGCCCGCTCGTCGTTGGCCTGACCATCGTCGCCTACGGGACGAGCGCCCCGGAGGTCGCGGTCTCGGTCGGAGGTGCGTTGGGTGGCCAAAGCGACATCGCGGTCGGTAATGTCGTCGGGTCCAACATCTTCAACATCCTCTTCATCCTCGGGGTGTCCTCCCTCATCCGGCCGCTGCTCGTGCATCGACAGATCATCCGCCAGGAGATCCCGATCATGATCGGGTCCGCCATCCTGTGCATCCTGTTCTCCGCCGATGGCGCCATCCAGCCCTACGAGGCGGCCGTCCTGCTCGTGCTCCTCATCGCCTACACCGTCTACCTGATTCGCCAGTCGCGCGCCGAGACCAAGGCCAACGCCGGCGCAGACGACCTGCCGGCGCCCACCTCCCAGTGGGACCGTCACTGGTCCGTGCAGGTCGGACTCATCCTCGCCGGCCTCGCGCTGTTGGTCCTCGGGTCGAACCTGCTCGTCGAAGCGGCGAGCACCATCGCCCGGGCCTTCGGTGTCAGCGACCTGGTCATCGGACTCACCATCGTCGCCGCCGGCACGTCACTTCCCGAGGTGGCCACGTCGATCACCGCGGCCATCCGGGGCCAGCGCGACATCGCCGTCGGCAACGTCATCGGCAGCAACACGTTCAACATCTTCGGCGGCCTCGGGGCTTCGGGTGTGGTCACCTCGACGGGCCTCACGGTCGCGCCCTCGATGCTCGGCTTCGACCTGTGGTTCATGCTCGCTGTCTGCGTAGCGACTCTGCCCGTCTTCATCCCGGGGCGCGAAATCACCCGCTGGAACGGGGCGCTCCTCCTCTTCTACTATGTCGCCTACACGACCTACCTGGTCCTGAATGCGTCCGGCAGCGACGCTCTGCCCGCGTTCACGTGGCTCATGTTGAGCGTCATCGGGCCGCTCACGGTCATCACCATCGTGGCCGACTTCCTGCGGCCGCGCCCCGCCCTATCCGCATAGAGAAGCGGACCGTTGGCACGCGCCGGTTTCAGGCGGTGCGAAGCCCTCCGCTCGTGCAAGGCCACGTCGTTCAAAGGGATCTCTGGCGAGACCAACGCGCCGAGATAGTCGTGGCAGACACACCGGTTGCAGGCTTCCCGGTCTACGACTACCCTTCACGATGTCAAATCGGCGGGTCGACCACCGTGAGGGGACGCGGCTATGACGGGTATGCAAGGGCCTGGCAGCGTGCGGGAAAACTCGCGAGGCGAGATGGATGCAAGGAGCCGAGTCCCCCGAGGAGTGAGGTGTACTGGACGTACTCCGCAGCGACGAGGGGGCTCGGCGACGACGCAGACGCTCGCCGTAGCCTTTTCCCCGCAGGCTGCTAGGCGGTATGGGCTCGTTTCTATGCTCGCGGCGTTCGCCATCAGCGCGCCCGGCTGTGGCGACTCCGACAACGGAACGGTCGTCGATGGTCTCGGCGACGACACAGGCGACGCTGCGAGCGAGGTGGTCGGCGACGTGACCGACACGAGCGACACGACCGACACGTCGAGCGATGCCGACACGGGTGACGACACGGGCGAGGATACCTCCGACGCCGACTCCCAGACCGATGGTTCAGGGCTCTGCGACGACGATCCCGGGGCGCCGCTCTGCCCATGCGAGCGGGCCAGCGACTGCAACAGCGGCTACTGCATCCCGTCTCGGCTGGGCGATCAGATCTGCACCCGCACCTGCGTCGATGACTGCCCCGGCAACCTCGAGTGCCAGTTCGTGAGCTTCTCCGGACAGGACCCGACCTTCCTGTGCGTCGACATCACCGTCAACCTGTGCCGGCCATGCCGCACGAACTCCGAGTGCCAGGGCGGCTTCGGGTCGATCGACGACCGCTGCGTCGCGGGCAGCCCCGTCGGCGGATCGTTCTGCGGCCTCGCGTGCGGCGAAGGTGCGAACCCTTGCCCAGAAGGCTACCGCTGCGACGACATCACCGACGTCGAGAGCGGCGCGGGTTCGCGCCAGTGTGTCCCCGCGGACGGTGAGTGCGCGTGCTCGCCGCGAGCCATCCAGGAGCAGGCGTCGACCGCGTGTAACAAGGCGGCGTGTCTCGGGTCGCGGGTCTGTGGCGCCGGCGGGTTGTCCGACTGCAGCGCGCCCGACCCGGTCCCCGAGGTGTGCGACGGCAGCGACAACAACTGTAACGGCGCCCTCGACGAAGGGTTCACCAACTCGGATGGCGATGCCCAGGCCGACTGCGTCGACCCTGACGACGACAACGACAGTATCCTCGATGCGTCGGACAACTGCCCACTCACGCCCAACCCCGAACAAGACGACACCGACGAAGATGGGATCGGCGACGCCTGCGACCCGCCCGTCGCACCGACCCTCGATGGGTCGACGCCGCCTTCGCCGGCCAACGAGAACGCGCCTGTGCTGAGCGGCCATGCGCCAGCAAACCAGACCGTCCAGCTCTTCATCGGGAGCTGCACGGGCACACCAATCGCCGAGGTGACGGCGGATGACGAGGGCGCCTTCGTCGTCGGCGTCACGGTGCTCGACGACACCGCGACCTCATTTGTAGCGGCGGTCGCCGACCCCGCGAGTGGGCTCGACTCGCCTTGTTCGAGTCCGCTCCTCTATGTCGAGGACTCGACGGCTCCAATCGTCCCGGTCCTCCTCGGCACCGACCCGCGCTCTCCCGGCAACGCGTTGGTCGTGGCGGTCCTCGGGCAGACCGAGCCCAACGCGCTGGTCGCCCTGTACGAGGACGACGAGTGCACAGTACCAGCGGCGGACCCCGATGTGGCCGGCGCGGACGGACGTTTCGCGGTCTTCACCGACGCGCAGGCCAACGCCACCACGACGCGCTACGCGACGGCGACCGACGCGGCCGGCAACACGTCGGCGTGCTCCGGACCCATGTCTTACGTGTCCGACCTGACGGCGCCCGCGCCGCCTTCGCTCACGGCGACCTTCCCGCCCTCGCCGTCCGAGTCGGTCACCAATCCGGTCCTGCTCGGCACCTCCGAGCCGACCACCACCGTGACGGTCTATGCCACCGAAGACTGCTCCGGGCCGCCCTTGCAGACCACCAATGTCGGGACCAGTGGCCTGTTCTCCACGCTGGTCGTGGTGCCACCCAACGCTGCCACCACGCTGTCGGCCACCTCGACCGACGCCGCCGGCAATATATCGACCTGCAGCACGGACACCCTGGTCTACGTCCACGACGATGCAGATCCGACAGTGCCCGTGCTGAGCGGCACGACCCCGGCCTCGCCGAGCAGCTCGACGACCCCGACCATCTTCGGGACGAGCGAGGCGGCCTCCACCGTGCGTATCTACCTCGGCGCGGGCTGCACGGGTTTCCTCGCGGGCTCGACCCTGGCAGCGGGCAACGGGGCCTTCACGATTCAGGTGACGGTGACCCCGAACGCCGAGACCTTCTTCTATGCGCAAGCAACGGACCTGGCTGGGCGGAGGTCCGGCTGCACGCCTGTGCCGCTGCCCTATCGCCACGACGGCTTGCCACCTGCGGGGCCGATCGTCCAGGGCACGACGCCAGCCTCGCCCTCGCAGAGTGTCACGACCTCGGTCTTTGGCACGGGCGAAGCCAACGCCACCGTCGAGCTCTACACGGACCCGGCCTGCAGCATCCCCGCGCCGGGCAGCCCGACGGCGGTCGTTGCCGGCGACGGCAGCTTTGCGGTGTCGGTGACGGTGGCCCCGAACACTACGACGACGCTACGCGCGGCGGTGGTCGATGCGGCGGGCAACCGGTCGGTGTGTTCGGCGACGTCGGCGATCTACGTCCACGACGACCAGGCTCCAGCGGCTCCGACGTTGGTGGACACACGGCCCGACTCTCCCTCGTCCGAGGACCAGCCTACGGTCATCGGGACCTCGGAAGCCAATAGCCGCCTCGACTTCTATGCGCTCGCGAGCTGCGCGGGCGTGGCTATCGGACAAGGCCAGGCCAACGCCCAGGGCACCTTCGAGGGCGCGGTCTCGGTGACGCTGAACGCGACGACGTCGATCTATGCGACGGCGACCGATGCGGCCGGCAATGTCTCGGGCTGCACCACCGTGCCGCTCCTGTACTCCCACGATGGCAGCGAGCCCATCGTGCCGAGCATCAGCGGGTCGAGCCCCGAGTCGCCGAGCAACGCGTCGACTGAGCTCACGTTGGAGGGCGAAGCCGAGGCGGGCAGCATTGTGAGGGTGCATCGCATGTCGGACTGCAGCGATGTGCCCGTGGCGACCGGTCCGAGCGATGGCACATTCGCGATCGATGTGACAGTCACGGCCAATAGCGCGACGACGTTCTATGTGTCCGCCGAGGACGACGCCGGCAACGTGTCGCCCTGCTCGGCCCAGGGCCTGACGTATGTGCACGACACCTTTGCGCCTCTGGCCCCGGCGCTGAGCGGCACGTTGCCGCCCTCGCCGAGCCCGCAGAGCACACGACCGGTGCTGGTGGGGCGGTCGGAGCCGAACGCGACCGTCGTCATCCTGCGCGGCGCCAACTGCGACGAGGTCGTGGGTGAGATCGAATCGGACTCCGAGGGCGACTTCGAGCTCCCCATCGATGTGGTCGCCAACTCCACGACGCGCTTGTGTGCCCGTGCGATCGACGAAGCCGGCAACGTGTCGGCGACGAGTAGCGTGAACTACACGCATGACGCCATCGCGCCTGGCGCGCCCGTGCTGACCAGCATCGACCCGACCTCGCCCTCCAACGACACGACGCCCTCCGTGCTCGGTTCGGCGGAGGCGCAGGCCCGCATCGTGTTCTTCGCGACCCAGTGCGGCGTGGGCTCGCCCATCGGGTCGGGGGTGGTGGGCGCCGATGGCAGCTTCCGCGTCGACGTGCAGGCCGGCGCGAATCAGACGACACCCTTCGTGGCCCATGCGCTCGATGCGGCTGGCAACGTGTCCTTGTGCAGCAATGCGCTCGTGTATGTGACCGACTCGCAGGCGCCCGTCGCGCCGATCTGGACCGGCTCTACGCCGGCTTCGCCCAACCGCACCAGCACGACGCCGACGCTGTCGGGTACGGCCGAGGCCAACACGACGATCCGGCTCCACACCGGAACTTGCAACGCCGTGCCGAGCCAGACCACGGCTTCGGGCACGGGGACCTTCAGCTTCCTCGTGACCGTCGCAGCCAACAGCACGACCTCGTTCTACGCGTCGGCCATCGACCAGGTCGGCAACACATCGCCCTGCTCGCCGGTGCTCGTGTACAGCCACGACTCGGTGGCTCCACCCAGGCCCGTCCTGACGAGCTTCACCCCGAGCTCGCCCAACCGCGAGCGACAGCCCGACCTCACGGGCACGTCCGAGAGCGGTGCCACCATCCGGGTCTACACGCAGGCGAACTGCACCGGGCCGGTCGTCGGGACCACGACGGCGCTCGGGGTCAACTGGGGGCTCGCGGATGTCCCCGTCCAGCCGAATGTGACAACGACCTGCTTTGCGACTGCGACCGACGGCGTGGGCAACGTGTCGGCGTGCTCCGACGGGCTCGCCTATCGCCATGACGACATCGCGCCGAGCGCCCCGGTGGTGGTGTCGACCAGCCCGGCTTCGCCGAGCAACGATGACACCCCCAACGTCAGCGGCACGGTCGACGAGGACAACCTGAGGGTGCGGATCTACGCGACCTCGAACTGCTTGTCGGCGGTGCTCAAGACCCTCAACAACGTGCCGCGCAACTGGACCGCCCCCGACGTGCAAGCGGACTTGAACACTTCCACCTCGTTCTATGCCAATGCGCAAGACCCGGCCGGAAACCTGTCGAGCTGCTCTCCGACCTCGGCGACCCACGTCCACGACAGCGCAGCGCCCAACGCGCCGGCGTCGCTCACCACGACACCCGTGCGATGGTCCAACACCGTGCATGCGCCCCTCGTGACCGGCACGGCCGAGGCCAACGGCACCGTCCGGATCTACCGCACGAGCGACTGCACCGGAGTCCCCGTCACCACCAGCGCCAATGGCTCGGGCAGCTTCTCTGCGCCCTTCGAGCTCGGCATGACCGACGTCGAGGTGACCTTCGCGGCCACCGTGACCGACGCCGCGGGCAATACGTCGGGGTGCTCGGGTGGGACGCTCTATCGATATGACACGACACCCCCCGTACTGGTCGGGCCGAATGTGCCAACCCTGGGCGCCGACGGGCAACGTCAGGTGATCGTCACGTGGCCGAACGCGACCGACAACTTCACGGCCGCGGGCGACATGGTCTACCAGGTGTGTATCTCCGAGCGTTGTGGTGCGCCCGATTGCGACTGGGACAATGCGCAATCGACCCGTATCACGACCACGACCGCCGGGGTGACGACCGCCAACTTCGACAACCTGATGCCGAACCGCCGCTATTATCTGGCAGTCCGCGCGCGTGACGAGGTCGGCAATCGTGAGGCGAATACACGCGTCACGAGTGTCAAGACGCAGGGGCTCAACAGTGGCATCGATCTGACGGTCGGGGAGGGCGCGAGCTGCCTGCGAATCGCCGATGCGCGGCGCGTATGTTGGGGCCCCGACACGGTGCCGACCGCGAACACGAGCGACCCGTCGCGCTACAACCTGGGGTCCTCCCACTCGTGCCTCGTCGAGCGCTCGGGGCAGGCCAAGTGCTGGGGTGCCAACACCTATGGGCAGATCGGTGACGCGACGACCACCGGGCGGCCCCTCCCCACCAATGTGACGGGGCTGACCACGGCGCTCGAGATCGACGTGGGGCTCGAGCACACGTGTGCGCTGCTCGTGACGGGCCAGGTCCGATGCTGGGGTCGCAACGCGACCGGGCAGTTGGGGACAGCGATGACGTCGAACTTCGAGTCGTCGCCGGTCACCGTCGACGCGGACGTCGATGGCACACAGGCGCTGATCGACGTCGTGCAGATCGCCGTGGGCGACAACCACGCCTGCGCACTGCGCTCCGACGGCAAGGTCTTTTGCTGGGGCGAGAATGCGCGTGGTCAGCTCGGGACTGGCAACCGCAGCAACCGCAGCTATGCGGTCGAGACGAACGTGGTCGACGCGGTCGAGGTCGTCGCGGGCCAGGCGCACACCTGCGCGCTGAAGAGCAACGGGGCTGTGCAATGCTGGGGCGACAACAGCTACGGGCAGCTCGGCAATGGCACGATCGCAGACGACTCGATTCTGCCGGTCAATGTGAGTGTCATCGATAGTGCCACGTCGCTCGGCACCAGTCGGTTGCACCTGTGTGCAGCGCTGGCAGATGGCACTGCGAGGTGCTGGGGCCGCAACGAGAATGGTGAGGTCGGCAGTGGCGCGACGAGTGAGCCGGTGCGCACGCCGACCCTGGTCGAGGGGCTGAGCGCGGTGCGCGAGATCGGTGGCGGCGATGGCTTCACGTGTGCGCGCCTCGGCGATGGCACCTCGCGCTGTTGGGGCGCGGGTCAGGGCAATCGTCTGGGGAATGGCAACAACGCGCGCCAGCTCTCGCCACAGCTCGTGACGATCCCAGTCGGGGTCGCCGGCGTGACACAGACGGCGATCGACTTCGAGCACGGGTGCGCGCTGCTCGCGGACGGAACCGGGGCGTGTTGGGGCCGCAACACGGATGGGCAGCTCGGCAATGGCGAGGTCGGGCCGGACGCCGCGACCCTGGTGCTGCTGAATGCGACCGGGCCGCTCTTCGAGGTGGCGACGGGACGTGGGCATTCGTGTGCGGTTCGCAGCAACGGCACGGTCGTGTGCGCGGGAAAGAACGACCAGGGGCAGCTCGGTCTGGGTAATACGAACCGGACGGCGACGCCGGGCGACGTCGGCGGTCTCACGAACACGAAGTCGATCGCACTTGGAACGGCATCGAGCTGCGCCTTGCTCGCGAACGGGACCGTGCAGTGCTGGGGGGACAACGGCGGCGGGCGACTCGGGATCGGCGCACCCAATGGCGCAACCGCCTCGCCGCGCGCGGTGAGTGGACTCAGCGGGGTCAAGGCGCTCGCGGTCGGTTGGGACCACCAGTGCGCGCTCGATGGGCGAGGGGACGTCTGGTGCTGGGGCGACAACAGCAGCGGGCAGGTCACGGGCTTGACCGGGGTGGTCGTCACGAGCCCGACGAAGGTCACCGGGTTGACCCGCGCCATCGGAGTTGTCGCAGGTGGGGCGCACAGCTGCGCGCTGCTGGCCGACGGCACCGGGCGCTGCTGGGGTAGCAACGCGTCGACCCAGTTGGGGTTGGGCGGCGCGCCGAGCGGTGTCCAGACGGTGCTCAGCTTGTCGGCGGCGCTGAAGCTCAGCGCGGGGCAGCGCACGACGTGTGCGCTCAAGCTCAACGGTGCCGCTCAGTGCTGGGGTAGCAATGCCGCGGGCGCGACCGGCAACAACTCGGCGACGGCGTCATTTGGCTCGCCGCAGAATGTGACGCTGCCGGGCTCGCCCAACAACCGGGTGACTCATGTGTCGCAGGGCGACGACAACGGCTGCCTCACGACGTCGACGGGGCTCGCGTATTGCTGGGGTGACAACGATGCGACGGCGCTCGGGACGGGCAAGGCGGAGAACGTGGACGAGCGGGTGCCGACGGCCGTGCAGTGTCTGCCCTGAGCGGGAACGTGTCTCGATTTTCGAGTGAATATACGGCCTGGGTCCTCGTGCTCAGGACGCCTCCATGACCCGCAGTGCCTCGACGAGGTCCACGCCCGCTGCATGGCCGACATAACGCAGGGTCGCCGACAGCGCGCCGACGACGATGACACAATTGACCAGCGTCGCCGCATGTCCCATGAGGCCGATACGCCACACGCGCCCCTTGAGCGGGCCGAGTCCACCGCCGATCTCGACACCGTATTGTTCGAGGAGGATCTTGCGCACCCGCGCCTCGTCGACGCCAGGCGGCACCTTCACGGTCGTGAGCGGAGGGAGTCGTGAGCCGGGCTCGACCAGGAGCTCGAGGCCGAGGGCTTCGATCGCCGTCGCGAACTTCCGCCCAGTCGCATGGTGACGCGCCTCACGGGCGACGAGCCCCTCGTCTAGGACCAGTCGCAGGGCCTCATGCAGGCCGTAGAGCATGTTGATGGGCGCCGTATGATGGTAGGCCCGGCTCGCGCCCCAATAATCGCGGATGAGCGACAGGTCGAGATACCAGCTCTGCACGGGGCGCTTGCGTCTCGTCAACGCCTCGTCGGCGCGGGCCGAGAACGTCACGGGCGAGAGCCCCGGCGGGCATGACAGGCACTTCTGGGTGCCGGAATAGGCGATGTCCACGCCGTGGCGATCGACCTCGACTCTCAGCCCGCCCAGCGAGGTGACCATGTCGGTGAGCAGGAGCGCCCCGACCTCGTCGCAGATCCCGCGATAGGGCGCGAGATCGAGCAACACCCCCGTCGAGGTCTCGGCATGCACGAGCGCGAGCACCTTCGGCTGGAACTCGAGCGCCGCCTTTCGCATCGCGTCCGGGTCGAGCGGGGTGCCCCACTCCGCATGGACCTCGAGGACCTCGGCGCCAGCGCGCCGTGCGACCTCCGCCATCCTCACGCCGAAGACCCCATGGACCCCCACCAGGACACGATCGCCCGGCTCGACGACGTTGACGAGGCTCGTCTCCATGCCGGCCGAGCCGGTCCCGGACATCGGCACGGTGAGCGTGTTGTCGGTCTCGAAGACCGCGCGCAACATCTGGCGTGTCTCGTCCATCAGCGAAAGGAACGCCGGATCGAGGTGGCCAATCGTCGGCCGAGCCAGCGCCTGGAGCACCAGCGGCGGGACCTCGGAAGGGCCCGGCCCGAGGAGGACCCGTCGCGGCGGCTGAAACGGTGGAAATGCGTGCAATTCAGGCCTCATCTCTTTGACTTGCGGATCTTCGAGCCAGGGATCTTCCGAGCTCCATGCTCGCGGACGTCGACACGCCGGCGCGCCTCGCCGGAGTGACTCGTGTGGCGGGCGCATCCTAAACGGCTCGGCGACGCGCGAAAAGCCCAGCGCCCTCCCACGAGGAGTGATGGTCACTTTCCATCCACCCTCACGTACCCGGAGGAGACCCCGAACGCCCCCTCATAGCGGTGTCGACCGGCTCGCGCTCGGATCACGGCGCCATACGGTTTACGGTTCATCCCACAGGGTCAGGGCGCCGAGACGGATGGTGTCGACCTCGAGTAGATCAGGGAGGGCAATACCAGGGGTTACCGACTCTTATCTTCTCGATGTCGACGCCTTCGAAGCAGTCGTTCTCGAGCCCCTGTCCATAACGCGCATCGATGAAGTCGCCGAGCGCCGCGAGGTTGAAGCAGTCGGCCTTCCACGAGGCGCCCCAGGCCGCGGCAGCCAGCATCGTGTCCTGGTCCGGACGCGGCGCGACGATGATGCGGTGTTGGATGAGCGGGTCGCACTGCGGGTCGTTGGGGCGCTGCGACAACATCGTGCGCAGGGTCGTCAGCTCGGCGTCGCAGCCGGCGGGGCAACGCCAGGTGATGACGACGGCGCCGTGCTTGAGCGAGTGGACGAGGAAGCCCGGGTTGATGGGGACCAGGTAGGTCTTGTAGGTGGCCCAGATGGGATAGTGGGGGCCGGACGTGGGTGGGTCGGTCGCGTAGCTCACGTCTGAACAGACGGGGATGTAGTAGCTTGCAGCGACCGGGTGGGTCGCCGTTGTCGGCGTGCAGAGTGGCTCGGCGTCGGCGCTGTCGAGGTGCGCGGAACCGTCGGTGTCGACGGGACCGTCGGTGTCGGTGATGTCGTCGAGGTTGTCGGGGGCGAGCGAGTCGGTGATGTCGTCGAGGTTGTCGGGGGCGAGTGAGTCGGTGGTGTCGACGGCGTCGTCGGGCGCGATTGAGTCGGCGATGTCCGCAGGCTCGCCCGCGTCGGCGGAGTCGACAGGCTCGAGTGAGTCAGCGGTGTCGGCCTCGGGCGAGCTATCCTGGGTGTCCGCTGCGTCTCCCTCAGTCTCGACCTCCAGCTCGGCGTCCGCGTCGCCCAGAGGGGGCGCATCGTTGTCGGCCGCGTCGTTCGTATCCGGCTCGGTTGTCAAGTCGGCGGAGCTGTCATCGATGGGGGGCCTGGCGTCCCGCATATCCG
>Ga0247843_1008630_pt1 | contig 11755 bp, 12 predicted proteins | sample LaCruzMarch2017__FD_192420 | JGI IMG/M metagenome (GOLD analysis project Ga0247843, IMG submission 192420) | Freshwater microbial communities from meromictic Lake La Cruz, Castile-La Mancha, Spain - LaCruzMarch2017_8m | ecosystem: Environmental > Aquatic > Freshwater > Lake | place: Spain...
CCAAGCATTTTAAAGAGTGTCACTTTTCCAGTATCATTTAGTTTTGCCACAAAAAAGTTAACATCACTATTTGTTGCATCGGTGCACAACCCTGTAAGCCAAATTCCAGACTTTACAACAGCTACACTGTGTACGGTAACACTATTTAGTTTGGCAGTGCCCGAAACCAATTCAGAGTACCTAACATATTTTTTAGTAATGGCGGAATTGCATATAGTCTGAGAAAATAATTTGGGAATACTTAAACCCAAACTTAAAAAAAACATAATCGTAAAGAGCACATTTCTCTTTACATTAAAACTTATCTTGATTATTCGCACAAAAATTCTTTATTTTGGCGTTAAAATTAATATAAAATTAATGATAATAATTGTTTTTATATAAAACATGGCTTTGGAATGACAAATCTATTTTGTCATTCCAAAAAGAATCTAATTTTGTTTCGTAAAAATTTGATATTTAACAATTTGTATTTTATTTTGAGTTTTGTGAAACATCTGTAATGACTTTTTTTTTCATATTTATTACGTATTTCAAAGAAAAAATCAATAGAAAAATAGGATGAGAAAACGCATTTAATATTATATGCCTTTATCCTCAACAAAATCACCTAAGTTGTTTATCTAGACAAAGCGTAAATTCTTCAAAAATGAAAGGTTTTTTAACTTAGTACTTTATTTAATGATAGCACCCTTTAAATGGGAAAAAATATAAAACAATCACTCAATTAAGTATCTAAGGGTATTACAATTCACGAAAAAAATGGAATGCAAGTGGGATTTTACGGAATATTTTGTAAACCCCATTAATTAGCAGTGCGTCGAAGCTGACAATGGCGTTTGTTAAAAGCAAAACCACTTCAATCGACTGCGCGCAAAATATCAATTGTTTAAAAACTGATGTTCCCAGATTTATAGGCTGGTCTGTAATCAATTTTGGGAAATTCAAATCAAAAAAGAACTTGATTTCACTGTCGAGGCCAGTATTTATTGCGTATTACACGGATTGAAGAAAAGCTAATCAGACAAAATAGTATAGTTCAAAATATGAAACAATTTTGTCTTGGAATTTGATTTTGACTCAATAAAAATTAATGTATTTATTCCTGCAAATTTAAATTGTTTTGCAATTATCTGTAAAAATAAGTCGGATTTATTTTGCAGAAACAACGTTTTTTTAGTTGTTTATTCTACAGCGCAAGATTGAATTATTTGGCTCGAACAGGCAATGGATAGTTTACGAAAACTTGAAATACACGTTGACGTAAAAATTCACCATCTGCTGCATCATAAATATGATTTGTTAACCCAATGTTATAGGTTAATCCAGCGGTAATATTTTTTACTTTATAAGAAGCACCAATATTTAAGCCTAGATCCAGTCTTTTCATTGGTATGAATAGGTCAGTTGAATTTGGCTCTTTAAATTTTATATCATTTTTGTAACTCTCTCGAATAGTGCCGAAAATAAAGTCAATTTCTGATTTGCCATTTATTCCTAAACCAAATGTTGGCCCAATTAATAAATTTATATGATGGCCGGCAACAGTCAAATTGTAATTATAATTTATTGGTATTTCTAAATAGTTCATTGAGTAAAATCCTTCAGAGCTATAACCCAATGCATCGTCAGAAAAATCGACGTTGGAACCACGTTGTGAGTATAATACCGAAATGTCTATTCCTGATTTTTGGTTTATTGGCAAAAATGTATTTATACCAATTTGAAATCCAAGCCTGCCTTTATATGCATCCATATCTGTTTCATCAATCACAAATTTTGAAACATTTATTCCAAAACGCAAATTCAAATTGGTGTTTCCAATTGGTAAAGCATTGCTTGTGCTTGTTGAATTTGGCGCAGAAATCATTTGAGCATCCAAGGGAGTAACAACAAATGCTAGCAAGAGGGCAATTAATGGTGTAACGAATCTCTTATTCATGATGCAATTTTAATCTTTTTAAATGAAATTAAATCTATTTTTATAATATCTTGGGATAATATAAATGGTTATTCGAAAATATAATATAAACCTGTCATGATTAAGATAATGGCAAAACTGGTAACACCGTAAAGTACGATGTAATAAATTGCCGGAATTGGATTCCAAATGCTCATTACACAACTTAAAAATCCTAGAATTGCCCCTACAACCAATAGCTTAATCCCTTGATTTAGTCTGTTGTCTACTTTTTTAGGCTCCACATTTACTTTCAGGCCTTCAATTAATTGACTGTCATCTTGTATTGTCATATTGCAATATATAAAATGCTTTGGAATAAATAAGTTAATAGGTTAAATTATTTTTTATTCGTATTTTTCAATATGCTTAAACAATTGAGTTTTATAAGTACAGGAAGGCATGCAGACATAGGATCACTTCAAATCTTCCGCATTTTACCAAATAGATATGCTTTGGCCGTGGGTTCTTTTGTCTTTATGGATTATTTCCCCAATTTACAAGAGCAAACTATTTCATCTCAGGAGAATGAAGGGACGGGCGCCCATCCACACCGAGGGATTGCCACACTTACCTATCTTTTATCTGGTTCGGCTGAACATTTCGACAGCTTGGGCAATCATGCAACCGTTCATTCAGGTGGTGCTCAATGGATGAATGCCGGCAACGGGATTATTCACAATGAGAAAATTTCTATTGATCCTTTGCATCCCCAAATCAAGCCACATGGGTTTCAATTTTGGATAAATATGCCTGCCCAAATCAAACTTCAATCTCCTGAATATATGACATTTCAAAACAATGATATTCCTAGAATAATTTTATCCAATCAGGCAGGTTACTTAAAGGTAATTGTTGGTGAATACCTTGGTGTCGTTTCAATTGTTCCACAATATTTGTCCCATTTTTTATATCACATACATTTGAATCAGGGACAATCTTGGTCAATAACCGTACCCCAGAAAATTGAATGCGCCCTGTTTTTGGTAAATGCAGAAATTCTTGCAAATGGTCAGAAAATCCAAATGGCGGAGTTTGCCGAATTCGACAGAGAACTTGGGGAAATAAACATTCAAAATGACTCAAATGAACCTATAGATATGCTGTTTTTTGGTGGTGAAACTTACACCGAACCAATCATCGCTGAAGGGCCTTTTGTAATGAACTCTAAATCCGAAATCGCATTGGCGTATAAAGAGTATTTTGCTGGAAAATATGGAGAAATTAAATCTATTTAAAACTAATTGTCAATGCACCATCAATGCATGGAGGGTTCATTTTTTTAAGATCCAATAATTATTGATTAATAGGATAAATTAAGAAACTTGGGCAACAGACTGATTTACTGCAAGAACATCTATCATATTAAATCCAAAATTAATTGGATTAAGTTCATCCAATTAAAATGATAGGGTTAGAGTTAATTAGGCTAAAATAGGTTGTGTTTTCAAGGGGTTTCCAATTTTGGTATTCACCGCTTTTCGCATTATTTGGTTTTGTATTTTACTAAATAAATTGTCTTGTCATATTCAAAGTCCACTGAAACAAAACACAGAAGGTTTTGTGTTTAAATTTTTGTATTTTGTCTTAGAACAATTGATACCCCATTTTATTCTAAATAATTGCGTAAAACTAAAGAAAGCCTATGTTGGCTATCGCAGAAATTGTCAGTTTTAAACACATTACAAAGATTATAAAGACTGGTTTTATCAACAAAATACTCATTCAATTGCCACAATTTATGCCTAAGTTCATTCTCCGAAGTACCAAAATACAACACACAACTATACAATTTTGATGTGCAAGGGCTGATTTGCCAAATCAGCTCATTAGTTTTGTATGATGAAATGGCTTCTGAAAATCTTTTTTCTTTGGTTTTGGGGGATGTTTGATGCTGCTACTGCTCAAACAGATGGATTTAACTCGGTTAGTCAGAGTGAAACTAAAATTGGAAAATTTTCAATAGCCTTTAATTATTATCCCCTGAATAACAATATTAACAATGCCAGGTCCTCAGTTTTTTTTGATTCACATCCTAGCGCAGAGCAAGCCATGATTGCTGCCATTAACCTGCCATCAGATTTTGTAGTTATTCGTGATTCTCATGTTGTTATAGCAATCATTGTATTGGTGAACAAACCCAAGCGAGAATTCTTGGTCATTGACCCATTGAAGCAATCGCAATATGTATTGCCTTGTAATTTAACTGGGGACATTTGCGAAAATAGGGCAATAGAATTGTTTCGACATGAATTTGAATCAAAATCATATCGAAAAAATTTAGAGTACTTCATTCAGGGACGGCGTTTAAAAATCATACCTATTAAATCCATCGAGAATAAAATGATGGAAATTATTAGGTCTGAAAAGTTACTGAATCAAAATTCCCTAATACCAAACAATGCGGAACGTAAAAAAGCATTGATTATAAATCAATCCGTAGAAAATAGATCTTTGGATTATTTCTCAAAAATTAAAGGCATAGAAAATGTGGAAATTGAAATCGTGCCGGATGTATATGAAACAAATCTAAACTTTGCCCTTTACAAATGGGGTCGTGCCACCAAAGATTTGGGTATAGAAACCGTAGATTTTAGTTTAATTATTTGGCAAGAATTGGTTCACCGAAACCCCACAAAGCAAGAAATTGAAATGATTCGCAGTGGATTTAATAAATCTTGGGAAAAGTAATTTTATTTTTCCTTCGGCAAATAACCGCCCTGACTCATTAAATAATGACAGGTATAAGGAATGAGATATTTTTTGCGGTCTTTGTTGTAAACCGCGATTTCCATTAACAGTTTTTTCCCATCTTTAGTTATAATTCCCTCTGATTGTAATTCATCTTTGTGGTTAAAAACTTTAACTGTTTGGGCATCACTTATTTTTTTGAGAATACTATTTGGATAAAGAAACAACATGTCTTTTTTCTCATCAAACATAATGGTGTCTTTTGAGTTCACCAGGATGGTATATTTTTTTTTCTGTTTAGTGAGGACAAGAATCTGTTTATTGGAAGTGAATTGTATTGCTTTTGGTGGGAATGTAACTCGGTTTGAATCTAATGCTGAATTTAATGTAAATGGCCTTTGAATACTATCCAAATTTAATATGGCAGAATATTTAATTTGTGCTTGCGTGAAAGAACATATAAAAAATCCAATTAATATGCAAAAAAAACATTTCATATTAACTTATAAGAAATACAAGAATAAAGAGGTCAAAAATCATAATGGATAAATAAATACTACATTAACAATAATACTGTTAATTATTTAAGGGCAAATATATGACACTTACTGTGGAGTTTTTGTGCTTATTTGTCCTTTATAGTGCTTTTAGAACATCAGAATAAAAAGTTTCCCTTTCTTGAGTTTTAGCTACTTATATTCAATTACTTATGAATTATTGTTGTTTTGCTATTTAAAGGTTAAGATTTGAATTACGATGAATGAATTAGATTCCACGATAAAATTGAGTGGCTAAAATCAAAATTCTGTTCATTTCTGTTAAAATAAGTGCAGAAAAGTTAACTTTGGAATCAGATGAATCGAAAGAAGTTTATTCGTACCATAGGAATTTTACCCATTGGACTTGCGGCAAGTAAAAGATCAAGTAATTCCGATTCAGGTTTTATAGCAGATTCTAACATCCCCCGAAAAGAAAAAAATACCCCATGTAATGAAGACTACTGGAAACACATTGCAGCGGAATTTGAACGGCCAAATGGATTTATAAATTTTGAAAATGGGTATTTCAGTCACCAACCCATTTCTACTTTTAAAACCCATATTCAAGCGGAAGAGACCATTAATATTCAAACTTCTCATTTTATGAGAACTGCACAAAATAATGCCATTGAGAACGCACGAACTGAATTTGCTGGGTTTCAAGGAATTTCACCAGAAAACTTGGCTTTTACCAGAAATACAACCGAAAGTTTAAATGTAGTAATTATGGGCTACCCATGGAAAGAAGGAGACGAAGTAGTTTTGGGTAATCAAGATTATGGCTCGATGGTAGAATCGTTTCAACAGGCAAAAATGCGATGGAATATAAAATTAAATACCGCAAAAATCCCCCTTCATCCCATTAATAATAAGGAAATTATTGATGCATATCTTAGTTTAATTACAGAAAACACCGTAATGGTTCACATTACCCATATGATTAACCTTACAGGTCAAACTGTTCCTTTAAAAGAAATAATTTCAGCAGTTAAAGCAAAGAATAAAAATATTTTATGTGTCGTGGATGCCGCACATTCTATTGCTCATTTAACCTTTGATTTGTCGGATATGCAAAAGGCTGGCGCCGATGTTGTAGGCGGAAGTCTTCATAAATGGTTATGTAATCCAATTGGCGTAGGTTTTTTATATATGAGTACGCCAGTAATTGAATTGTTTTGGACACTTTTGGGGGATGTGAGTGTGCCTAAATCTGACATTCGCAAGTTTGAACATCAAGGCACACGCCCCATTCATAGTTTACAAACCATTCCTTATGCCATAAAATTTCATAGAAACATTGGTTCTCAAGCTAAATTAAACCGGTTGGTGTATTTGAAATTATTGTGGCTAGGTGACCGCGACAAATTAATTCGCTTTGCAAAAAGTGTGAATATGGATACAAATCCTCAGTTTATTCAGCACATTTCAGAACTCAATGATTTAACACAAATCACAAATACAGAAGTACTAACACCCATCGGTATTCAAGATTGGGGAGGGGCCATTTGTACGATTTCCCATAAAAAAATGAAACCAACTGCATTTGCAAAAGTACTAATGGACGACCATCGTTTTTTTACTGTGGGCATTGAACATGCAGTGGTAAACGGCATTCGAATTACACCACATTTAAGTAATTCCGTTGCCGATTGTCTGAAGTTAAACGAAGCGCTCTTTGAGGTTTTAAGTAAAAATTGATTGTATGCTAGAAACGTATAGGCTCTTATTGAAGAATATCACGCCAGAGTATGAGTATCTTAATCATGTATTTTCTGAAAAGACCGATTCAGAAATTCAATTAGAATTTGGTTTGGAACTTATAGAGTTTCAAAAATTAAAATTGAGGGTTCAGGGTGGATTAGAAACGCATTCTGTAACTGTAAATTATTTTTTGATGATTGAGAAATTAACCAACAGAGTTATAGGTGAATGTGGGTACCATAATTTAAATAAACTGCATCACAAAGCGGAACTTTTTTATGCAATGCGCAGCGATGAATTTAAAAAACAAGGTTTCATGAGTGAAGCAGTACCTGTAGTTATTGGTTACGGATTCAATAATCTGAATTTACATCGAATTGAAGTAAAAGTTGCTCCCCTAAATACTCCGAGTGTTAGAATCATAGAAAAAAATGGTTTTATAAAGGAGGGCTTTTTAAGAGAAGATTATCTCATTAACGACAAATATGAAAATTCTGAGATTTATAGCATGTTAAAATCTGAGTATCCAAACAATATGGATGTTGATTAGTTGAAAATTCATGAAATAAGTATTTCTGGTAAAATAAAAATGGCTTCTTGCAAAAGAAGCCATTTTGGAAGTTGCTTTTTTTAAAAGTTGATTTTTTTTATAATTCAATTCTGTATCCGATGTTAATTAATACACTGGTGTTTTTAACATTTTCACCTAAAGATATATCGGTTAGTCCGTGCAAGTAGGTTATGCCGAGATTGAAATTATTATATTCAATGCGTCCACCAATGTTTAAATTAACATCAAATTGGTGTTCAAAATTGCCGCTTTCTGTACCTTCTTCAACCATATTTGATATCCCGTCAAAGAATTCATTTTTATATTTTACTTGGTCATTCAATTTAAATAACATGGAGGGACCACCAAATACAGAAAGCTTGATATCTCCAACTTCTTTTTGCATTTTTAACATCACCGGCAATCCAAAGTAACCGATATGCGCGCTTGATGTGAATTTCCATTTAAAATCAAATTCTTCCGTTTCCTTAGAATATTTGGCACCTTTATCAATGTAACTAAGTCCAGTTTCTATTGAGATAACATCGTTGATAGGAAAATCAACATCAATACCCAAGTTTAAGCCGGGTTTAAATTTAGTAGCGTCTTTTTGTTGCTGTAGCTCATCGGCGGTCATATATTCACTTTCTCCATAAGAAAATTTAGAGATACTCATTCCTGCGTAAGGACGCACACTAATTTGACCGAACATCGCATTTGAAACCATTCCCACTGCGATAATTAAATATAATTTTGTTTTCATGGGTTCAAAACTATTGGGAATGATTTGTGAGTTCCTATTGAAAATCAATAAAAGATATTTTTTTTTTGGTTAATTCGCAAATCTCGGTCAGGTGTTTTGCAATAATTGCAAAATACATCAAGTTTTTTGATGGTTAGTTGCAATAAATGCTAATTTGGTCTGTGTGAGTATCATTTTTTAACTTAGAATATGCAGTAGGATTTCGTCATAAAACTGCAAATCCCAAAGAAATCATCATTTGATGAGAAATATTTGGAGACTGAATTAATTTGAGTTATACGCCTAATTTCAAAGGGATTTTTGGACGGAATAGATATTCTGGTTATTACAGTATGTTAATGGCTCTATTCGGCATTACTTGAGTCATAGTCTTTTTTGTTTCATTTTTTTTGAGGACATTTATTCGTCTTTTTTGAAGAAGTACCATTTAAAATACCCTTAATTACATCGACCATATTTCAGAAGAGAATAGGATGCAGTGTTGTTGAAAGCCTGAATGTGATCATAGAGTCCTCTATAATTAAGTAAATCGGGAGTAAGAACTGTAAAATTGATTTTTATTGGAACGTTAAATTTAGATTTTAAATGTCAAATTATCGGAATTTAATAGATTTCCGCGTTTATATTGTCGGAATTCAATATATTTCCGCGTTTATATTGTCGGAATTCAATACAAAATAGATATATTTGTATTGAATTCAAACTTATTCATCTCAAATGAAATACATTGAACGGGCTCCTTCGGCATTAATTAGCCAATATTTAAAACCAAATAAAGCTGTAATTCTTTTGGGGGCCAGGCGGGTAGGGAAAACGGAGTTGATAAAAAAATTCTTAGAGCAAAGCAGAGAGTCGTATTTAATATTAAACGGGGATGATTTGCAGACCCACGATTTATTAGAGCAACGTACGGTCGCAAATTATAGACGTTTATTGGGAGGCATAAAGTTACTGGTGATTGACGAAGTACAATCCATTCCAGACATTGGAATGAAATTGAAACTTATGTTAGATTCCATTAATGGGTTAAAAGTATTGGTAACGGGTTCGTCCGTTTTGGATTTGAACAGCAGTTTGGGGGAGCCTTTGGTGGGTAGGAAAATGACCATTCACATATTTCCATTGGCGCAAATGGAATTTTCTAAACAAGAAATGTATGTGGACACGGTCAATAATCTCGATAATAGATTGATTTTTGGCTCTTATCCGGAACTAGAACAATTGTCAACCAATTCAGAAAAAATTGATTATTTAATGGAGCTAATCAATTCACATTTGTTGAAAGACATTCTTGAATTTGAAGGGATTAGAAAACGCGATGTGATTGTTTCATTGTTAAGAATGATTGCATTTAGAGTAGGTAGTGAAATTTCTATTGAAGGGATTTCCAACGAATTGCAATTGGGTAAAGGTACAATAGACAAATATTTAGATTTATTGTCGAAAGTGTTTATTATACATAAAGTTACAGGTTTTAGCCGCAATTTAGACAATGAAATCACAAAAAAGAACAAATGGTATTTTTATGATAATGGAATAAGAAATGCGCTCATCAACAATTTTAACTCGCTCTCTTTGCGCGACGACAAAGGTAAATTGTGGGAGAATTATCTCATTTCTGAACGATTAAAAAAGCAAGAATATCTGCGGTTACATCATTCAAATTTCTTTTGGCGCACGCACACAAAACAAGAAATTGATTGGGTGGAGGAGAAGGATGGCAAACTGTCTGGATATGAATTCAAATGGACCTCAAAAAAGCAACTTAAACCACCTGCACTTTGGTCAAAAGCTTATCCCGAAGCCGAATTTCACGTAATTCATCCCAAAGAATATTTGGATTTCATTGTATAAATTGGTTTATATACTTTGAAAGGGAGATTGAATAAATACTAATTAATTAAATTCTGATTTGATTGTCAGAATCAAATAAAGCAATATTCTGAAATTTACATTCTAAATATCAAAAGAACAGTAAATAAGTATATGGCCGTGCATTAAATACCCTTAACTTAAACTAAAATATTCACCAATTATTGCGAATTTTACTTCCCATGATTATGCCTCTAATTATTCTCATCCGTGCACTCAATGTGAGTGGTAAAAATGTGCTTAAAATGGAAGTTTTACGCCAATACATGGCAGAAGTGGGTTTCGAAAACATTCAAACGTACATTCAAAGTGGTAACATTGTCTGCAGCATCGATTCTCAGAGCGCAACTTCTATCCCCCAAGAAGTAGAACACCTCTTACAATCTAAGGCAGGAATATCAGTAAAAGTGTTTTCTCTTACTCAATCCGAACTCGAGTATATTATTCTTGACTTCAAAGTGCTAACGCAAAAAACAAACTGTTAAAAAGCACTAAATTGAAGTATGAATTATAAAGGTAGATTAACGATTGAAGAAAGGGAACAGATAGGATTGTTTTTGGCAAAAGATTATACATATTTTGAAATCGCAATTCTTTTGAAACGGTCTCCTTCCACAATAGGAAGAGAAGTGTATAGGAATTACTCGCAGGGAGGATACCGCGCCGTTTCGGCCCATTCACAGGCCAAGAAACGGCAAAGGTGTTCTCACCTGCGCCAAAGCAAAATTATGGAATGTGATGAAATTCGTTTTTATATTCATGAAAAAATGAAGTTACTTTGGTCTCCATATCAAATCTCGAAGCGTATGACAAAAGACATTGGGTTAACGGTAAGTCACGAGACCATATATCAATACATCTATGTTCAAACCAAAGGTGAGTTAAAGAAAGAGTTGACTTCTTATTTGCGTCAGCGGAAACCGCGCAGGCAATCACGCAAATTAGAGACAGAAAAAAGAGGTACAATCCCAGATATGATTAGTATCCGGCAACGACCAGAAGAAGTAGAGGATCGCATTATACCTGGACATTGGGAGGGGGATTTGATTATTGGCAAAGATCACAAATCTGCTATCGGAACATTGGTAGAGCGCAGTACACGCTATTGTTTATTGGTTCACCTTGAGGAAAAAGATGCAGAGAGCGTGAGAAAGGCATTTGCTAAAAAATTGAAAAGTTTGCCTGTGAATCTGAAAAAGACTTTGACTTATGATAGAGGAAAAGAGATGACGCAACACAAAGAATTTAGTATGTCCACAAAAATGAAAGTCTATTTTTGCGACCCACACAGCCCATGGCAACGTGGCACTAATGAAAACACAAACGGACTAATTAGAGGCTTTTTCCCAAAAGGTACAGACTTCAATTTAGTAACCAAGCAGAAATTAAACTGGGTACAAGAAGCGCTGAACGAAAGGCCAAGAGAAACTTTGGAATTTAACACACCCAAAGAAAAATTTAATTTACTAATATTGTAGTAATAATTTTTGCATTAGCAACTTGAAACCGCCTTTTATTAATGGGTTCATTGGTACAGTATCTAACGATTCAAAATATGATAACGCATGAAAATTTAATTTTGATACTAATACATTAATCTCTTTAATAAATGGTTTGGTCGCTTCAAGTACTGAATCTATTTGCTTCTGTGTACTTGCAATTTTATTTAAAACCTGCAT
>Ga0247843_1008632_pt1 | contig 11754 bp, 6 predicted proteins | sample LaCruzMarch2017__FD_192420 | JGI IMG/M metagenome (GOLD analysis project Ga0247843, IMG submission 192420) | Freshwater microbial communities from meromictic Lake La Cruz, Castile-La Mancha, Spain - LaCruzMarch2017_8m | ecosystem: Environmental > Aquatic > Freshwater > Lake | place: Spain...
TAATACTTAATTGTTCTATCATGGTATTGCCTAATGTTTTACAAATTTACAATTCTACTATTAACTTACTTTACGTTTCAAAACCATTTGAAGGTGTTATAAATTACAATCAATTCTATTTAGAAAAAAACACTATTTATTATCAAAACTTGAAAGAAAACTGTCCTTATTCAGTTGATGAATCCTTTTACCGTTCATTCCCACTTCAATCGGATGAAAAAACGGTGGAATTGAATGAATTAATAGAAGAAAATAATAATATAGCTCAATCAAAAACTAAGTACTCATATCTTACACTTTTCATCATTATCCCAACAGATTCCTTTATATTAGATGTTGTATTGATGAAACATTCAAAGGCCGAAAAATGATTAACGATGCTTCTCATTATTAATCTGACTTAAAAAAAGTATTTTTGACATCTAAATCAACTTAACAGTTAACCAATCTATGAAAAAGAACCTCATTAAAACAATCTTTGGCACACTAATGATGGCCATGTTATTGATAAGCAGTTGCAAAAAGGACGAAGACAAGGTAGACACCCCACCTGCCACCGATGTATTGGCTGTCTACAAAAAAATTTACGGAGCTACCAGCATCACTTCCGATGGGTCGTTTGTCACCATAAAATCGAATGCCTTACCCGACCATAAAAGCGTTTACTATGTTGGCACCAACAGTTTATACGAAAATTTCTCAGGCACTACCTATGGAGGCCTTACCTTTGCCAAAAATCCGAATACAATCATAAGCCAGACCCTTACCTTTAAAATTCCGTTAAACCCCAAAGAAGCCACCACCCATAGTGCCACTCCGGGTGGACCTATAGGAATTACATTGAATGGGGTTCCTTTTTTCAATCAATATGCGGCGATGAATGCTCCACTTACCAATGAAGCCAATGGTTTTGACAAGTATTGGGGACATCCACAGCAACAAGGGCAATATCACTATCATGTGGAACCTATTTATTTAACCACTGTAAAGTATAATAAGTCGACCTTATTAGGATTTTTACTGGATGGTTTTCCGGTGTACGGCCCTGAAGAAAATGGAGCAGCGGTTACCAATGCCATGTTGGATGTTTACCATGGTCACACCCATGCTACAGCCGACTTCCCCAACGGTATCTATCATTACCATATTACTGCAGAGCTTCCATACCTAAATGGCAGTGGTTTCTTTGGAACCGCAGGTACGGTTACTCAATAATCCGGTGAAGGCCATCGTTTTCGCTTGTTTTCTTTTGGTATTTGGCAATTGCAATGGAAGGTATTCTAAGGAAAAAAGTCTAAAGACGGTATTTATTCAGGACTCAGGAGATTTTTCCTTTCATCAGGACACCATTTATTATAAAGATAAAGTGTTTACGGGTGTTAAATACCAACTTTACCCAACAGGGGATACTATGTATAGAATAGAGTATTGGAATGGGTTGGAACACGGGATAACGAAAAAATGGTATCCCAACACATACCTGGCAGAAGACAGATACTATGAATATGGAAAGAAGGAAGGTGTGCATAAGGGATGGTGGGAGAGTGGCAGACTGAAATTTATGTTTACCGTTTCAAACGATGAATACATTGGCGAATTAAAGGAATGGAATATGGAGGGCTTGTTGGTGAAACATTCGAACTTTAAGAATGGGCAGGAAGAAGGAAGCCAGAGAACCTGGTGGGACAATGGCAAGGTAAAAGCAAATTACGTGGTGAAGAATGGCCGTAAATATGGATCGATAGGAATAAAATTATGCAAAAACCCCTATGATTCACTTAAATAAAGGGTGGATGGCCAGCCTTTTTATTATAGCCATATGTTGTAAACCCACACCCAAAACCGATATACTTCCCTTTATAACCAAACCCGATCTTACCCCTGAATGGATAAGTGAGGGGGATAAAAATTATACATCCATTCATACCATTCCTCCTTTTGAATTTACCAACCAGGATGGGGAGGTGGTGACCGAAAAAACGGTGGAAGGAAAAATATTTACCGCCAATTTTATATTTACACGTTGCGGTAGCATATGCCCAACCATGACCGACAACATACATATTTTGCAGACCGAATTTATGAATGATCCGGAAGTGATATTTCTTTCTCATACGGTAGCGCCCTGGCAAGATTCGGTAGATGTGTTAAAAAAATATGCTCAGGCAAAAGGAATCGTTTCCCATAAATGGCATCTGCTCACAGGCGATAAGGCGGCTATTAGTACTATTGCTAAAAAAGAATACTTCGCCGGCGATTCTATGGGTTATTATGGGAATACGAATGATTTCCTGCACACTGAAAATGTGATGCTTATCGATAAAAAAAGAAGAATAAGAGGCGTGTATAATGGTACCCTGCCTATAGAAATGCAGAGGATAATTGAGGATATTAGAACCTTGAAGCAGGAGGAGTGAAAGATTGTGATGGGGTATAATAATTAGCTAAGCATGTTGAGAGAGACTCGAATATTAATTAAAACAAGGTCAATCTGTTTCAGTCAAGTTTAAGGTTCTCTTCACCCTTCACTAACCCAAATCAACCCTTTGTACATTAGAATTTTTTTATAATGTTCCTTTCGTATTTTCGAAGCATGCCATTTGTCTTTCGATTATCTATTATTTGCCTGTTGCTTATTTCTACCAATCTTCAAGGCCAAAAACTATATGAAAATAAATTCCATGGGCCTTACCTGCTACTCTATAAATTAACGCCCCAGCAAGTTGATTTCCTCGCCAAAAATCCTGCCAAAATTGATTCCCAATATTTATTTACCCAATTGGTGGGGAAAGTAAGCACCGACAGTATTATTCCTTTAAGAAGAACACCAACAGATAAATTCCCTGTAAATCCGTTTACCGACATTATCCGATACTCTAAATGTTCTCCTAAATTTCACGTGTGGGATATCCGTCAAAATGGATATTTTCTTGAAGTGAGCGTTAACTCAATGTACATAGCTAATTACCGATTAATAGAAAATCCCTTGTTCAACGCGGGGGTTCATACTATTGGCTACGAAACGTTCATTTTTGTAGAAGATACCGCCGGATTGCCTGTGTATAATGCCACGGTACATTTGGACACCGCCGTTTGCCCATTCGACTCCAGTGTTGGTGGATATAAGATCAAGGGAAAGAATATTTCCGGGATACTTAAAATTGAAAGAGGGGATCAATTCACCATGACCAATGTGAATGGTTATGTAGATAAAACCAACAACACTGCACCCCCCAAAGACAATTATCAATACAGCAGTTTTAATTACGAAGGATATCTGGTAACCAACAAACCCCGATACAAACACTGGGATACCCTATTTTTCAAAAGCTTTTTGGTAAATGAAAATGGCAAACCCATTAAAAGGAAACTGATTGCTAGATTGTACCAAAATAGTTCCGGCTACGCAAAACAATTTAAATTAAAGCCAACACATAAAGGAGCTTATGATGGTTACTTTGTTATTAACGACAGCTTTACGACCGATCAGGAAATGATCCTGACCATATCAAATAAATATGGCATCCAAATAAAGTCGCAAACAGTTATCCTTGAAAATTATGAATTAAAAGACATCCGGTTTGAACTAAAGGCCGACAAACAATTGGTAACCCCAGGAGCAGGTATTAAATTTTTTGTGACAGCCACCACGGCCAACCGGCTTCCGATAATGGACGGTAAACTCACGTTTAAAATGAAATTGACCAACGTCAATTTTACCGACGCCGATTCGGTTGTGATTCCTTTTGCTATATACGAGAACTGGTATAGCACCAGTGTGCAAACCGACCCCAGTGGCGTTACTGTTTTTGATATTCCCGATTCTGTTTTTATGGCGCTTGATGGAGCCTTTACAGTAAAGGTTTCATTGCTTACGGCTGATAATGAATCCCGGGAAGTTTCTGTGGGTTTTAATTACCAAACCACCCGCGACAGGCTAGAGGCCGCCTTGGAAAAAGATACACTGTATGTAAACAGACTGTACAACATGAAAAGTGCAGTACGCCAAATGCGGATTAAAATATGGAGCCGGAAAGATATTTTAATTGATTCCCTGTTTCATACCCCGCTTCGGTTATACATCCCCCCTAACATTTATCTGGCTCAGATATTTAGTGGCGATACCTTGGTGGGGAATTTTTACAGGCAAACTCCATTGCCTGAGGTTTGGGGAAAACGAACCCACGATTCCATTCATATTAATATTAAATCACCGTTCGATATCCCGGTTTTTTACCGGATATATGCCAATAACAAGTTGGTGGCCAGTGGTCATAAGACGGCATTAACCTGGCATGCAAAAGACAGTAAGAAAAGGTCTTACCATATTCAGTATGGTATTTTAGAAGGCTCCGTAATTACACCTCGCTTTTACAGCAAAAGTTTTCATTTGGCAGAAAAAGAATTAAAGGTGGAGATTATACAACCGGAAACCGTTTATCCCGGACAGGAAGTGGCCATTGAGATAATGGTGACCAATGCCTTTGGAAAACCGGTGAAAAAAGTAAACCTCGCCGCCTGGGCAGTGAATACTCAGATGGAAGGTATTGTTATCCCCGATGTGCCCTACCTGGGATTAGTAAAAACACAAAAACCATTGCCCACAAAACAATGGCCGCTGGTGTCTTTTCAACCTACATATCAGGCCTATATTAAAAATTGGCAGATACATGAATTTCTTTTGAGGAAAAATGAGATATTCAAACTGGTGTATCCTACTAGCGGATTTGAAGTGCTAACCGATACCACACCATTAAAAACCACAGAAATTGAGTTTTATGCCCACGGCAATTATTCCCGGCAAAACATAGTTTATGTAAAGGCCAACGATACCCTGATCTTTTCACAGGCCACCTCTCCAAAATTGGGCGTGCAACGTATAAAGCCGGGTAAATATAATTTCACCATCCGCACCTTCAATCATATTTATAATTTTAAAGATGTGGAAATTATAGAAGGAAAAAAGAATTTTGTTTGCCTTCAACCCGATTCACTTGCAAAATTAAATATTGGCGATACTCTATCCGAAGGAGTGCTGAAGCCAAGTGAATTGGATATGCTTTATGCCCATACCTTTTTATTCAGGTACGATGGGATATTCAACGATACTTTTATTATTAAAGTAAATGGAAAAGTGGTCTATGGAATTCAATCAGGGTATTCCCTGGCTAACTCCCTTAGAAGCGTTATTATTTCAACCAACCTTTATAACCCCGACAGGAGTGTTAAAAAACAAACGACTATGCAGGAGTTTTTTCTTTTTGGGCAGGTAAAGGAAGGGGATGAGTTGGAGTTGCTTTGGAAAAATCATTACGCTCATATTGTAAAATTCCAGCCGGGGTATTCCTTCGGTCTGACATCAACCGATCAAGTGCGGGATGTTAATGACGCATGGACTAAAGAAATTAAATTCATACAACGAAACAATACCAACAATTACGTTTTCAATGCCTTTTGGTGGGATCCACTATACAAAGATACTGCAAGGAAAATACCCCCTCCGGTGGCCATTAACCCACCCACATCCTATCATAATTCAGGCCAACTGGAGGAATTTCAATACCGAAGTTATTCCCCTGCCGGCAAAGGCAAGGTAATTTACAATAGCCTATTAAACCTTTACCTCTCTAATAAATATACCCCACTTAGGATATGGCTTTTCGAGCGTCAGGATTCTACGTATTCAATCCTGGAAAACTATCAATCTTTTGGTAATTCCTATGCCAACATTGGCATGAATGCCCGAAGAAATATGTGGACTATTGCCCCAAAAGAGAGTTTGCAGAACTACAGGCTGGTTATGGAAATAAACGATTCAACATGGATTGTCAAAAATATCAATATAGATAGTAGTGTCCATTTATTCTTAACTCTAAAACCTGAAGAATTCAGAAAATTAGGCAAAGCAGAATACATATTTTACGACAGGCTTGTCAAACATTTAACCAGAGATTCATTGAATAAGTGGGTGGATACCCCTTCGGTAAACAAAGGTTTGTTTGTAATACCAATTAAGAAATTGAGCAGTAACTCTTCCATTGAAGGAACAGTCATAGGTCCCGGAATAAAATATCCGGTGAACAATGCCTTTGTCGTGCTTGAAAAAGATGGATTTTTTGTAAGAGGCGCTGTTACCAACAATGAGGGCCGATTCCAGATGGATAATATTGACCGGGGAATATATATGCTCAAAATAAGGGCGGCTAATTATAATTACTGGATCCATTATAAGCTGGAAATAGATGCAGGATATTACTATCTGGTGCAGGCAGAAATGAAACCTTATGCCTGGATAACTTATTATGAAATAACTTATCAGAATCCAATGATTCGTGAAGATGTTAATGGTTCTATGGCATATTCACAAAGTGCCGCCCCTTTTAATAATCAGTCTTATCTTTCTTTTGAATCAAAATCTATCCAGAAAGTACAACGAAATGCTCCTGCTGCTTACAACTGGTCCTCTGGAGCTAACTCGAAAGAAGTAACTATTGCATTCGGAGGAAACCGAACTGATGAAACACGTTATATGGTAGATGGTGTTGCAACGATTGGGATAAATGAAAACAATTTTGATACAAGGAGTTATGTTGAGGCCAATGAAGGGTATGAAATGAATTCAGATTCAATTTCACCTCCCGACTGGTCAGATAAAAACAGGAAAGCCGAAGATGAAAGACTCAACAAGCTTGCAGGCGATAATACTGCCCGTCGAACCCGAAAAGACTTTAAAGACTATGCTTATTGGATACCGAATTTATATACCAATAAGCAAGGGAAAGCAGGGTTTTCGGTAAGGTACCCCGACAATGTAACAAGCTGGCGCACCTTTGTTCCTGCGATGGATTGGCATCGCCATACCGGATTGGGTGAATTAACGGTTCGAAGCTACAAGCCCATTGTTACGTCCATGGCCTTGCCGTTTTTTCTTACCGAAGGCGATTCTTTGATGGCTTATGGCCGGGTGATGAATTATACAAGTAAAAGCCAAAACGGTAAATATTCGATTAAATACAATAAGGATATTCTGAATAAGGAAATTGATATCAAAGATGTTTATACCGACAGCCTGAAGGTAATTGCCACCAAGCCGGGTGATACCCTACATATTGAAGCTGCCTTTGAATTGCCCAATGGTTACCGCGACGCTGAAATGCGTAAAATACAAGTGAACGCTGCTACGGTTATAACCGGTCAAAGCATGTTTGCTGAAATTACCAAGGATACCACCTTCCTTTTCAAAGCCGATAGCACCGATATAGGAATGGACATTGCTGTTTATAACCAAAAACTATCCCTGATCTTAGAAATATTAGGAAATATAGAAATGCTACCTGCCTACGACAACAGAAGCGTTGCTGCCTACCTGAACGCCCTGTTAATTAAAAAATCGGTGTGTAAAACCCTGGGAATTCCTTTTAAACAGGAAAGACAAATAAGAGAGGCCATGGGTAAACTAAAAAGAGCCCAAAGTGATAATGGTCTTTTTAGTTGGTTTAAAGGAGGCAAACAATCGTTCATCGTCAGCAGTTACGCCGCAGAGGTTATGTTCAAAGCCCATCAAATGGGGTATGAAAACAATACCTGGCTGAATGCTGCGCGAAATATGGAAACAATCATACCTAAGGTTTCGGGAAATGAGCGACTGGAATATCTATTGGCCCTAAAAAAAATGAAGCGCGCTGTTAACTACGATAGTTTTACCAAATCATTAAAACCAGATGTGATGGACAGAAGTGAAAAACTGGAATATTGGAGATTGATGCAACTACTAGGAAAGAAAATACCCTTGGACGAGATCAATGGTCTGTTGGAAAACACCATGGAAGGAAATCTTCATGTAGCGGGAACCTGGAACTGGAGATTTGCACCTATTACCGACGATGCTGCCAATACTTACAAAGCCTGGGAAATTATGTTTGATGCCAATGCTTATAATGAACGCCGCAAAGCCCTGGTGGAATATCTGGCCACAGAATGCAGCAGTTATGGCAATAGTTGGATAAAAGCGGCAGAAGCGATGATGGCAGAAATGAACAAGGACAGCACTGTGGCCACAGATCTTAAACCTGAAGTTTATGTGAATGGGCAATTGGTGCCTGCAGGTAAACTGCCTGCCATTTATCATTTATTCCCCGGACAAACACTCACCATGACGCATAAAGGTTCACCTGTCTATGTGGCAACCAATCGCCAGTTTAGAACCTATCATCCTAAAACTGATTCTTCTCAGTTTGACATAAAGGTAACGGTACCCCAGATAAGCGGCCATCGTTTTACCCCAGGTGTTCCGGTGGATATGAAGGTTACAGTATTTGCAAAACGAAATCAGTATAATTCAGTAATTGAAATTCCTATTCCCGCAGGATGTGTTTACGGTGTGAAAATACAAGGTGAACTATCTTCAGAAACCCATAGGGAATACAAAACCGACAGGGTTTTGATCTTTAGTGACGATATGCCATTTGGGTACCATACTTTTACGATACGCCTTGTGCCACGTTTTACCGGCACATTTTATACTGCGCCTGCGCGCAGTGCCCTGATGTTTTATCCTGACAAGGCTGCGTTTACGCCTAAAACGAGGTGGACGGTAAGGAAATAGTGGACTAGAATTTGGCCTTTCGGAGGTTATGAAGTTTCTTGTATAAATAAATTATACATTAAACTGGATAAAAAGGTAGAACAGGTATTATAATTAGTGATTTTATTTTTAGTCGAATAATAGGAATTTTTGAATTACCAATAAACTATGATTTATCACTGGTGCGGTGGGTTGGCAAAACGGCGGGGGCGGCGATGGTTAAAGCGGGAGGGAGCATCGTTTTGTCTTGAAATACCATAGTATTCATGAACACCATTAAAAAAATAAATATAAACGAGTGAATAATTTTTTGGTTACTTTTTTTATCAAGAAACCAAAGGTTCGCGAATGCCTATATTTAAAAAAACTGAAAACGGATGAGCAAAAAAAGTAACTGGGGGTTATAGGGGCACATAGCCCCTAATCGAAGTAAACATTTTTTTAAAGTTTATATATTTATCCCGGTTTTAGTATAGTTTAAAACCCTCGAAAGATTTGATAACCACTATCAATCCTCCCGGCTTCCATCATCGGCCATTCTCACTATCTTAGGCGTAAACTTCGCCAGTACATCTACAAGGTCTTTTTGTGCGGCCATTACCATATCAATATTCTTATAAGCCATAGGCGCTTCATCCAGTCCTGCACCTATCAAGGTAACGCCATGATCTTTCAGAATGGTGGTCATTTCATTTTTAGAAATGGATTTAATGGCTTGGGTTCTGCTCATTTGTCGCCCTGCCCCATGCGATGCCGAATTAATGGAATCTACCTCTCCTTTTCCTCTCACTAAAAATCCCGGAGCGGTCATTGAACCTGGTATTATTCCCATCAGGTCTTTTGAGGCTGGGGTAGCACCTTTCCGGTGAACAATAACCTCCTGCCCGTTTAAGGTTTCTTTCCAGGCGAAGTTGTGGTGGTTTTCCACCTTGGCCAAAAGAGTTCCATTTATGGCTTTTGTCAATCGATCGTGTATTATTTCGTGGCTGGCAGAAGCATAATCTCCAGCAAGGTTCATAGCCAACCAATACTCCTGGCCTTCTGAACTGTTCATATCCAGATAGGCAAGATTGGCTGCTTCCTTTGGCAGCCGGCATAGTTCTTTGGCCAGTTTGGTATAATATCCCGCTATGGTCGCCCCAAATCCACGGGATCCTGAGTGGGATAACAAGGCGACATATTTTCCTTTTTTAATGTTTAATAAGGCATCATCATTCAGCATTTCAATAATTCCCCATTCCACAAAATGATTTCCTCCACCCGAAGTACCAAGTTGTACGGAAGCCTTGTCATGTAGATTTTTAATAAAGGGGGTAAGGTTAAAATCATTGTTATCCAACACCTCGTGTTGGGCTTTGAATTTTCCCTGCCATCCTGCTCCAGCACCAAATTTGGTAAAGGCAATAAGTTCCCGTTTATATTTGGCTTCGTTTTCGTACAAGTCGGTTTCCGGAATATCATAAATAGATAAGCACATTCTGCATCCTATATCCACACCAACCCCATAAGGAATGATAGCGTTATTAGTAGCTAAAACACCACCAATTGGCAATCCATATCCCTGATGAGCATCCGGCATTAAAGCGCCGGCAACAGTTACCGGTAATTGCATAGCTATTTCCATTTGATCAATGGCCCCTTTTTCAATATGGTCTAAACCATAAATAGCATACCCTTCATGGCTTTCTTTTAAAGGAATCACTTCCCCCTCATACCCATCTTTCGATTTGGGTTTGGCCATTAGTCCTGCTGCTACAACACCCAAAACGTCATGTTCTGTATAATCTTCAGGAGCTAAGGCAACTTTGCCAAACAGATCTAATACGTCCTCTTTGGTTGAATGACGAAAATTCTTTTCGATAACTGCAATGGCAATTCCTATCGCTTTGCCCTGAGGGAAACCCAGTTGTTTCAGATCTTCTCCTTTGATGTTTAATTTGTTCATTGTTCGTTAATTTAATGGTTCCTTTTATAGGACGATACAAAACAAAAACAAGGCTGCGCAGTATACTTGCGCGGATAATTTTTTATATAATTTGTGTTATAACTGACTCATTTTAAACGCAAATAAAACCAGGATAAATCTTTAATTGCATCAAATTCCAAATTAAATCTTACATTCGAACCCGAATTTATACTCTTATTATTCATTTTTAAATATAAGGAGGACAAAGTTATGATGGAGAAAAGCAACATATCATTCGTGCAACTCACTGCGTAAAACGCGGCTCCAATTCTATTATCAACATTTTTTTCAATTCTGTTTTAATATTTTCCGGTTCCGCTAATTATTCTGAATTCTTTATAAGAATTCATTCCATCGTGTGTTTTGCATCTGAAGCCTGAGCACGGGCTGATTAATTTTAAAATTTAATACCTTAAAAATGCCACAAACATGGACACAAATGAATGGGAAGAGTATGTCCCATGCAGCCGCCTTAAAACGATACGAAGAAAAAGGAGGTTACAAAAAGAAGATGCAGATAAAAATCTGCTCAAATTATATAAAAAACGCGACAAGATATGGGAAGCAATTGATGATCTTGGATATATTGAATTAATACCTCCTATTCAAAGAGGATGGAAAAGGAATTTTACATTAAGGAATGATTTGGAATTAAGTCCAAATGCTACTTTTTTTCAAGGTATTCTTAAAAAGATAAATAATGTTAAATACAGTCATCGCCGCGATTTTAAAATTATAAAGAAGAGAAAAGGGAAGAAAGTTTATCTGGAAACTCCACAGGTATTAAGCAGGTTGACCGATTATGAATACAGGAAACTTGACGATAAAGAGAAGGTATGGTTTAAAGAAGACTGGGGTTTTGATCATAAAGGCAGGATCATTTTATGGGGTTATGCTTTTACCGAACCCTGGCGATTTGTTTTAAAAACAGAACCTAACATAATAACTATGGTAAAGATATTTGATCCGATTCTTCTTAAGCAAAAAGCAGAAATAGAAAATTACCTTGATCGAAGGAATCTATTTCCAAGACTCTTGAAATTACTGGACGGCTATTATGAAAATCCTGATCGTTGGAATCTTAAAGAAAAAGAAAAATACAAATTAGATGCAATTGCATCAGAGGAATTAAAAGTTAGATATTATAACAAAGAAAATGAGTACAAATAAATTAAAGAGCAAAGACCTAATAAAAATAGGTTAT
>Ga0247843_1008638_pt1 | contig 11746 bp, 12 predicted proteins | sample LaCruzMarch2017__FD_192420 | JGI IMG/M metagenome (GOLD analysis project Ga0247843, IMG submission 192420) | Freshwater microbial communities from meromictic Lake La Cruz, Castile-La Mancha, Spain - LaCruzMarch2017_8m | ecosystem: Environmental > Aquatic > Freshwater > Lake | place: Spain...
TCCATCAGCGGCGCTTTGGCGCGGGCGCTGAAGCGTTTCGCGAGCAGCATGGCGACGAGGATGGCGGGGATTTCCATTGCGGCCATGACGGCGGGCATAAAGCCCTCAATAGGGACACCCCTCTGGTTAAGGAAGGCGAGGCAGGCCATGAAGGTGACGGCGGAAACGGAGCCGTAATGCGCGGCGAGGGCGGCGGCGTTCGAGGCGCTGAGGCCGAGGAATTTCCGGGTGGAAAAGAAGACGCCGAGGGGGATCAGCGAGCCGATCAGGAGGGTTGCTCCGAGTGGCAGCGAAAGATCCGTGAGCGTCGAAGAGGTCATCGCGGAGCCGCCCTTGAAGCCGATGGCGAGCAGGAGGTAGATCGTCAGCCCTTGGTAAACCTGCTCGGGAAACCGCAGGTCGCTGCCGACGCGGACGGCGATCACGCCGGCGGCGAAGGCGATGACGGGCGGTGAAATCAGGTTCGCGAGCAGGAGGTATAAGGATTCCATTTTGTTGTCGGGTGGTTGTCCCGCGCCGCGCGCTTCGTAAAGCCCGTAAATTATTACGCAACATAAATCACGAAAAATTTAGCGCAAATTAGGACTGGCGCGTTCCTCGCGGTCTCACGAGAAAAAAATATCGCGGATCGGTGTGACAGATTTAAACTGAAGGGGCATGGCGGAAGCATCGCAATGGACATTTTTCACGAACCACGCGCACGTGATGGTTTGCTTGGCGAAGAACGGCGACCAGCCGCTGCGCGAGGTGGCCGTGGAAGTGGGGATCACGGAACGTGCGGTGCAGCGCATCATCGCGGATCTGGAGGAGGGCGGCTATCTGGTGCGCGAACGGATCGGGAGGCAAAACAGCTACTCGCTTATCCTCGATATGGCGTTGCGGCATCCCATCGAGGCGGATCACACGATCGGCGACGTGCTACGGGTGCTCGCGGAGGAGTGATTGGTGGTTGCTGAAACGCGGAGGATCGCAACAATCGCGCTCGTGAACGAAGCGGCTTTGGGATTGTTTGATTCGGGAGTGGGCGGATTGACCGTGGTGCGGGCGGTGCAGGATCTCTTGCCCGGCGAGGATGTGATCTATCTCGGCGATACGGCGCGCCTGCCCTATGGCTCGAAAAGCCCGGAAACGATACGCCGGTTCGTGGCGGAGGATGTGGATTTCCTACTCTCGAAAGGCGTGAAGGCGATCGTGGTGGCGTGTAACACGGCGACGGCGCACGCGCTTCCCGAGTTCTGGAAAAACTGCCCGGTGCCCATCATGGGGGTGATCGAGCCAGGCGTTCAAGCAGCCCTTGCAAACGCGGACGCCGACCGCATCGGTATCATCGCGACGCGGGGCACGATCCAATCCCACGCCTACCAACACGAGCTCGCGATACGGAAACGCGGGCTGATGATCCATGGGATCGCCACGCCGCTACTCGTGCCGCTAATCGAGGAAAACTGGATTTCCGAAGATGTCACGAGGGAGATCCTACGGAAATACTTGGAGCCGCTGATGACGAAGGGGATCGATACCCTGATGCTGGCCTGCACTCATTATCCGTTGCTGATTCCGCTGCTTACCGAGATCCTGCCCGATGATGTGCGGCTGGTGGATTCCGCGACAACCTGCGCAGAACACCTGAAGAATATGCTGGAGGAGAAAGATCTACTCAGTGGGAAAACGGGTGAGGGCAAGCTGGAGATCTATCTAACGGACTTATCCGAGCAGTTCGAGGAACTTGCGAAGAGTTTCCTGCGTGGGCCGACGGGGAAGGTGCGGCGGGCGGTGCTGGCGGCGGGGTGAAATGTTCGAAGAGTAGGCTTTAGCCTGCAAAGGGCAGGGGACTTCAGTATTATTTCTAACACGTAAAAATTCTGGGAGTTAAAGCCCCCATGCCATAGTAGCCTGAAATCTACGATCCTTGCATTTCCAGCCATGGTCGGAAATCCTCGGGGGGTGGGGCGGTGAAGTGGAGCTTTTTCCCGGTCACGGGGTGATCGAAGGATAGTTTCCACGCGTGGAGCATCAGGCGCGGGGTGGGGAGTTCGTGCTTTTTGCCGTAGATCGGATCGCCGAGGATGGGGGTGCCGATGTGGTGCATGTGGACGCGAATCTGGTGGGTGCGGCCGGTGTGGAGATGGCAAAGGACGAGGGCGGTTTTCGTGGCGGGATCGGTGGCGAGGGTTTCGTAATCGGTGATCGCGGTCTTTCCGGCTGGCGGGGTGATGACGGCCATTTTCTGGCGGTTTACGGGGTGGCGGCCGATGTGGGTGAAGATCGTGTCTTTTTCCTTGGGCGGGATGCCGTGGGTGACGGCGAGGTAGAGCTTTTCCATGGTGGATCGCTCGGAAAACTGGGTGGTGAGGGATTGGTGGGCGGTGTCGGTTTTCGCGACGACGAGGCAGCCGGAGGTATCCTTGTCGAGGCGGTGGACGATGCCGGGACGCTCGACCCCGCCGATGCCGGAGAGCTGGCCTTTGCAGTGGTGGAGGAGGGCGTTGACGAGGGTGCCATCGGGATTGCCGGGCGCGGGGTGTACGACGATGCCGTGCGCTTTGTGGAGGACGAGGATGTGTCCGTCTTCGAAAAGGATATCTAAGGGGATGTCCTGCGGGGCGGCGATGTCCGGGACGGCCTCGGGGAGGGCGAGGGAGATGGAATCGCCGGCTTTCACGGAGTCGCGGGGTTTCGCGGGCTTGCCGTTCAGGAGGATGTGCTGCTCGCGAATGAGCGCTTGGATGCGGGAGCGTGAGAGATCTGGCAGTTCGGCGGCGAGGTAGGCATCGAGCCGGATGTGATTGCCATTAGCTGATATTTCAATACTCAAAATCTAATTCTCTAGTCAGAGGTGGTTGGAAGAGTGAGGCTTTGATTTCCTTGCCTTACCAAATACGGCGCACAAACATTTCCGCTAAGTGAGGGAAGCTGTCTGAATGAGGGATTTCGTGATACTATGGATGTGGGCGGCGGGTAGCGCATCCGCAACCATCGCGCCGAGGACGATGTAGCCGTAGGAAGTTTCGCAGGGGATCAATTCAAGGATGGCGGAGGGGCCGATCTTGATGTGGACGTTTCCGACCGCACGTGTGGAGCACGCGAGGTTCTTTGCCATGAAGTGGAACCGTCCGTGGTCGCTTTCGTCGAAAATCACTTTGCCCTCGCGATCGAGTAGGAAGATGTCAGTGGCTTGGTGATTTTTTGCCAGCCAATCCCGGAAGGTGTAAAATCGTTGAAGGAACTTTGTGCGCGACGGGGCGGATATTGTGGGCTGAATGGCTTGTGGAGGCGGCGGGACGGATAGCGTTGGCAGTGTCGCGGAAAACGGTGCGGATACGGGCGGTTCAGGCGCGGGCGTGGCCACTTCGGCTGATATGAAACCTATGAACGAGTCATCAAATCCGGGATCTGCCGTAGAAGGGTGAGCTGGGGCGACGGGGCGCAGCAGTTGCTCGGCGAGGTGCCGGACTGCCGCGGGGTCAAGCCATGGGTTGACGGGATCCATCAGTGCGGCTGGTAAGTGGCTGTGACGCGGGACTTCGCCAGCTTGGACAGTATTTCCGCGCGGAGTGAATCGAATGCAGTCTCTGCGTTCTTGCCATTTTCCAGAACTCCCACGGGAAGCCCTTTCGCACTGGCACGAATGAAAATCTCGTCGCGGTGAATGGAGGTTTGGAACAGCATTTCCTCTGGTAGGAGATGCCTCAGGGCGGATGCGGCCTCTGCGCTTTCGATGAGGTTTTGTTGGAGCATGGTAAGGCAAACCCCGAGCACATTGAGGCGCGGGTTGGTGATGCGCAGGCGGTTTAGACCTTCAAGCAGTTTTGGCAAGGAGCGGATGCCGAGTGGCTCAGCCTGCTGTGGGATGATGATCGCGTCGGCGGAGGAAATGATGTCGTTGGTAACGCCGAAAAGCCCTGCTGCGGTATCAATCAGGCAGATGTCATAGCGGCGGGTGCTGGCGTTAAACAGAAAGGTTCGGACACGCGCGAGGTGTGCGCCGGTTGTGCCATTCCCTGCATCGTAGTCACTGGCCGTCCCGGCAGCCACGAGAGAGAATGTTTCTAACCGGGTAGGGACAATAAGCCGCTCGATAGGGATGCTGGGGTCGGCAAGGAAATCATAAAACCCAGGAAGAAGGCGCGACTGACGGGTGAGGGAGAGTCCGACAGAACCCTGTGGATCGGCATCCACCAGAAGTGTGTTCAATCCGGCACGCGCGAAGGCATGGGCGAGGTTGACGGAGAGGGTGGTTTTACCCACACCTCCCTTTTGGCTTACGATGGCGATGCTTATCACGCGGCGACTGGAAGAATTCTGACCAGACACTACCTCTGAGCAGATACAGAGAAAGTCTTTTCTTCTTCCCTTGGCAAGTGCTGGGAATTTATTGAATCTTGATCAAAAGCAATGCAACACCCCTTGCAAAACCGTTTTTTCGGCGTCGGTCTCGCCGTCTCGTTTTATTGTTTATTGGTGGGTTGTGAAAAGCAGCGAATGGAAGAGGATACCTTCCATGGACAGGTAAACGGTGAGATCCAGGGTATCCCGGGCGGTAACTCATTGGGTGACTTGCCGGGGCCGGTTTATGCATCACAGGCCGCTTCCCCGATTCATTGGCAGTCTTGGTCGAAAGCCAGTCTTGAAATGGCGCATAACTCGCAACGTCTCGTTCTGGCTGTGATCGCCATGCCACAGGAGCCTTCCTTCCTGGAAATTCTTCAAGAACTCTCCTCGGATATGACGACGGTTGAATTGATCAACTCGACCTACGTCCCCATCCTGATCGATGGCGATGCTATCAGGGAACTCGGGATAATAAGTGACGAGCTTTGTGCAGAAATCGGAAAAGACCTGCAATTCCCCTTGCTGGTCTGGATGACTGCAGAGGGAAATCCGGTCGCATGGGTGTCTATGCCATCGAAAGAATACGGCTCTGTGATTGAATTTTTCGGTCTTTCGCATGCGATGATAGCGCGGACATGGGTGGATGACGCCGATTACGTCAGGACAAACAGCCGTCTCGATCAGGCGAGCAGGCGGACGCGCATGCTGCAGCGGCAGAAGGCTGTTAAAACCAGCGACGCACCCGCCGAAGACGTACAGCGTGCATTGCGTCAACTTACCTCGTTGTATGATCCGCTGTCCCAAACCTTCGATGGAGCTGGCAGTTTGTTTCCCGTTGGAGTGTTGGATGTCTTGGCGATGTCTGCCAGGATGGAAAGCCTTCCCGTTGATCTGCGCGTCAGATCGCTTAAGGTTCTCGATTCCCTGCTGGACGATCTCTTGGTGAGCGCAATGTTCGATCCCCTCGACGGGGGTGTCTACAGCGCCAGAAGGGGTATGTCATGGTCGTTTCCCATCTTTCACCGGGACTGTTCCAGTCAGGCACGTGTGATTGTAAGTCTGCTGAACGCCTACGAGGCGACTGGCGACAAACGCGCCCTCGACAGGGCGATGGGCGTCCTCGGGTTCGTGCAGGGTAAATACATGACGGAAGCCGGGCTTTTCACGTTCGGTTCAGCTGCGACTGGCGATGTTAGTAAATGGCTTTGGCAATATGAGGATGTGGAGGAACTCATCAGCATGGAGGAAATGCCGGCCTGGATGGCTTACTCCGGGATGAAAGCGAGCGGGAACCTGCCATTTGAAGTCGACCCGCTGCGTGTCCATCTGAGGGCTAATAGTTTCGCATTTGCTAAATCCGCTGAGGAAGTGGCGGAGCAGCTGGAGATTGATTCCGCGCGAGCAAGCACTCTTATAGAAAAATCACGATTGAAAATTCTGGATGCTCGGAACAGGCAGATGCCATTGCCTCAGGTAGATCTCCAACCGAATGCGGTCTCCTCTTTCAGAATGATCTCTGCTTACGCAACGGCCTACAGGGTGACAGGGCAAACATCCTACCTCAAACTCGCATCAGAAACCCTAGCTAAGGCTAAGCAGCACTTCGCGGAAGGCCCTCGATTGAAGGTTTATTCGGGTGATGCCCCTGACAGTATCTTGGCAGCTCGCGCCTTTGTTTATGGCGCTGCGATACAGGCCGCGCTCGATGTCGAAGCAGTAAGCCTGAAAGGGGACTGGTTGCTTTGGGCCGGAGACCTTTCCAGCACTGTGGCCGAGGAATTTACCTCAGAGGCATACATCAGGGAAAGTCCACGCTCCGCCGATTTAACCCGGTTGCCGATCTCGGATCCGTTTATGATTTTCGATGAATCGACCCTGGGACTACTCGCCATGTCAGAGTCTCGGTTGGAAGCGCTAGGGATACCCCTTGTTTCCGCTCTAAAGGAAAAGCTGACATCTTTTCCCACCAGCGCCATCGATAACCCCGTTCTTCACAGCGACCTGATCCAGGCCGCGCTGATGCAAAGTTTTTCCATCACCTACGTGTATGGTAAAGAGACGCCTGAGAAACTAAAAGAAGCTCTGGCAAAGAGTCCACTGAAAGGTGTGAACCGACGCCTTGTGCTGCCATCGGATCCGCCGCACCTAGTTCCGAAACCCGGCGAGGCAATACGCCTTGCTCCGAATGGTGCGGTGAGTCCGGTTAGATCCCCATCGGATATCCGTGTTCCATCCTTGCCATGATCGAAATAAAATCCATCCTCAAACCACTTCAGAAAGCTGACCCATTTAAATGAGATTCCGCAAAGTATCGATCGTCATAGCTTGTTGTTCACTGTCGCTGAATCCCGTCAGCGCCGATATGATCATGATGAAAAACGGGGAAAAGCTGGAAGGGAATGTTCTGCGCGAGGAAGTGGACGGTTATGTAGTCGAGATACAGGTTACCAACAGTATCCGCGATGAGAAATTCGTTCCCCGTGCCGAGGTTTTGAAAATCGAGAAGATGCTGGAATATGAAAAGGCGTTCACCGCCATCGTGGATTTATGTCCCGCTCCGGAACTACTCTCCGTGGAGGGATATGAGGAGCGCATCATTAAGTTTAGGGAATACATCGAGGCCTTCCCAAAAAGCCCGAAAAACTCGAACGTGGAAGCGATAATCGAGACTCTCGAAGAGGAGTTGGCGCTTATTAAGGGTGGCGCAGTCAAGTTCGGTGAGGAAATCATTTCCGCAGAGAATTATGAGGCGAATGCCTTCGGATATGCTGCCCTCATCGCGGAAAAGAAGATCCGAGACTCGGTTACCAAGAGAGATTTTCTAGGCGCGCTGAGGGGATTCGATACCTACGAGACGAGTTTGGGAACTCCGGAAGGGTATGCCAGTCTTTCGGCCTTTATGGTTCAAGTGTTGGAGGCCTACCGTGTGAGAATCGAGGAGAGCTTGGCAGGCCTCGATGGCCGCCTGGCGGCGAGGATGTCAGGTCTCGCCCGTATGACGCCCAAGGATAGGGCGAAATCACAGCGCGCCATTGATGCCGAGCTATCGCAAGTCGAGCAACGCTTCCTACAAGAAAAGTCAGGACAAATGAAATGGATTACTCCACATGCGTATCACAAAGAGTCTCTTGAGGAAGCCCGCCGGCAGGTGACCGCTGAGATGACGAGGCTCAAACAGCGAGAGTCGGAGCCCGAAGTCCTACTCGCTGAACTTTACCGTATCGCTTGGGCAAAGCTTGAATCGGGGACGGATGAGGACAAGAAGCTTGTGCTAGAAGATGCGAAAGCGAAGAAGCTGCCGGAAAGCTATCTTGCAAAGTTGCGCGGACGTGCGGGTTTTCCTCAAGAGTGAACGAATGGTTATGATAAACAGGCACGCAAAAAAAAGCCGCAAGACGGCGGAAACAGAGATCAATCTGGAAATCGATCTCGACGGAACGGGTATCTCGGAAATTGACACCGGTATCCCGTTTTTCGACCACATGCTTACCTTGTTTGCTAAGCATGGACTCTTCGACCTGAAAGTCAGTGTGCGGGGCGATATTGAGGTTGATTTTCACCACACCATTGAGGACACCGGCATCGTGATTGGTGAATGCATGCGCGAGGCGCTGGGCGCGAAAGAAGGCATCCGCCGCTACGGTTGCGCCTACCTGCCGATGGACGAGACTCTGGCCCGCGTCGTGGTTGATCTGAGCAACCGCCCGCACCTCGAGTTCCGCGCGCCCGCAGCTACGCCTTCTGCACCGAACATGCCCTTCACTCTTGTTGAGGAATTCTGCCGCGCGATCGCCTCCAACCTCCGTGCGAACATCCATGTCGAGCTACTCTACGGCCGCGACGGGCACCATATCGCCGAAGCCATCTTCAAAGGGCTCGCCCGTGCGTTGCGCGAGGCCTGTGAAAAGGACGCGCGAGTCAAAGGCATACCCAGCACCAAGGAAGCCCTGTGAAAATCGGGTTGGTCGACTACGGCGGCGGGAATCTTCGCAGCGTTCACAACGCGATGCATGCACTCGGCCACGAGCCTGTCATTATCTCCAATCCCGGCGAACTCAGCGGCGCCACCCACCTTATCCTCCCTGGCCAAGGCGAGTTTGCCGCTGTGATGGCGCGCCTCGCTCAACGTGATCTCGTCGAGCCACTGCGTGAATGGATCCTTGCCGGGCGTCCCTACTTCGGTATTTGCGTCGGTTACCAGATTCTTTTCAGCGGCAGCGACGAGGCACCCGGCGTTGCTGGACTCGGCATCGTAAAAGGCCGCTGCGTCCGCTTCTCGGAAATGCCCGGTCGTAAGATCCCTCAAATGGGCTGGAACGGCGCGAAGCCGTCAAACCCAGACTCCCCTTTCTGGAAGGGACTCGGCGCGGAGCCGTATTTCTATTTCGTTCATTCCTATTACCCGGTGCCGGAGGAAGATTCCTGGGCGGTCTCCGAAACCGATTACGACGGAGAGAAATTCGCGGCCACCGTGGAGAAAGGCCAGGTTCTTGCCTGCCAGTTTCACCCGGAGAAAAGCCAGGATGCCGGACTGGCTCTTATCGCAAATTTCTTGGGCGTTGAATGATACGAATACCCGTCGTGGATAAAACGAAAGAAGAGAACGGTCACTAGCTAGCATCGCCCGCTTAGATTCAGGAAATAGTTGGCGATTTTTTCAATGATTTCATCTAGGAAGTGATCGCATCATGGTTCTACCCGAACGGATTATACACGGTAAACTCCGGCGTTCCTGAGACCAGAATCCTTGACAGGCGGGGGGCTGCACAGCCTGTTCAACATGTCTTTCCAGGCCTGCAGGCCGACAAGGATTTGTACCTCGATTCTTAGGAAATATATAGGGACGTTGATCTCTTTGGGTCTAGGGAATCGAACGGCGTCCTTTTCGGTAGTGACGATGATATCCATGTCGCGCTCGACGCAGCGCTGCATGAATGTTTCGACATCACGCCGACTGAATCGATGGTGATCGGAGAAATGACGCTTGATTTCGACCTTCGCACCAAGCGCCGTGAGGGATCGCTCAAAGCTTTCCGGCACGGCGATGGCGCTGATTGCGCCGACCCATTTTCCCTCCAGAAAAGACAGCTGCTTCCTCTCGTGGGTATATAAATTTTCGAGATATACAGGACTGTGCGCACACTCGATGATCTCCGCCACTGGGTTGTGTTTTCTGATGCGGGCAATGAGTTCCGTATTCGGGCTGCCATCGCACTTTGTGATGAGGATGTATGACGCCCGACGTAGGTTGCAGGGCGGCTCTCGCAGTGTGCCGCGCGGTAGCAGCGCCCCCGTGCCGAAGGGGGATCGTGAATCGATCAGTGTGATGTCGAGCGAATGGGCTAGATTGAGGTATTGCATGCCGTCGTCGAGCAGCAGGGTATCCGCCTTTAGCTCGGAGACGGCGAAGCGGCCGCCTTTGACGCGATCTTTGTCTACGATTACGGCGACGCCGTCGAGGTTCTTGGCCAGCATGAATGGCTCGTCGCCCGCGAATTTTGAATCGAGCAATACGGCGTTACCCGTGGACACAACGCGCGGCATTCGCTCGGCAGGAACGGCCTTGCCGTCCGCGCTCGTCCAGTTCTGCGTGTGGCCTAGCTTCCTGCTCTTGTAGCCTCGGGAAAGGATTACGACCTTGCGGCCGCGGTCGCGCAGGGATTTCGCAAGCAGCTCAACGACGGGTGTTTTTCCTGTGCCCCCCAAAGTGAGGTTTCCGATGGCGACCACTTGCGTCCCGAGGTATTCCTGGGGCTTCCAACCTTTCCGGTAAAGCATGATCCTGCACTGCACGAGCGCGCGGAAAATCCACGAGAGCCAAAACATGAGGAAGCGCGCCATCGCGGCGCGGAATCCGCGGGCGCGTCCGAATATCACATCCGCCCCCCACTGCTCCAGTTCGTCGATCAGTTCCTTCATGAATCCTGTTCAGGAGAGTCTCCCGTTTTCACGCCCGCCGACAAGCCCTGGCTTCACCACAAAAGGAAGCTTCTTTTCCTCTTACACTGGAGGGTTTATTTCTTCCGCTCACGTATCACATGGAGCATCGACGCAACTTTTTCTTTCATCTCCTTGCCCACCTTAAATTTCACTACGGCACGAGCCGGGATGGGAACGTTTTCCGAAGGATTCTTTGGGTTGCGGCCGATCTTGGCCCTCATTTCCTTGACTTCGAAAGAGCCAAAGTTTCTCAATACCACGCTATCCCCCTGTGCGAGCGAATCCGTAATTTCATCAATGAAAGACTGGACAACAAGCTGGACGTCCTGTTGCCGGATTTCCACTCCTCTCAGGCCGAGCTTATCGGTAATTCTGAGAACTAGTTCGCGCTTTGTGATGTTTGGCATGGTGAGATTTGATCATGACTACATGAATACGCCCACTTAAAGCATTTACTGTGCAAATTGTCGCGATAAATTACGGTTTTAATCACCGCGTTCTGAAGCTTTTGGAAAACGGTCAGCCGGATATGCTTTTCGGGGATTGGATCTTGGAGTGTCCTTGAAATGTCATTCCTTCGAAGCGCTCGCGATCAAGGCGCTGGACTGGAACCCTTAATCGCATCCCAGCCGGCATGGAGCACCTTCACCGGCGGGCCGATATCCATTTTCCGAATCCTGCCCGCGACCTCGCGGCTGGTACCGCATTTCTTGCTGCCGCAGTAAATCACCACCAGCTCAGCGGCGGCGATGTGCGGCAAGGCTTCTGCCTCAAAGAGGTTGGCGTCCTCCTTGGGATCCATGTTCCAGAGGATGGATCCCTTGAGGCCGTTCTTTTGCCATTCGCTGCGTGAACGGGCGTCCACCCAAAGCACCTTGCCTTTCACGTCGGCGAGGCAGATCTCGTCGTCGCGGAGCTTGGTGGGATCGCATGTAAAAGCGGGCTTTTCCACCGGCGCTTTCCGAAGCAGCCATGAGCCGCCTGCCGCAGCGAGGGAGATCGCGCAGACCGCCGCGAACTGGGCGAGCGTGTTCATGGCTGTGGTTTCAGGGGGGCGGAGATCACCGCGAAGGCCTGCTGGATGCGCTGTTTCTCCACATCGGAGTCGGTCTCGATTCGGACAATGCTCATCCCGCCCGCCGCCGTGCTGCGTGGAGTCACTTCCATTTTGTAGTGCTTGCCTTCCTCGATGGTTACTATCTTCGCGATGAAATTTTCATTACTGGTGGTAACGGAGATCACCTTGATGGGATTCTTGTAGTCCATCTTCACATCGATGCTTTTCATTTCCGCCGAGCCGCCCAAATCCCACTTGAGGGTCTTGGGTTCGAGGGCGATGATGACCGGGATGTGAACGCGGAGGGTGACCTTCCCGGAGGGTGCGTCATCGCGGTCGCCCTCAAGCCAGATCAGGATGGGCTTCTCAACGGTGCCCTGGAAATTTCCGATCTCAAAGGTGGCTCTCAGCGTGCCC